>Ga0157367_1000417_pt1 | contig 21040 bp, 16 predicted proteins | sample AttbisABBM2_FD_113142 | JGI IMG/M metagenome (GOLD analysis project Ga0157367, IMG submission 113142) | Fungus gardens microbial communities from leaf cutter ant in Botucatu, State of São Paulo, Brazil - Atta bisphaerica ABBM2 | ecosystem: Host-associated > Fungi > Mycelium > Unclassified ... | reverse complement strand
TTCGGCATCGACGCGGTCATCCACCTCGGCAAGCACGGCAACCTCGAATGGCTGCCGGGCAAGGGCGTCGCGCTGTCCGACGCGTGCTGGCCCGACCTGACGCTCGGGCCGTTGCCGCACCTGTACCCGTTCATCGTCAACGATCCGGGCGAGGGCAGCCAGGCAAAGCGGCGCGCGCAGGCGGTGATCGTCGATCACCTAATGCCGCCGCTCACGCGCGCGGAAAACTACGGCCCGCTGCAGGACCTCGAGCGGCAGGTCGACGAATACTACGAAGCGCTGATGGTCGACGCGCGGCGCGCGAAGCTGCTGCGCAAGACGATCCTCGCGACGATCGCCGAGCATCGTCTGCATGACGAACTGAGCGTCGCGCCGCCGCGCGATGCGAGCGACGAGGATGAGCTGCTGACGCGCGTCGACGCGTGGCTGTGCGAGCTGAAGGAAGCGCAGATCCGCGACGGGCTGCATGTGTTCGGCGCGTCGCCGGCTGATCGCCAGCGGCGCGACACGCTGCTCGCACTCGCGCGCTTTCCGATCGGCGATGGCCAGCAGGCGCGCGCCGGATTGATCGGCGCGCTCGCGCGCGACCTCGCGCTCGGCGACGATTTCGATCCGCTCGCCGCCGACTGGGCCGCGCCGTGGCAAGGGCCGCGCCCGGCGCTGCTGCAGGCGGTCGATGAATCGACGTGGCGCCATGCGGGCGATACGCGCGAGCGGCTCGAACGGTTGGCCCAGCAGTGGCTCGACCGCCTGTGCGCGAGCGCGCCGGGCGACGCGTGCGAGCCGCCGCCGGGCGTCTGGACGCACACGTTGCCCGTGATCGAGCGCGTGCGCGCGACGCTGATGCCCGCGCTCGACGCATGCGGCGGCGAGGAGCTGCGCCAGTTGCTGCGCGGGCTCGACGGCCGCTTCGTGCCGCCCGGCCCGAGCGGTTCGCCGTCGCGCGGCCGCCCCGACGTGCTGCCGACCGGCCGCAACTTCTATTCGGTCGACACGCGCGCGGTGCCGACGCAGGCCGCATGGTCGCTCGGCCTGAAATCCGCGCAGCAGCTGATCGAGCGGCATCTGCAGGATCACGGCGATTACCCGCGCGCGATCGGCCTGTCGGTGTGGGGCACAGCGACGATGCGCACCGGCGGCGACGACATCGCGCAGGCCTTCGCGCTGATCGGCGTGCGGCCGAAATGGGCGCACGGCAGCCACCGCGTGACCGATTTCGAAATCCTGCCGATCGAGATCTTCGACCGGCCGCGCATCGACGTGACGCTGCGCGTGTCGGGCTTTTTCCGCGACGCGTTCCCGAACCTGATGCACTTGTTCGACGCGGCCGTGCAGGCGGTCGCGGCGCTCGACGAGCCCGAGCATCTGAACCCGATCCGCGCGCGCATCGAGCGCGAACGCGCGAAGTGGATCGAGCAGGGTGTGCCCGCCGACGAAGCGCGGCGCCGCGCCGGCTGGCGCGTGTTCGGCGCGCGGCCCGGCAGCTACGGCGCGGGGCTGCAGGACCTGATCGACCAGCGCCGCTGGCAGACCGATGCCGATCTCGCCGACGCGTACCGTCAATGGGGCGGCCACGCGTATGCGCAGAACAGCGCGGGCGATGCCGCGGCCGACGTGTTCGGCGAGCGGCTCGCGACGATCGACGTCGTCGTGCAGAACCAGGACAGCCGCGAGCACGACATCCTCGATTCGAACGACTATTACCAGTTCCAGGGCGGCATGACGGCCGCGGTGCGGCACCTGTCGGGCCGCCAGCCGAGCCTGTATCACGGCGACCACGCGAACCCGGCCGCGCCGAAGATGCGCACGCTGCGCGAAGAAATCGCGCGGGTGATCCGCTCGCGCGTCGTCAACCCGAAATGGCTCGACGGCGTGAAGCGGCACGGCTACAAGGGCGCGGCGGAAATGGCCGCGACCGTCGACTACCTGTACGGCTATGACGCGACCGCGCGCGTGCTGGCCGACCATCAATACGCGCTCGTCGCCGACGCATACCTGTTCGACGACGATACGCGCGCGTTCCTCGAGCGGCACAATCCGCGCGCGCTGCAGGGCATCTGCGAGCGCTTCGTCGAGGCGATGCAGCGCGGGCTGTGGCAACAGCCGGGCGACTATCGCGAGCGGATCGAGGCGGTCTGGCTCGCGAGCGAACACCACCAGGAAGGAGCACGGCGATGACCGATCCGACGCACCGCCGGCGCGCGGTGTTCCCGTTCACCGCGCTCGTCGGGCAGGCCGCGCTGCAACAGGCGCTGCTGCTCGCGGCAGTCGATCCGTCGCTCGGCGGCGTGCTCGTCAGCGGGCCGCGCGGCACCGCGAAATCCACCGCCGCGCGTGCGCTGGCCGAGCTGCTGCCGGAAGGCGAGTTCGTGACGCTGCCGCTGTCGGCGAGCGACGAGCAGGTGACCGGCACGCTCGATCTCGCGCATGCGCTCGCGGAAAACGGCGTGCGCTTCCGGCCGGGGCTGCTCGCGCGCGCGCATCGCGGCGTGCTGTACGTGGACGAAGTGAACCTGCTCGCGGACGGGCTCGTCGATACGCTGCTCGACGTCGCCGCGAGCGGCGTCAACATCGTCGAGCGCGATGGCGTGTCGCACGCGCACGACGCGCGCTTCGTGCTGGTCGGCACGATGAATCCGGAGGAAGGGGAACTGCGGCCGCAATTGCTCGATCGCTTCGGGCTGATGGTCGAGCTCGGGAATTGCTTCGATGCCGCGCAGCGCCAGCAGATCGTGAAGGCGCGGCTCGCGTTCGATCTCGAGCCGGATGCGTTCCGGGCGCGGCACGAGGCGGCGCAGCGCGAGCTGGCCGAGCGGGTGAGGGTGGCGCGCGGGGCGCTTGCCGCGCTGGGCTTCGACGATGCGGTGCATGCGCGGGTCAGCGCGCTGTGCATCGACGCGGCGGTCGACGGCCTGCGCGCCGATCTCGTGATGCTGCGCGCGGCGCGCGCGCTCGCGGCGCTCGAAGGCGCCGATGCGGTGACGGTCGACCATGTCGACCGCGTCGCGGAATCGGTGCTGCGGCACCGGCGGGGCGCGCATGCGACGCCGCCGGCTGCGGCGGGGGCCGGCGATGATGCGTCAGGTTCGACGTCGCCGCCGAATCCTCCGCACGGCGGGCGGGAAACGCCGCCGGATGCCGCGCATTCGCGCGATGCGGATTCGCAAGGCTCGCAAGGCGACTGGGGCTACCTGCCGCCCGAACCGGCCGGTTTGCACGCGGTGAAGGGGGTGATTCCGCTGCCGCTGCCACTAAAAAAACGCTGAGCCATCGAGCCGGCGCCGCCGCGACTTCGCTTCGCGGCACTCGATGGCAACAGGGCGCAACCGGGCATACGCCGGGCGTCGCGCGCACCGGCGCGGGCGTTGCCGCCGTGGCGTGGCCGGCGACGTTCGCGGTCAAGCGCGGCGAGCGCCTGCAGGCCGATCATCTGCGGTTCCGGAAACCGGCGGGCGCGCCGCGCGCGCTGCATTGCTTCGTGCTCGACTGCTCGGCGTCGATGCTGTCGTTCGAGCGGCTGGCGGCGGCGAAGGGGTTGATCGTCGCGTATTTCGACGAGGCCGCGCGGGCGCGGGCGGAAACGGCGTTGATTTGCTTTGGCGGTTCGGGGGCCGAGCGGCGGTTCGGGCCGGCAGTGCCGAGGTGGTGGAATGCGCGCTGGCTCGAACCGGTGGGCGGCGGCGGCGGCACGCCGTTCGCGGATGGGGTCGATGCGGCCGCGAGGCTGCTCGCGCGGGAGGCGCGCCGCGAGCCGGACAAGCAGCGGTGGCTGTGGGTGCTGTCGGATGGGCGCACGCGCGAGATGCCGGCGCGGCCGGAGGCGGCGGATCAGGTCGTGTTCGTCGATTTTGACGATGCGGCGGTAAGGGTCGGGCGGGGGGAGCGGATCGCGGCGGCGTGGGGGGCGGAGTGGGTAACGCCGGAAGGCATGGTGCGCGCGGGGAGCAATAAGTAAAACGGCTTCGAATGACGGTGCTTACCCGTAACGCCAGCGCCTCCGGATAATCATTGACGTTTGCCCGCCATCAAGTCGATTCTCGGTGTAAACCCATATTTAAAGATCTTGCGCATCTTCACGCAGCGAAAATATCTGGACGGGTACTTCCAATTGAATCGATCATATCCTAGTCTTTCATGGCGACGTGAGTTGTATCGCATAGGCAATCGCCAACAACAAGGAAAATGTAAACGGGGTGTGTATTCAAACGTCAGATAAAGAACAAGTTTCGGCGCCCGCTGAGCCAATCAAGAAATCTGTCACCGATGTCCATCTGGCCGAGTCGACGGCGCCGACCGAATCCACCTGTCGTAACGAGCACAGCCATGGTCGAATGACTTGAATGACGATCGGCCAGTGCCCGGGTCGATGTTTCGGGGCTTGCTCCGGAGGTGAGATTTTGCCAGTGCGATATATGCGGCTGGTGTCGCGTCGATTGGGAAAGAATTCGATAATTAAAAAATAAATTAATGATGCTTCTGATGCTTGCTTGTAAAGTCGTCAAATAAGGCGGTGTTAAATAAACGCCAACAACAAGGAGACCAGTCAAATGTCATCGACAATTTCGATACCGAACGGATCGATCGGATTCGATCATAGCGGCTCGCGGCTGACATACCCTCAGGCCAAGGCTTACGCCGACAAGGGCTATAAATTCTGCATCCGATACATTCCCAATCCGTTGTCTCCGGGCGATAGCGACTTGATCAAGGAAGAGGCCGATGCGATTCTTGCGTCGGGCCTATGGCTGGGAGCCGTCCAACATTGCTGCAAGGCGACCGAATCATCCAATTTCGTGCCGGCGCCCGACATGGGAGCCGAGTGGGGCGCGCTTGCCGCGCAGCATGCCGCAGCGGCCGGCCTCGCTGCCGGCACCACCGTCTGGCTTGATCTCGAGGGCGTCAAGGCCAACACCGACGCGGCCAAAATCCTCGGGTTCTGCAATCAATGGTTTGACCAGGTCACGCAGGCAGGCTTCGCATCCGGAGTCTACGTCGGATTCAATCCGGGCCTGTCGTCGGAGCAGCTCTATTTTCAGTTGACAACGCAACATTATTGGCGCGCGCCGTCGGCGGCCCCGGACATCGCGTTCCGTGGCTATCAGATCTATCAGCACATCGTGAAAGGCCCCGGAGGCAACGAGATCGACGTTGATCACGCGCAAAACGACAACCTCGGTTCGAGTGCGACGGTCACTTCGCAGTGACGCGTGCCGCGCAAGAAGGCGTGACGGGCGATCGCACTTGAACGCGCGGTCTGGCGTCGTTCGCCTGTCGACCCGCTAGACCGTTTGCCACCATCGGATATCCACTTCGCGCATTCGGCGCACCTTCTCGGCACGGCGGGCACGCGCTCGGCCGTTGCCCCGGGTTGTCGGCGCTGAATGCCTCCAATCGGCGTGCCGTTCGGTTCGGCACGCCCAGGAGAGGGCCATGTACATTTGCCGTCCAGGGTCGGTTGGCGCGAAAGCCGTCGCGTCCATCGTCGTGCTACTGACGTCGCTCTTGTGTGGATGCGCGACGTCGGAGATTGCCAAAGTTCGTGCCACCGCTTCCGTCGATTGCACGATTCCCGGATACGAATTCACGCCATCGTCGTCTGCCGCCGCCGCACTCGGAAAGGCATTCCGGGTCGCCCGGACCGGCGCATCGGATCGCGCACCCGAGATCGACCGAAATAGCATTTCGGCCGTCGTGCGACAGGGACGCAAGCCGTCGAACAGCATGATCGAGGCCAGCGGCGTCCTGTCGACGTTGCAGATCAACGCACGCCTCGCGGATGCCGGCGGCGCCGCGCCTGCCACTGTGCAGGAGGAACTCGCGCGACGGATACCCTGGCTGCCCAGCTATCCGCCGAGCCTAGCCGACGCGAACTCCCTCGCTACCGTGGAGGCATCGCTTGACGTCGTTGACCTCGTTCGCGGCAAACACGCGACCCTGACGCGCACCGTTGCGCAATCCTCGACAACGGCGGCGAACGGCGCGCAGGCGACAGCGACCGACATTGCACGATTCTCTCGAGACGACCATGACGCACTCCAGCAAGCCTGGCAGAGAATGGCCGGCCTGCAACCGTTTCATGTTCTGACGCTGCTCGTCGCTCGGAAGATCATGGACGATCTCGACAGCATCCCGACCAACCCGATGAACGATGCAGGGGCGTTCGAGTCGCTGGTCGGATGGGTCCGCATATTCAACACGGCCGATTTTCTTGCGACGTACTTCGACGCATATTTCCGAAACGGCGCGCTCGTCAGCGTGACCGTCAGTCGAACGGCATTTGTCGATGGCGCGATCGACGCGCTGAAATCGGTCACGGGCGGCAGCGTGCCGGACGAAGCGGCGTTGCGCGCGACGTTGACGTCGGCGTGCAAGTCGAATCCGAATGCCTGCCTGTCGTTCGGGGCGGTCGGTTCGACCGGTTTTGTATCGCTGTTCGGCGACAAGACCCAGTTCGGCGCGATCGATGTGAGCTTCAACGGGAATACGAACCGACCGATCTGGAAACCGTCCGTATCGCGTCCCGTGGTGAGCCAGTTCGGACCGGACATGGTGCGCGTGCTCGTGGAGGCGATCGCCGATGCCAACGGTCCTCACCCGCCTGCGGCGCCGACGGCCACGGCATGCCGGACTGTCAACAAGGCAAGGCTGTTCATCGACGACGACCTGTCGGACACGCGCGCATCGGGAACGGAGGCGGCTGCCAAAGACCAGCCTCGCCAGTGCTTGGCGCAGGCACCCGCGGAAAACACCGAATGGCAGCGGACGAACGTCGTCGGCAACGCCGCGGAAGCCGTCGTAACGGCCGGGGCCGGTGCGCTGATCCGCAGTGGCGGCATCGTAGCGCTCAACAACGAAACGATCGCGTCGATCGTCGAGACCTTCGCGGGTGTCACCGCGCGCAAGGCGATCCAGACGACGATCGCCCGGTGCCGACGGGCGCCGGCGGCGGCCGGCGAGCAGATTCAATCGGTCCAGATTGGTGTCGTCGAGCACGGAGCCGAATGATGAGCGCCCCCGATTACACTGACACGGCCCCGAATGGCACGCATCCCAACGGCGACTGGCATGTGCCCGCGGACTTTCTGAACCAGGAGCTCGCCCAGATCGATCGATATCGCGAGGCCATCGGCGTGACCGACAAGGCGACGACGGACACGGTGATCGGGCTGGCCATTTCGGGCGGCGGCATTCGCAGCGCGATTTTCTCACTAGGCGTGATGCAGGCGATGGCATGCAAAGGCGTGCTGCGCCGCTTCGACTACCTATCCACCGTATCGGGCGGCAGTTACATCGGTGCGTTCTACGGCAGTCTCTTCGTTAGCGATGTTGCTCGCAGGGGCGAGAATCCAACCGACGCGCAAATGGTCGCAACGGCGCAAGCGGCTCAATTGAAATTCGCATCGAGCATCAAGGCCAACCCGCGGTCGCTCGACTACCTGCGGGACAACTGTGACTACCTGACGCCGAACGGCACCACCGATCTCCTTCAGTCGCTGGCGTTCTCGGTGCGCAACTGGTTTGCGTTGCAATACGTGATCGGCACGGCGCTCGTTGCGGTGCTGCTTCCCGTGGCGCTCATCGCGTGGAAAATGACGAAGCAGGTGACGCAGTGGCCGCAGCACCTGAGTCCGCTCGTATTGGTCTCCCTGTTCATCGCAACGCTCGGCATCTCGCCCTTGAGCCGCGCCTATTGGTTGACCCAGAACAAGGGGCGCAGGGCGGACCGCGGCGTCAGAAACCTGCCGTTCGTCACGTTGTTGCTGGTGCTCGGCATGGGGCTCTTCCTGATAGGCGAATACCGACACCAGGCGACGCTCGCCAGCCTGAACGGCGACACGTTGCTCTGGCTGTTCGGCTGGTGGCTGGCGGCAGGCTCGATGCTCGCATTCATGACCTACGAATGGGTGCATTGCAGCGTCTACCTTCATTGGCCGCCGACCGGCGACGGCGGACCTCAAGCGAAAGGCCTTGCACAGTTTTTGAAGTCATTGCTGGCCGGAGGGGCGGAACGGAATTCGCGGGCAGTCTTCGAAAGAATCCGCAACCGGCTCACGAACGGCTACACGGCCGCCATCCGGCCGTTGCGGTTCGGCTTCGCCCCGTTGCTGCTGCTGACGCTCGCGCTTGCGTTCGTCGATTCCGCAGGCAGCGCGGTCTCGGCATGGGTGCTTCAGACCCAGTTTCTCTCGGGCCTGGGCAAGGGCGTGGTTTCGATCATCACCTTCGTCGGGGCGAATGGCGCGCTCGTTTCGCTGATCCGGACGTTCGCATTGCGACCGGCTACGCCGGCGGCGCGCGGCAAGGACGCAAGCTCGCCATATCCGCCGCTCTCCGTCGTCGCATCGGTGGCCGCGGTGCTCGTGACGCTCCTGACGCTGGTCTTCTGGTCCGCTGCGGTGCATGTGATGTTGAACGAGCTCGCCCAGCGCAGCGGCCACTCGCTGCTCTATCGATACTTCGTTGCACTCTGGGTGTTCTTCATCGCGATTGCGGTCATCGACGGCTTCTGCATTCAGTTTCTCAACATGTCGAGCTACCAGCGGCTCTACAGCGTGAGACTGACGCGCACCTTTCTCGGTGCAACCAACCCGTACCGGCTGGCGCAGGCGGATCGGCGCAACCTGACCGAACTGATGCCGGGGGACAACATCGCGATGAGAAACTACTTCGCGCCGGGAATGCGCGCGCCGGTGCACATCATCAATGCGACGATCAACAAGACTGTCGACTGGGACTCGTCGCTCGTGCAGCGCCACGCACGCGGCCTGCCGCTCGGCGTCGGCCCGGCGGGCATGACGATCGGCCAGCGGTTCGGGACGCTCGAATGTGACTGGGGGAACAGCAACGACGCATCGACGGCCGTGAAGTACTGCGGAATGGCGGGCGACTACTCGGTGGAAAGCCTGACGTTGGGCGACTGGGTCAGCATTTCGGGCGCCGCGGTCAGCACGGGGCTGGGGCAGATCACGCGCCCGGCGTACTCGATCCTGCTGGGCGTCGCGAACGTTCGACTGGGCTACTGGTGGGACACGCGTTCGCCGACGGCCGACGGAACGCCGGCGGCGATCCCGGTCGCGCCGCGCAAGCAGCTTCTCGACTGCGGGCGTGGCGCACAGCTTTTCGGAACGCAAGCGAGCCTGCTCGACGAGCTCCTCGGCCGTTTCGACGGGCCGCGCGCGCGGCGCTGGTATCTGACGGACGGCGGGCACTACGAAAATACCGGCGCGTACGAATTGATTCGCCGCGGGCTGAGATACATCGTCGTGCTCGACAACGGCTGCGACCCCGACGAGCACTTCGGCGATATCGCGAACCTGATCGAACACGTCCGCGTCGACTTCGGCATCGATATCGTCGAAGCGATCGCGAGCGAGCCGCCGCCGTTGCCGCTGCTAGAGAAGCAGGATCAGGAGCAGAAGCAGGCCGGCGCAATCGCAAGGTCTTTCGCGCAGTTTGCGCAAAGCAGGAACTGCTGCGCGATTCAACTCACCGTGAAATATCCAGGTTCCGGTGGTTATGGGAACCTGTTCGTCATCAAACCCAGGCTGATCGACAGCGTGCCGTTCGATCTCAAGGTGTACAAGCAGGGGCAGCGGTCGAGCTTTCCGCAGGAGACAACCGCCGACCAGTTCTTCGATACGGTGCAATGGGAAGCGCACCGCGCGCTAGGCTTTCACATCGGGGCCACGGTGTTTTGACGACGCATTCTTCGGGCGGGCGGGGCCCTGCAAGCCCCGCCACGGTGCTATCGTTACGCGACCCGTAAACATCGGAGGATTCCGTGTCGCCCACCCAGCTTCTCATCCCCACCTTCACCCAGTTCCTGCAAGGCCTGTCGTCGTGGCTCGACAAGGCTGCCGCCCATCGACAGGCGGCGGGCGCCGAGCCCGATCCACTGCTGTCGGAGCGGCTTGCCGCGGACATGTATCCGCTCGCGGCCCAGGTCCGGTTCGCGTGCTTTCAGGCGCTCGAACCGGTCTGCCGCCTGCGCGGCGAACCGCTTCCGGACACGCTGCTGGCGATACGGCAGGAAGGATGGAACGCCAACGCGCAGCCGGGCACCTGGGCCGACGCGAAGGCGCGCATTGCCGATGCGCTTGCGCTGCTCGACAGCCTGTCGCCGACCGCGCTGGACGAAGGCGGGGCGCTGCCGATCGCGCTCGAACTGCCCAACGGCGTCGTCTTCGACATGACGGGCGAGCAGTACGCGCGCGATTGGGCGCTGCCGCAGTTCTACTTTCACGTGATCACTGCGTACGCGATCCTGCGCAACCAGGGCGTCGAACTCGGCAAGGCGGACTACGTGTCCTACATGCTGGCGTATCTCCGTCCCGGCACGATGCCGCAAGGCTGATCGCATCAGGCATGACGCGAGCACTCTTCATCTGCAGCCGCAACCGGCTGCGCAGCCCGACGGCGGAAGCCGTATTTGCAGCGTGGCCCGGCATCGAAACGGATTCGGCCGGCGTCGCGCCCGACGCCGAGTCCATCGTTTCGCGCGAGCAGATCGCATGGGCCGATGTCATTTTCGTGATGGAGCGCACGCACAAGGCGAAGCTGTCGAGGCAATTCGGCGCGGACTTGCGGCACAAGAAGATCGTGTGCCTCGACATCCCCGACAAGTACGCGTTCATGCAGCCGGAGCTGATCGCGCTGCTCGAGCGAAAGGCCGGAGCCTTCCTGCGATCGTGAGCGGCGCGCCGCGCAATAACGACGTCGGCTCGCCGCAACACTTCATCGAAAAGATCCGCCGCATGCGTTGACGCAATTTATGTCCGGATATAGTCGAATCACGAAAACTTGGCGTCGTGCCGGTCCCCGCACCGTACGCGCCGCACGTGATCAGAACAAGATGGGCTACGGGCGTAACGACATGAGCACCTTCAACAAAACCCACACGGGACCGATCGGCGGGCTGCTCGCCGGCCTCGCGCTGATTGCCGTCGGCATCGGCTTCGGCATCAATTCCGCGCTCCAGCATGGTACGAGCGGCCTGGGCGAATACGTGGCCGTCGGCGCCACGATGCTCGGCATCTTCCTCATCGTCTACGAAGGACGCGAACTGACGCGCAAACGGTTGCGCTGACGCGCGCCTTCAGCCAGCGCTCGACAACAGATCGTCGACGATGATCTCGCCCGCCGTGCGGCCCGCGCTCAGCGCATCGAGGCTGTCGGTGAACGGCTTGCCGTAGTCGTCCGCGAGCCTCACCGGCGAGAAGAAGATCGACGACGTATCGCCCGCGCGCACCTGGACCACGGCGACATAGCCGGGGGCCGGCGCATGCGTGTCCGCTTCCGCGCCCGGCTGATGCTCGCAGCGGACTTCGATCGTGTACCCGCGGTAGTTGTACAGGCTCGTCATGATGGGCTCGCTGTCAGTGGAGGAGGTCGGGTGTGCCTCACGGTTGCAACCGGGCTCGACTGCCCGGATGCAACGCGTGATTCGCGCCGGTTACCGCCGACCCTGAGCCGACGGGCAGGAAAACCGCACGATCCGGCATCCGTTCGGCCGGCACGGGCGTGATGCTTCACACGGGGCGGCGCGGAGTGCTCCAATGCGGTTTCCTCGGATGATTCGTGGCGTGCCGCCTCTTGCGACAGCGATCGCGCCGGGCCGTGCCGGACGGCCAATGGTGTCGTGACACCGCGCCCGCGATCGGCGGGGCGCGGCTGTCATGCCGGTACACGATGCTTGCGCGGCGCGTGACGAGCGAAAACGCGCCGGCCAGTTCATGGGTGAAATCGATACGTTGCCGAAAGCATAGGTCACATTGCGCGGACGTGCGAGCGCCAGGTGCATCGCCATCCGAAATAACGCATGACAGGCCCGTGAACGTCACACGAATGTCGTCGACCGGCATGGCCGGCCGAATCAGGTGTGCTTGTAGACGCCGCGCCGCGTCCGCTTGACATGCCGCGCGTGGTGGCGCTGCTTGACCACCGCGTGCCGGTAATGCCGATGCGGGGTCACATGCGCCCGTCGCGGCGCAGGCCGCGCGGTCGGCGCCGAGCCTTGCGGCAGCGGCGTGCCCTGTGTCGCGCCCGGCAGCGGCGCGGGTTGCGCCGGTTGCACCGCGCCTTGCGGCTGCATCTGTCCTTCTCCGAAATGGTAGGTCTGGGTTTGCGCGTGAGCGACGGTCAGCGTCGCCGCGAACGTCACGGCGGCCAGCAGCATGCGTTTCATGAAGTCTCCGGATTCGGGTGGGGAGGCGTCGGAACGCCAGCTTAGCGAAGGGCGGCGTGCCCCGGCAACCGGACAGACGCCACCCGGCGCGCGGCCATCGCATCCGGTCTTCTCCTGCTTGACATTGGAATTCTCATACATGAATACAAATTCACATACAAGAATTGTTCGCCAATGCCGAAACCAGGAACCGGGAGCGACACACATGGCGGAACACGGGCAGCAAGACGCGCCGGCGGGGCTGCGCATCTATACGCGCCAGCCGGGCGAGCTGCGTCCGCTGCACGCGAACTCGATCGGCAAGGCGATCTTCGCGGAGCGGCCGGCCGATGCGCAGCAGGCGCTCGGCGGCCAGCTGTCGTTCGAGCGCTTCACGGATGCGACGATCACGAGCCTGCCCGCACTGGTCGAACACGCCGCGCGAAGCCGCACGCAAGGATGGGCCGACAACGTCGGCGAAAGCGCGCCGGAACTGTCGGCGGTCGCGATCGCGCTGCCGATCGACGGCGACTGGTACGGGCTGTCGGTCGTCGGGCCGACGGAACGCATTCGCCTGCATCACGACGCGCACGTCGCCGCAAAGCCGCGCCTGCTCGCCGAACACGATCGGCGCTGACGCGGGCGTCGGGGCAGGGCCGTCCCGCCCGACACCCGCGCAGTGCGCGCCACGGGCCGCGCCGGCCGATGCCGACGCGGCCCGCATCACGTCACGCGGCCGGAACGCGCCGCATCACGCTCTTGCCCACACGCCGCCCGCGCTCGGCGTATCGCCCTGGGTCCACCATTTCGCGCAGTACTTCGCGCCCTGGTACATCACGCACGCGCCGGCCTGATAGGCGGTGGCCGCCGACCAATCCGGCGTGCCGCCGTTCACGGCCTTCCACACCGATGCCTGGCCCGGGATGTCGCCCTTGGTCCACCATTGCGCCTGGTAGGTCACGCCCTGGTACGTGACCGTCGCGCCCGCCGTATAGACCTGGCTCGCGGACCACGGTGCGCCCGGCTGCGGCGTGCCGCCGCCGTCCGAGCCGCCGCCGTAGTTCGGATCCTGCGTGACGCCCGTGCCCCACTTGGCGTCGAGCTTCTTGAAGATCGACGCGAATGCGTACGGCTGCTGCGTGACGCCCGAGCAGATCGGCGACGCAGAGCCGGTGTTGCTGTCGCACTGCTTGTCGCGGGTCGACGACCAGTAGCTGATGAAGCCGTAGCCGTTGTTGATGGCCGTGTTCAGCACGCTCTGCGCGTTGTCGAGCGTGAACGTCTCGCCCTGCGTGTCGTTCACGCCGATCATCGGCGTGACGCCCACCATCTGCCACAGCTGCGCGCTGCTCTTCGGCTGGCCGGCGGACTTGTACGCGGTGTCGAGCTGCGAGTAGAGCCCCTGCGCCGCGCTGATCGCGGCCGCGCCCATGTCGATGCCGGCGGGGCCGTAGTCCATCGTCATCACGTTCACCGCGTCGAGGTTGACCTTGTTCGCGATCGCCGCGGTGAGGACGTTCAGGCCGTCCTGGATGAGCCCGGTCGGCATGGTCGGCAGCGTCAGCGTGACGTGCAGCGGCTTGCCCTTCGCCGCATAGTCGGCCTGCAACTGCGCGACCGCCTGGAAGTTGCGCGCGACGGCCGCCGCGTCGAGCTGCGACGCGCCTTCGATATCGAAGTCGACATGCGTGAGGCTGTACGTGTCGATCACGGTCTGGAGCGCGGTCTTCAGCGCGGGGACGCTCGTGCACGCCCGCATCAGCGGCGTGCCGTTCGCGCCGCCGAACGACACGGCAACCTCGCCGCCTTTCGCGCGATAGTTCGTGATGGCCGTGCCGATCGACGTCAGCAGATCGCCGGTCGCGCCGTTGCCGATCGCCTGCACGCCGCCCCACGACGGCGTGCAGCCGTTGCCCGCGACCACGAACGCGAGCGTGAATTGCTGGATGCCTTGCTGAACACCGATCCTGTCGACGAGTGGCGTCGGGTAGAGCGTCACGTCGACGTAGGGCGCGAATGCGCCCGCTGCCTGGGATACGCTCGCACCGGCGAGCAGGCAGCCCGCGGTGATCGCGCGCGGGATGAGATGCGACAACACGCTGTTTTGCATTGTGTTCTCCATGTGGATGAGCGATACGCTGGCCTGCGCATCACCGCCGCAATCGGCCGGGCATGGGATGGACCCGGATCGCGGCGCGCTCATCTTGGAGGATTGCAGATCAATCGTGAATCCTTAATTACGTTTTTATTTTGTTTGAATCGATGTGCGAAACAATTACATGCATTCGATACGGCGCCGGGCACGCGGCCCGGCGCGCGTTCAGCGATACCAGCGCGGGGTGTAGACCCAATCCCGTCCATTGTTGACGGAAAAGCGCCGCGTGGTGGACGAGCCGACGATCACCATCGTGCGCATGTCGACCTGATCGGCGCGCAGCGCGCCGAGCGTCGTGTTGACGAGCGTCGCGCCGGGCCGGCCGATGTCGCGGCCGAGCACGACGACGGTGTCCGCCGCGCGCTGCGCGCGCACGACGTCGAGCGCGCGATCGAGCTGCCACGGCCGCGCGCGCGAGATCGGGTTGTAGAACGCCATCACGAGATCGGCTTCGGCGGCATGCCGCAGGCGCGTTTCGATCACGTCCCACGGCTTCAGGTTGTCCGACAGCGAGATCACGCAGAAGTCGTGGCCGAGCGGCGCGCCGGCCTGCGCGGCCGTCGCGAGCGAGGCCGACACGCCGGGCTCGACGCGCAGCTCGACCGCCGCCCAGCGCGGGTCGCGCGTCTCGTCGAGCGCTTCGAGCACGGCCGCGGCCATCGCGAACACGCCCGGATCGCCGGACGACACCACCGCGACGCGGCGGCCTTCGGCCGCCAGCTCGAACGCATGGCGCGCGCGCTGCATCTCCTCGCGATTGTCGGTGCCGTGCACGCGCTGCTCGGCGCGAAACGGGCCGGCCATGTTCACGTAGGTCGTGTAGCCGAGGATGTCGGTGGCGTCCGCGAGCGCGGCGCGCGCGGCGGGCGTGAGCCATGCCGCGCCGCCGGGCCCGAGGCCGACCACGGTGAGGCGGCCGCGCGCGCGGCCGAGCGTGTTCGGATCGACGGGCTGCGCGGCCACCGCGCAGGCCAGCCCGTCGTGCGGCGCGTGCATCGTGTGCGGCACGCGCAGCGCGCGTTCGAGCACGGCGGCTGCCTGTGCGTCGGCATCGACGAAACGCAGCGGCACGCCGAGCGCGTCCGAAGCCGCTTCGAGCGCGGCATCGCCGATCAGCGCGGCCGGTGCGACGAGGGCCGCGAGCGCCTGCGGCGCGAGGCCGTGCGCATCGAGCAGCGCGTGCACGCGTGCGTCGAGCGTGGCGCTCGGCGCGACCGGTTGCACGCCGATCCCGACCACGACGCTGCGCGGGTGGATCACGAGTTCGTCTTGCGCGCCGCGCCATGCGAGCGGCGTCACGCGGATCGCATGCGCGGCCGCGTCGTCGCGCGGCAGCGCGACGTCGTCGAGCCATGGTGCCGCGCCGTCGACGCGGGTCGCTGCGCCAGCGAGCAGGTCGGACACGAAGCGCTTTCCTTGCGCGAGATCCGCGAGCGCGTAGCCGTCCGGCGGATTGAGCACGCATGCGCCGAAGCGCAGCTCGCCGCTCGTCGTGATCGCGGGCGCGACGCCGAGCCAGTCGGCCAGCTCGCGTGCGATCACGTTCACGCCGGTGAGGCCGCCGAGCAGCGGCACGACGGCCGAGCCGTCCTCCGCGACGGCCAGCACCGGCGGCTCGACGCCCTTGTCGGCGAGCGCGGGCGCGATGCAGCGGATCACGATGCCGGCCGCGCACAGCGCGACGATCGGCAAGCCGCGCGCATACAGTTCGCGCAGATGCGCGCCGAGTTCGTCGAACGGCACGTCGGCGGCGACGCGCGACGCCAGCGCATGCACCTGCGCGCCCGGATAGCGCGCCTGGATGCGCCGCGCGGTGTCGAGCGCGCCCGCGCCGAGGATCACGATCGCGGGCGGGGTGGTCATCCTTGCCATTTTTCCCCCGGCACGACGAGCAGCGAGAAATACGGCGACGCCATCGGGTCGACCGCGTCGAGCGGCACGATGCGCTGGTTCGCCATCGTCGCGCGCTCGACGTACAGCGCACGTTTCGCGAGGCCCAGTTCGTCGAGCACACGCCGCACCTTGTCGAAGTTGCGGCCGAGCTTCATGATCACGGCCGCGTCGGCCTGCGCGAGCCGTGTGCGCAGCTCGTCCTCGGGCAGCACGCCGGACAGCACCGACAGGCTCTGGTTGCGATACACGAGCGGCTGGCCGAGCACGGCCGTGCCGCCGAGCATCGAGCACACGCCCGGCACGACTTCGGTGTCGTAGCGCGGCGCGAGGCGGTCGTGCAGGTACATGTACGAGCCGTAAAAGAACGGATCGCCTTCGCAGATCACCGCGACGTCGCGGCCCGCGTCGAGATGCGCGGCCACGACTTCGGCGGCCGTGTCGTAGAAATCGGCGATCACGGTTTCGTAGCAGAGCGGCGGCGGCAGCGCTTCGGTCGTCACCGGATAGACGAGCGGCAACTGCACCTGCGCGTCGAGCAAATGCGCTTCGACGATGCCGTACGCATTGCCTTTCTTGCCCTTCGCGACGAAGTATGCGACCACCGGCGCGGCCTGCAGCAGCCGCACCGCCTTCAGCGTCATCAGTTCGGGGTCGCCCGGGCCCACGCCGAGGCCGAACAGGCGCCCGCGCGCGGCCGTCATTCGGCCTCCGTCGCGAGCGCGTTGACCGCGGCGGCCGCCATCGCGCTGCCGCCGCGCCGGCCGAGCAGCGCGACGTACGGCACGCCGCGGCTGTCGGCGGCGAGCAGCGCCTTCGACTCGGCCGCGCCGATGAAGCCGACCGGGAAGCCGAGGATCAGCGCGGGGCGCGGCGCGCCGGCGTCGATCATGTCGAGCAGGTGGAACAGCGCGGTCGGCGCATTGCCGATCACGACGACGCTGCCCGCGAGCTGCGCTCGCCACAGTTCGAGCGCGGCGGCCGAGCGCGTGTTGCCGAGCTGCCGCGCGAGGTCGGGCACCTCGGGCTCGCCGAGCGTGCAGACCACGCGATTGCCGGCCGGCAGCCGCGCGCGCGTGATGCCTTCGGCCACCATCTTCGCGTCGCAGAGAATCGGCGCGCCGGCGGCCAGCGCCGCGCGGCCCGCTGCGCCCGCACCGGCGGAGAAGCGCAGATCGTCGACCACGTCGACCATGCCGCACGCGTGGATCACGCGCACCGCGAGTTTTTCGAGGTCGGCCGGGATGCGCGACAGGTCGGCCTCGGCGCGGATCGTCGCGAACGACTGGCGGTAGATTTCCTGCCCGTCGCGTATGTAGTCAAGCATCGTAGGGGTCCTGGCTTGGCCGCGCCTCGCCCAGGCGGGCCGCGGCTTCATCGATCGTCAAGTGGCGCGCGAGCGCGGTGCCGAGGCCCGCTGCGCCGTCGCGCCGGTAAAGGTCATAGTGCGCCGGCCCGACCGCGACGAGCGTGTGCGCGGCGGGATGCGGCAGTGCGCAGTGGCGCTCGCAGCCGGTCAGGTGCAGGTCGCGCACCGTGCCGATGCGCGCGGCGAGTGCGAGCGCGTCGCGCTTCGTGTCGGCGCGCGCCTTCGCGCAACCGGCGCTGCCCGCGCAGGCCACGAGCCGCGCGAGCGGATCGCCGGGCGACACGACGAGGCCGAGCGCGGCGAGCGCGTCGCGCACCGTGGGGGCCGCGCCCGTCGCGACGCCGTGCACGAACACGCCTTGCCACGGCGTCATCGACAGCGTGCCGTCGCCGTGCGCGTCGGCGAGGGCCGCGAGCCGCTCGAGCCGCGCGCCGTCGAGACGGCCGAGCACGAACTGCGCGCCGACGCTGCAGCGCCCCGCGTCGCGCACCGGTTGCGCACCGAAGCGCAGCGCGGGATCGGACGGCGCACGCCGCCAGTCTTGCAGCGCGGGATCGGCGGCAAGCGGAAACGGGAGCGTGGCTTGCGCGCGCGCGAGCAGCGTGTGCGCGCCGCAGGTGGCCAGCAGTGCGCGCATGCGCGTCGTGTCGGCCGGCGCGAGATCGAGGAACGCGAGCAGCAGCGCGCGGACCAGCGCGACGGTATCCGCCGGCGCGACGTCGACGAGCGCGGGCGCAGCGCCGGCCGCGACCGGCGGGCAGCCGGCGAGCCCGGCCGCGATGCGCACCGCGCCGTCGCCGCGACGCCACGCGGCGAGCCAGATGTCGTGCGGATGATCGAGCGCCGCGATGCGCTCGCCGCCGTCGAGCTGGATCGCGAATTTCGGCGACAGCTCGAAACGGCGCGGCTCGCGCGCGAGCATGTCGAGCAGCGGCGCGGCGAGCGCGGCGCTGTCGACGAGCGCGTCGGGGTCGCGTCCTGCAAGCGGATTCAGCATCAGGTTGCGCACGTCGTCGCTGGCCGCGAGCGCGGCCGCATCGCCGTCGGCGTCGACGAGCGGGCCGAGCCCCGCGTCGAGCAGCGCGCGGGTGAGCGCACCGGCTTCGCCGGCGCGGATGCCGCGCACCTGCAGGTTCGCGCGGTTGGTCGCCTCGATCACGCCGGAGCCGTGCGCCTGCGCGACGGCGGCGATCGCGCGCGCCTGCCGCGCGTCGAACCGGCCGCCCGGCAGCTTGATCCGGCACAGGCCGCCGTCGGCCGCGGCGACGACGCGCACGAGCCCCGGGCAGGCCGACGGGCGCACGGTGGGCGAAGCAGGGGACGGAATGGGGGTGGAGCTCAACGGGGCATCCGAGCAGTGTCGCGCCGCGGCCATCGCATCGGTACACCCCGCCCGATGCCGGCTGGCACGCACGCACTTTCAGGCCGGCAGGTCTCCTGGCTGACAGGTCGACGCCCGCTCCGGGCCTTCCCGGACTAGCCAGTGGCGCCAAGGTGGAGACGGGCTCGCTGCCTACAGTTGCGGGGGCAGCCACAGCGGCGCGGTGCGCGCCCTGTGTTCCCTCTTCGGCCCCGAGGGGCACCGGCGAACGAACGCTGTATTATGCCTTTTTTCGCAACGAAGACCTATGCGCGGCGTCATGGCGGCCGCGTGCAGCAACATGACGGAATCGAACGATGGAGAAGGGCGCATGACGGCGTGGCTGACGGTGGTCGGCATCGGCGACGACGGTTATTCGGGGCTCGGCCGCGCCGCGCGGCGCGCGCTGTTCGATGCGACGCGCGTGATCGGTGCGCCACGGCACCTCGACATGCTGCCCGCGCGGGTCACGGCCGCGCGCGAGGCCTGGCCGCAGCCGTTCGACGTCGCGGGCGTGCTCGCGCGCCGCGATGCGCCCGTGTGCGTGCTCGCGAGCGGCGACCCGATGCTGTTCGGCGTCGGTGCGACGCTCGCGCGCCGGCTTTCTCCCGGCGAGTGGCGGGTGCTGCCCGCGCCGTCGTCGCTGTCGCTGGCGGCCGCGCGCCTCGGCTGGGCGCTGCAGGACGTCGGCGCGGTGTCGCTGGTCGGCCGGCCGCTCGCGACGCTCGCGCGCCACCTGCTGCCGGGCCGGCGCCTGTTCGTGCTGAGCGCGGACGGCCGCACGCCGGCCGCCGTCGCGGCGGAGCTGGCCGCGCGCGGCTTCGGGCCGAGCCGGATCAGCGTGTTCGAGCATCTCGGCGGCCTGCTCGAACGCCGGGTCGACGGCATCGCGGATGCGTGGTCCGTCGACGAAACCGCGGCGCTGAACCTCGTCGCGATCGACTGCCGTGCGGCGCCCGACGCGCCGCGGCGCGCGCTGACGCCGGGCCTGCCCGACGACGCCTATCGCCACGACGGGCAACTGACCAAGCGCGACATGCGCGCGCTGACGCTCGCGCGCCTCGCGCCCGCGCCGGACGAATTGCTGTGGGACGTCGGCGCCGGCTGCGGATCGATCGGCATCGAATGGATGCGCGCGCATCCGTCGTGCCAGGCGATCGCGATCGAGTCGCACGCGGAGCGGCAGCGCTTCATCGAGCACAATCGCGACGCGCTCGGCGTGCCGGGCCTGCAGCTCGTCGCCGGGCGCGCGCCCGACGCGCTCGCGGGGCTCGCCGCGCCCGACGCGATCTTCATCGGCGGCGGCGCGACCGTGCCCGGCGTGCTCGACGCGTGCTGGTCGGCGCTGAAGCCCGGCGGCCGCCTCGTCGCGAACGCCGTCACGCTGCAGGGTGAAATGGCGCTCGCCGCGTGGCGCGAGCGCCACGGCGGCACGCTCACGCGCGTGTCGCTCGCGCAGGCCGAGCCGCTCGGCCGCTTCGACACCTGGCGGCAGGCGTTGCCCGTCACGCTGTACGACACGCGCAAGCCCGCGCCTGGCGCACCCGACGCGGCGGCATGATGCGCGACGAAACCCCCGAACAGCCGGCGCCGCTGCGCTTCGGCTACACGACCGGCAGCTGCGCGACCGCGACGTCGCTGGCGGCCGCGCGGCTGCTGTTGACGGGCGCGGCGGACGACGCGGTCGAGATCGTGCTGCCCAAGGGCCAGCGCGTAATGATGCGTCTCGAATTCTGCAGGCTCGCCGCCGAGGGCGCCGAAGCCGGCACGATCAAGGATGCCGGCGACGATCCGGACGTCACGCACGGCGCACTGGTGTTCGCGCGCGTCGCGCTCGCGGCGGCGCCCGGCGTGCGCTTCCATGCGGGGCCGGGCGTCGGCACGATCACGCGCGCGGGGCTCACGCTGCCGGTCGGCGAACCGGCGATCAACCCGGTGCCGCGCCAGATGATCACGTCCCACCTGGAAGCGCTCGCGGCCGGGCACGGCTATGCGGGCGGCTTCGACGTGACGATCGGCGTCGAGGGCGGCGAGGCGCTCGCGCTGAAGACGATGAATCCGCGTCTCGGCATCGTCGGCGGGCTGTCGATCCTCGGCACGACC
>Ga0157367_1000414_pt1 | contig 21069 bp, 11 predicted proteins | sample AttbisABBM2_FD_113142 | JGI IMG/M metagenome (GOLD analysis project Ga0157367, IMG submission 113142) | Fungus gardens microbial communities from leaf cutter ant in Botucatu, State of São Paulo, Brazil - Atta bisphaerica ABBM2 | ecosystem: Host-associated > Fungi > Mycelium > Unclassified ... | reverse complement strand
GGAGTAACTCCATCATGGAAGACCGAGTTGAATAGGAGTATCTCTGCTGTGGAAGACGGAATATCTGGAGGGTTGCAGCACTGCCATGAGATGTGTTGTGAGAAAGGTGGCTGTCATGGAAGGTGGGCTTGTATGGTTCGGAGGTGGTTTCACTGCAGGGATGTTATTTACAGACAGGTGGACTTGTGTATGACATAACTACTACTATGGTTAACTCAATAAATTCAAACAAATTATTAAAAAATCCAGTACTTCCTTGTTAGTAAGTTTTCAGACTCATTTAACTTACTCTCTAGAGCTAGTTCTACAGCTGACAAATAAATATTTTCTTCTTGAGACTATAGCTTTATCTTCTTTGGGAGAAAGTAAGAAGAGGAATATGGGTTTAGACTCTAAGATGCTTACTATTATGACTTAGTTTTTAGAGTTAAGATGAAAGTATACTCTTGTATTAAGTAACTTAATGGAGTTTTAAATATAAGCTGATCTACCTTATATACTATAGAATGTAGTCTATGCATACATTATAACTAACCTATCCTAAAGTTTATATACTTTCTATAAGACCAATATATTGTTATTATATGATATTATCTATTTTAGAACCTTCCACAATCTTTTCTGTGTTATGTGATCTTGTGACTTAGGATAGTCACATGTGACATCACATCACACTTCTTTGCCTAAGTCCAAAATAATAAAAATAAAAATCAAACTAAAATAAATAGAAAATAGAAAAGAAAAATAAAGAAGAAAGAAAATAAAGTCAAGTTCATTGTTTATAACTCTGATACTTACTGCCCCAAGAATGACTATAGGCAGACTTTTCTTTAAGAAAGTACCTTTTCTTAAGCTTTCTGTTACTTTTTCTGCCTTAATTTTTGAAAGAACAATATCTAGCACTATAAGCTAGAATAACCAGGTATTTGCTAAAAAGAGTAGAAACTTGGCTTCTAGAATGGAAAATGCTCCCAAAAGTACCCAAAGACTTTAAGTCTTTATACTTAGACCATTTAATCTGATTTATAGATCAGCTGAGTCATTCTCCCAATTAGGAAATAGAAATATTACTCATGATACTGAGTTGTGAAATAGTGACTATTATATGCTATCACTATCTAGTTACTTTTGGCATCTTAAAACTGATACTAATATACTTTCTGTTATGATTTTAAGCTTGGCTCAGGTTGCAACTCAGGCAAAGACTTGAGTAAGAGTAAAGGAGATGATCAATTAGTAAAGTGTAAGGATACAGAAATGTATCTACACTATATATATTTATAGACTATGAGGAAACTATATGTTTATAATAATATAATACATAAGAATAGAAGAAGGAGTTAATGAGGAAACAATGCCTACTACATGAGATGCTGACTGATACAACTTATGGCATAGCTGGTCATTGCATCATACCCTAGACTCTACAAGACATGATGAAAGCATGCTAAAGACATGAGGAGATGATCATAACAATACCCCCTTTTTAGCATTCATATCCTCATGAATCCATCCAGCAATGCTAAATCTCTGACTATATATGTTGTGACTAATTTTTTCATGGATTCTATAATGATTTGTCCTCATAATATCAATGTGATAAAGTAGAGTTTATGAGGCAGTCCTTCTGTATACATTTTGATAGGAAAACCTTTCCTTATTGTATCTACATTATGTTTTTTCTTGAGAAATGCTATAGCAATTTCTTTCCAATATTGTTTGTCTTGTTCTTCTTGTAGTTATAAAGATTTGTAATGAGGTAGTGGATAGAATGAGATGGTCTGTATTGGTGCTTGCATGAATTTCATGTATTTTTTGAGATTTTCAATTTTGTCTTGAATAAATATCAGTTCAGGAGTTTTGGGTCTAGGAGGATCAACTTCATAAGGTTTGTATAAAAGAACTTCCTTGTCTTATATTCACTACTTCTCTTTGACATCTTGTTCCTTCATGATTATGTCTTCCTGCTTGTAAGTACCTTATATCTCCTTTATATATCCTTCTGTATAATTGTTTTCTTTTCCTTTACAGTCATCCAATTCATCTGCCAATAGCTTCTGTATATAATACACTTGGTTTTCCATATCACTTTGTATAATGTTTTGTAGGTCTTCAGAGATACTGAATATATCTCCTACTGTTTGTATCTAATAATTGTTGCTAGCCTGTAGTATTATAGATTCAATTTCTGCAATCTAGATATTGGCTTTTTCTGCCAACTTCACAATATTCTGCAACTATATCTACACATCGACCATTCTCTTGATTCCTTGTATTATTTTGTGGTATTTCTTTGTTCAATCCTTTTTCTTGTTATTGATTATCTTGACCAAGTTCATATTATTGAGAGTACAGATAAAGTATGGGTTAGGAGAGGTAGAAGCAGTAATAAATTGTTGGGCTATTTGATTAAAATATTTCAAAGTTATAGTGCTTTGAAATTGTTGATTTGGGTTCTTATCCTCCTCTTTTATAGGTTTTGACTTGAAACTGTTATTTAATAATCTTCAATCACTTCTTTTGCATGGAGCAATCTCGTTCCTGTGATCTACTGATCATGTTCATCTCTGTAGCCCTTCCAATGCACTAAAAATTGAGTTCCCCATCCTCATTTCCTATGTTTTCTGGTTTCTTCAACTTCATATTCTTCTTCTTCATTAATAATGTTGTTATGACTTAAGCTTTTAATGTTTAAGCAAAAGACACACTCTTATATTGAGTAATACAAGAGAACTTGATAGAGTTTCTAGTACAACTTTTTACCTTATATACAAACTAATGATGGTCTGTAATACACTTCTTCAACCCTACCATAAATAACCATGTTATCAAGGACCAGAAGACTACAACTAATGAAAGACACAGATAGAGAATACCAGGAAATTGGCAAGAATCTAACAAATCCAGAGGATTTACTAAAATATATTTGACTTTTCATGCATTTGTTCAACAAAAAGAAATTTGAGAAATTACTGGAATGAAGAGAATGAAATTACAAAATCAATCTACTAGAATATGTGCTAAAATAATTAAATATAAAAGCCTATGTAATAACAGTTAAGGAAGATAAAGCACTAAACCAATGGTTGGAAGAATAGCTCAAAGTAGAATTTATAGTAGAATCAAGTTCAAGATATATAGTACTATACTTTTATATTCCAAAGAAGGATGGATCTCTACAAGTAGTACAGGAAATTGAACCAGCACATAATAAAGGACAAAATACTATTACTATTAATTGGAGAAGTAATCAACAAGCCCAAAAATGCAAAATACTTCAACAAACTAGACCTTATCTGGAGATATAAGAATCAAGAAAGGAGACAAATGGAAAGCAGTATTCTTAATAAACAAAGGATTATTTAAACTAAAAGTGATGTATTTTGAGCTATACAACTTACCAGAAACATTTCAATGGATGATGAACAGTATTTTCAAAGAGCTTTTACATGGAGAAACACTGGCAAATTATATGGATGACTTTGTAATACTAGCCAAAACCAAGAAGGAATTAGAAGAAAGGATTGTACAATTCTTGAAGATAGAAAAGAAACATAATCACTGTTTTAAACAGTCAAAATATGACTTTGATGCCAAGGATATACCCATCTTAGAAGTAGTAGTTGAATGAGAAGAAGTACAAATGGAAAATAATAAAGTCAAGACAGTTAAGAAATAGAAAACTTCTACTAAGGTGAAAAGCTTCTTAGGATTTGCAAATTTCTACAGATATCTTATCAAGAACTCCAGTTATATAACAAAATCTCTTAATGAGCTCAAAGGAAAGAATAAGTGGAAATGGGAAGAAAAACATCAAAAGCATTTGAAAAGTTGAAGGAAAAAATCACAAGTCAACTGGTACTCACTCTACTTAGAAGAGAAGGAAAATTCAGAGTAGAAACAGATGCATCAGGACATACTATTGGAGGAGTTCTATCTCAGAAACAAGGAAAATAAAAACCAATTGTATTTTTACCAAGAAGAATACAGACAAAGGAACTTTGAGATATACAACAAAGAACTACCAGCCATAGTAGAAGTATTGAAAAGTGGAGACAATATCTATTAGATACCACTGAAAAGTTTGAAGTATGAACAGATCACAAAAATCTCAAGTATTTCAAAGAACCACACAAATATAATGGACAACAAGTATGGTGGTATCTTAAGCTGCAAGATTATAATTTCATTCTATGACATATTCCAGTGAAGATAAATATAAGAGCAGATATTCTATCAAGGAAGAATCAAGTGAATACAAAGAATAACAACAAGAATATCAAGATGCCTAAAAACAAGCTATGGACAAGAAGAGTTAATATAGAAGTGGAGATAGCAATTTTCAGAGAAAATCAACTGGTAGAAGAAACTACACTGTTGAAAGAAATCTGAAAGAACAACATGAGGGAACAAGAAGTTCATAAGGAATTAGAAAAAAAAATAGTCAAGTATGGAAAGACAAAAGAGTAGTATATATAGAAGGAAAAATCTATATTCCAAACAACTGGAAAATTCAAGAACAAATCCTATAGGAGAATTATGAACCAGCAGATGCAGGACATCTAAGACAACAAAGGATACTTGAGTTAATTAAGAGGAGCTATTGGTGACCAGAAATACAAAATTATATCAAGAAGTATATTCAGAAATGCCAAAAATGCCAACAGAACAAAGTATAACATATGAAAAAAGTGGGAGAACTTCATTCATTGGAGACACCCCAAATATCATGGCAGAAAACCAGTATAGACATTGTCAGACCATTACCAAGATTAAATAACAAGAATGTAATAGTAGTCATAGTAAATTGATTGACAAAGGTGATTAGACTTAGGGCAACAACAGCAAGAGTATCATTGGAGGAAATAGCCAAGATCTATAGAAATAACATATGGAAAATCTATAGAACTCCAAAGAAGATTCTTAGCAACAAAAAACCTCAATTTTTCTCAAGATTCATAAAAGACTTAAGTAAGACACTGGAAATGAAACAGGTATTATTAATGGCATAGTACCCTTAAATAGACAGTCAAATGGAAAGGATCAATCAAGAAGTCAGAGTATTTTTACAATATTATGACAATTATTAGCAATATGATTGGATAGAATGGTTATCAACAGCAAAATTCCAGTATAATGATAAGAAACACTTAGCCACAGGGTACACTCCATTCAAACTTAACTTTGGAAGATATCCATGGAAGAGAGATCTAACAATAAAGATGAAATTACCAAAATTCTCCCTGAGAAACTACAAAGAAGTTAGAAAACAGTAAAAATATTAATGGAAAAGATGAAAGAAACCATAAAGAAGCAGTTTGACAAGGAAAAAGAAACCTTTAAAGATTGAAATAAGGAGACAATGTGTGATTGGAAGCCAAAAATATCCAATTGAAATGACCTTCAAAAAAGCTAGACCAAAAAAAATATAGACTTTTTGAAATCACAAGGAATATTAGCCAAGAAGTGTTTTAGCTAAAAATACCAGAAGAATGAGCAATATACAACATGTTTAATGAAAATTTGCTGACATAATGCAGGAAACTCCAATTCAAAGAATAGTATATGGAAACAGTACCACCATCAGACTATTATCAATAAGAAAGAAAAATACAAAGTAGAAGAAGTATGGAATCATAGAAAATAAGGGTATAGTACACAATTTCTAGTCTATTGGAAAGGTTATGAAAATGAGCATGACCAATGGATAGTAGAAATGGGGTTACCACATACTAAAGAGGCAATTCAAGACTATTGGCTAAAACTTTCAAGACAAAACTTATAAAAGAAGAGGATAAAACTCTAGATTAACATCTTAGAGCAACATAATAAATCAAGAAACCCAGATATGACCTACTAATTTGCAACTGCACCTACTTCTCCCAATCCATACATTGCTTGTACTGTCAACAACATAGATCTTATTATGACTTTAAATAAAGAAAAGAAAGATTGGACAAAGAAATATTACAAAATAATCTGGGGATTAAAAACTATGGCAGACTTTCAATTATAAATTCAGAACCTCATCAAACTAGCAGATGCAGCAAACAATCAACTAGCAGATATCAAAATCATCTTGTTACAAACTGGAAAAACTCATAGAACACAAATTGGTGGAGATATTTACAGCATATCCAAAGAACTCAGGAGCATCATTTATGAAGACATGGAGTGACAAGCTCATCACATCTAGGTTTTATTAACTGACAAATTGGATTGATACAAAGGAAAAGAAGGAGAAGCAATAGATAAACATATCAAAATACTATAAGATTCATATCAAGATATACCACAACCAATGACTACTGACAAAGAAAAACAAAAAGAAGGCACTGTTCAAGATAAAGTGTTGTTATACAAACCTTACAACATATCAATATCTAGTTCAAGTGAAATATCATCCTTAGGATACCTAGTTAATACAAGATAAGATTAATAATTTGGAAAAGGCATTAAAACATTCCAATTACCTAGCAAAATGATTTCATTCACTCCTCCAAGTCACTATAAAACTATCCAATCCAATAGAGAAAAGAATAGAATATATTGGAATGATATCATATATCAATTCTTATAGTAGAAACATAATATAAATACTAGTTATTAAGAAATACTGTTACAAACTTTATTCAACTTATATCTCCACAGCTAGTAGACTGATTCTTACAAACCAAGTAAGGGCTATTTACATATATATAGAATGTACAAAAGTGGCAATAGATTACTGAGATATAAGACCATTAGTAACTACAAGTTTTATTAGCTATTATCTCAGAAATAACTGAATGGATTTCTATGATCAAACTTGCATTGGAAAGAGCTCATCAAATAGTTCCTAATGATATGTCATACATCATATGAAAATTAGTATTTATAGAGATACAAACATATCAATGTAGTAACATAATTAGTTACCTTCTAAAATTAGCCTGACATCTACTATGACAGATGACAGCCCTACCAGGTATGAGTTTTGATCATGTGATGAAAATAACTTGTGCACAGACCATTACTATGTCTAAATTAATCTTAATCATCATTGTTATTATTATTAAACTTCTAAATTACTCTTAAACTTCTGAGAGTATACCTAAGGTTCAGATATCACAAATAAGTGAGTAGTCTATTTTATGATAGATACCCATCAAAATCTATACAGAAGAACCACTATATGAACCATTCTTCATAACTGACTCTATACAAGAATAGCTTATTATAGAAACTATCAAAAAGATAGTAGCAACATATATAGTTAGAGATTTAATTCTGATAGATTCATGAGGACAAGAACATTAAAATGGGGGTATTGTTATGATTGTTATGGTGCACCTAGACTTGAATATTTTTCTTTTCTTTTTATCTATTTTACTTGATTTAATATTTCTTTTGTTTTGTTTTTGTTTTTCTTGGATGATGAAGAGGCCCATAACTGCAGTCACATGATGCGTCACATGACATGATGTCATAGGCCTAAAATCTAGGAGAAGAGGCTAAAAGGATGACATCAAGGTATATGTTAATAGCATGTTTACCTTATAGTATATATAATAAATAGTGTAGGAATGCATCAGGGACTCCTTGTCAAGTTCTCTTGTGATCCCCATGAGATACTTTGCTTATAAGTTTATCTTAGTAGTTCTATTGGTCTTTTGACTAGTAGTTGCTACAACAATAATTGCTATGATCTATACCTCATGTTCTACAGGTGTTTATCTTATGTTAAATATATGTTGGGGTTTGTTTCATTTGTGACTCATATTTAACTGTATCTTGTATTACCCTCATATTTTATCAGTTAGCATCTTATGTAATAGTAGAGGTTTCATCATGTTTTCCTCATTCTTCTATTATTGTTTCTTCAAGGACATCTAACCTATTTCTCATGATTCTCAAGTCTCTGTCTTAGTTGTAACCTGAGCCAAGCTTAGGATTGTAACAGTATGGTATTTATTCCTTAATATGCTTCTTGGTAAGCCTCTTGTAGTGTTTTGACATGTTTATTAACTATTTCAACTCCTTTTCCTTTATACTAATCTAGTTCATTAGCTAGTAGAACTTAAATGTGGTATGCTTGTCTTTCTATGTCAACAATGCATAATTCTTTTGATATGCTATAGATATTCTCTCTTATTTGCATCTTGTGTATTTTTCCTGGTTGTAATAGAATGGTTTTGATGTCTGCTAGTTGATTGTTGACTACATCAGCTTGCCTTATAATATCTTGAATCTATAATTGAATACCCACCATAGTTTCCAATTCTTGTATTATTTTGTAGTATTTCTTTATATGTTGTTGACAGTGTGAAAGATGTATCAATTGGGAGAAAAATGAACAGTTGAGAATTGTCAAGATATTTGAATTTTTTCTTGAGTACTTAGTGTACTTTGAGATGTCAATTTGGAGTTTTATCCCTAATTTTGTCTCAAAAGACTTGTCTAATAGTCTTAAATTGCCTTTTGAGCATATAATAACTCTGTTTCAGCTATTCATCAGTTGTGTTCATTTCCATATCCTTTCTAATACACCAAGAATTGTATGTTTCTGTCTTATTTTCAATGTTCTTATACTTCTTCTACTTTGTATTCTTCTTTCTTATTAATAATGTCAGGTAATAGTGTTGGATCCATGTGTTGTCTCTTGAATTGGGGCTCTTTGCATCATGTCAGCAGATCTTTGTTAAATATATTATATATTGTCCATTCTTTTGATGATTCCAGTTGGAATACTTTTTGTCCAATTTTCTTTGTAATCTTAAAAAGTTCATAGTATTTTGAATCTAACTTCTTTGAGAGTTATTTTGACTGAAAATATTTTGCTTCTAGCCATATATTGCTTCAACTCCTAAGAGTTTTGTTTTTTCTTGTCAAATTGCTTCTCTATTGCTTTCTTTGCCTTCTCTATAGATAATTTTGCTATTTCCCAACTTTTCTGTAGTTTTTTGAGAAAATTTTCTAGCTTTGGTAATTCTGTTTTTATTGTTAGATCTCCCTTCCATGAGTGTTTTCCAAAATCAAGTTTGAATAGCATACATCCCATAGCTGAGTGTTTCTTGTCATTGTACTGGAATTTTGCTCTTGATAACCATTCTATCTAATTATCTTACTGATAATTGATATAATATTACAAGAATATTTTGATCTCCTAGTTGATTCTTTCTGTTTGACCATCTGTTTGAAGGTAGTATATCATTGACAATGTTCTTTTCATTTCTAGTATCTTGTATAAGTCTTCCATGAACTATAAAGCAAACTAGAGTTCTTTATCACTAAGAATCTTCTTTGGAACTCTATGTATTTTTTATATATTATCCCTATAGATTTTGGTTATTTTTTCCAATGATACTACTATTGTTGTTACTTTGAGTTTGATCATCTTTGTAAACCAATTTATTATAACCACTATTACATTCTTGTTATTTAATCTTGGAAGTGGTCTTATAATGTTGATACTGATTTCCTACTATGATTTCATATGCTAAGTCCAGCTCTGATAAAAGTCCATTCTCCATGGTAGTGTTTTCAATATTAACATCTAATAAAAGCCTGTTTTCTACAACAATGTCAGGCACAGTTTATACCAGAAGATGAAAGTCCACAGAGTTGGCTTAGAAATACACAAAGTATATAACTCTGTGAAAAGAGCTCAGTGGTGTAAATTTGTAGAACAATCTTGGCTTCAGCTTATGTACTGTGCTATCTGTCTGCCACATAATCACAACTTCAGAGGAATAGATGAAGTATAAGATGGAAGTAAGTACTAATTGGGTGTGTTACTATTGAATACTGGAGATCAAGTTTAATAAGAGCTATCTTCATTAATTATCAGACTAGTAAATTATAGTGTAACTACTAGTCTTATATGTAAGTCAGAAATATAGAAGATGCTTGAGATTTCAGTATATCATACTAAGTGGATGTTTCAATAATGAGATACTGATAGGAGTAAGATAGAAGAACTTTGCCATAGAAGACTGAGTTCAATAGGAGTATCACCATCATAGAAGACTGGATATCTAGAATGTTGTATTACCACTACAAAAACATATTGCAAGAAGATGACCATTATAGAAGGTGGGCTTATGTTATAGATATTATAGTGACAGCACTGTTGTTGTGATGTATCTTCAGCATGGGTGGACTTGACATATGACAAACAGTATTATTCTATAATATATTCTCCATAGTAGAGTTATACTTTATCTCAAATCTCATGAATACTTAGTCTTCTATGGAAAAGTTCTTCTTTTCTAATCTCTATTAGTGTTTTATTACTGAAGCCTTCACTTAAGGCTATACACTGAAATCCCTGAGTTCTTCTTTATTATATTTGTCAAACTTATGAAGTTTGAACCCAAGTTTCTTTTAATTTTCTTTTCATTTTTCTTTCTTTCTTTGCTTTTCTTTTAGTTTCTGGGAACAGAGGCAGGGGTTAGCATGACATAACGGTCACACTGTCACATGTCACATGAAATGGTCACTGTAATGGTCACAAGTCATGTGGTAGCAATGAAAGGATGTAGAAGGTTCTGAAAAGATAGCACTATACAGTATATATAATATATGTTGACCTTAAGACAAACACATGGTCATTTAGAGTGGGCTAAAGTAGTAGTAGCACAGATCATGGGGTTTTAGTATATAAGATAGACAATCCTGTACAGAGTTCTCTATCATGTTCTCTTGTATTAACTCTAATACAAAGTTCCATTCATTGATCAACTTTAAGTTGTAACAATATTAGTATATGAGGACTAGTAGGTATTCTGTATTTACTAGTCTAATAATCAACTATAATAGTTGAATAACATCTCTGGTATTCTTTGGTAACACACTACTTATTGAAACTCACTTTTTTTTGGAATCTGCTCTATTTCTAAAGTTACAACACTATAGCAGACAAACAGCATAGCATATAAGCTAAAACCAAGGTCATTCTGGAAAGTCTATATCACTATGAAATTTAGTAATAGGTTTCCATGCCTAGTATGAACTCTAAGCCAATCCTGCAGACTTTTGCTCTTTATACCTGTCCCATGATGTTTGAGATATTTTCAATAGATGAACTTCTTCTGCTCTCTTTATATACTAAACTTTGTTTTGTTATTATTTTTAGTATTCTTGGACATATTTCTTGATATCATTTCATATTTCTGGTCATCAATAGTTTCTTTTGATTAAATTGAGCATTTTTTGTTATTCTGGATATTCTATGTTTGCTGGATCATAATTTTTATGTAGGATTTGTTCTTGAATTTTCTAGTTGTTAAAAACATAGATCTTTTCTTCTATATATATACCACTCTATTGTCTTTTTATGTTTGACCATTATCTCTTTCTAGTTCCTTCTGTACTTCTTGTTCCCTAGTATTGTTCTTTTGAATTTTCTCCAGTAATATAGTTTCTTCTACTATTTGGTTTTCTCTAAACATTACTATTTCTGCTTTTGTGACTAGTCTTTTCTTCTATAGTTTGTCTTTAAGCATCTTAATATCTTTATTGTCTTCTTTAGTATTCACTTGATCTTTATTTGACAGAATATCTGCTCTTATGTTTAAAGCTATAGTTTTACAACTTGAGGTACTATTGTGAGGGAATCTCACTTATTAAGCTAGGCTGATAGATAGTCTGTCACATGATATAATACTTACAATACAGACTATTAAATATGATTATTCAATAAGGTCTAAGCATAATAATTGATAAAGAGAAAATGTTATAACTTAAGTCCTTGAGTAAAGATAAAAGATGACTTTTGTATTGAGTAATACAAAAAAACTTAATAAAGTTCTAAGTATAAGATAGTCTGCCTTATATACTACAAACCATGATCTGTGCACATACTACAACTAACCTATCCTAAAGTACATATACTTTCTATAAGACTAATATGTTGTTGCTATATTATATAATATCACCTATTCCAAAACCTTCTATATTCTTCTTTGTATTACATAATTGTGTGATCTGTGACTGTGACAGATGTCATGCTTATATCATATATGATATCACTTCTCATCTTATATCTATATCCAAAATAAAGAAAAGTGAAAATGAACACTAAAGTAAAGTAAAAGGAAAAAATAGAAAATAAAAATAAAATTGAAAGAAAATAAAATTGAAACCAAGTCCACCATTCACAACTCTAACAGAAAAGGGATAAATAGGCATATAACAATAGATCAAGAGATATAGATAAGATTACTACTAATAGTATTACCTAAGCATTACCTTAGAATGAAATTTTGAGAGTTTCTCTTACAACCATCTTATTTGTTATCTATTAAGTTTGTATGGTTTCCTAAAATACTTGAGATTTTTGTAATCAGTTCAGACTTTGAACTTTTTTATAGTATCCAATAGATATTGCCTCTATTTTGTCAGAGCTTTTACTATAGCCAGTAATTTCTTGTCATATATCTTATAATTTTTCTTATCTGCTTATATTATTCTTGATAAAAATGTGATTAGTTTTCATTTTCCTTCTTGTTCTTAGAATAAGACTTCTCTTATTACATGTCCTGATATATTAGTTTCTACTCAGAATTTTCCTTCTCTTCTAAATAGAGTAAGTACTAGTTGATAAGTAATCTTGTTCTTTAGTTCTTCAAATGCCTTTTAATACTCTTCTTCCTATTTTCATTTATTCTTGCCTTTGAGTTCATTGAGAGATTTTTTTGTATGACTGAAGTTCTTGATAAAGTATTTGTAGAAATTTGCAAATCCTAAGAAGCTTTCTACTTTTTTTATTTTAGTAGGTGTTTTCCATTTCTTGATCTTTTTGTCTTCTATTTATACTTCTTCTTATTCAACTATTACTCCAAAAATAGGTATTTCTTTGGTGTCAAAATTATATTTTGATCATTTGAAACAGAGATTATATTTCTCTGCTACTTTCAAGAATTGTATAGTTTTTTCTTATAATTTCTTCTTTGTTTTGGCTAATATTACAAAGTTGTCTATATGATTTACAAGTACTCCTTTATTTAATAGATTCTGAAATATACTGTTTATCATTCTTTGAAATGTTTCTGGCAAGTTATATAATCTGAAATATATAATATTTGGTTTAAATAATCCTTTGTTTGTCAAATATGCTGCTTTCTATTCATTGCATTCTTTAAACTATATATTGTTATATTTCTAGATAAGATTCAATTTGTTAAAGTATTTTGCATTGCTGAGTTTGTCAATTACTTTGATTAGTGGTAATAGTATCTTGTTCTTTATTATATGCTAGTTCAACTTCCTGTAATCTTGTACCAATCATAGAGATCTATTCTTTTTTGGAATATAAAATTATAGTATTGTATATCTTGAATCTGACTCTATAATTGATACTGTCTTGAGTTGTTTGTTTAACCATTGGTTCAAAGCTTCTTCTTTCTTAACCATTATTATACCCTAGTATTTAGCTCTTTGAGTATATCTTCCAGTAAATTGATTTTGTGATCACATTCTCATTTTTCTGGTACCTTCTCAAATTTCTTCTTGTTGAATAGATAAGTGAAAGGTCAAATATATCCTGGTAAATCTTCTGGATTCATTAGATTTGGTTCTTTACCTATTTTCTAGTACCCTTTATTTGTTTTCTTCTATTTATATATTTTTTCTAATTCTAGATTTAAACAAAATGTCCCAGTACTGTATCTTGTATTTCTTTGGGCATTTTATAAACTATGTTGTCCTTTTGTCCTGATTAACTTCTGGATTATGCTTGACCAACTAGTTATATTCTAAGAACATATTCATGCCATTTATATCTGTTACTACCACATTGATGTTTTATGTATATCTTTTTATTTCCAGTTTTAAAGATGCAAACTGAGTTACTCTGTGATTTACACTCCTAGTTCTATCTGTATTGAATATGTTAAATAGTTAAGGTAATGGTACTGTTTTAATTTATTTTTCCTTTACTAGTTGTTTATCTATACTTATATAAGTACATTCTAAGTTTACCAGTATCTTGAGCTGTAGTTATTTTTTGTTTAATATCTTTACATTTATATGATGTTGAGTTCCCTCTCTTTATTATTTTTTTTGTAGAATAATATATTAATTCTTTGGGAAATTCTTATATACAAAGATTTGTCATATTGTTGTGTCTACTTTAAATCTTCAACAAAACCTGCTTCTTTATCATTATCCTGTTTGTATTTGTCATCTAATTTCTCCTTTATACTCTTATTATTCATCTTCTATCTTAATCTGTAGTTCTTTACAAGATGTTCTACTTTGTTGTATTGATAACACTTTCTAGTATCTTTCTCCTTCTTTGGCTTTCTACAATCATTTGCCATATGTCTATATACATTAAAATTGAGACTTCTAAGCTTTCCATCTTTGTCATAGTTGTCTCTAACTTTTCTAATATCCATAGACAATTCTCATATCTTTATATATATATAAAAGAAAGCTAGTACAAAACTAACTATACTAGTTGTTTTACATGATATCTTTCTAGAAACAAAATACTCCAAGATTAAACTCTAGAAATGTAAGAACATTCTTAAGAGATTCTCTCTTAGGATTTCAAGATTTTTTATATCTCATATAATCAAACAGAATGTGTCTTCTTGTCTTAATATAAAAGATTCTCTAGAAAAGAACCTAAGTTGATATTTGCCAATTGGAGCATGATTTTTTATTAATCTTGTGATACATGTACATATTAAATTTAAAAGACCAAAGTTCTTTAGCTAAGCACCACTCTTAGAATATATTGGGTAAATCAGTTGATTGTTGTCATTGTTCAAGTTAAGAAAATTCCTTCTCTTATATTCCAATATTTGGAATATCATCTGCTATTTACAAACATATATAACTTCTTGTTAACCATGATATGAGAAAACTATTTGATATTACTTGGACAATCCCAAAATTTAATCAAATTTTTAAGTTTTTTCTAAAAAATACTTTAAGGTCCTTTGAAATAGCAATAGAATATAGTTGTTGAGAATGAATATTCAAATTAAATATTTTTCTAACAGCAGGAATAATGTTTGTAACAATGATGATACATAATATATTTTGTAGCTGAGAGACATGATTGATACTGTACCTGATAGTGAAAAGTTTAGCTTCTGATGAAGTTATATTTATTACATGATGAATATTCTTTGCAATTATTTCTTGACCTCTCTGAATATACAAAATTAAGATAGCAGCATTGTTCTTAACACTTGTATCTAAAATAATAAATACAGTATCATGCTTAGTGAGGAAATTTCTATAGATATTATGGAGTTTATGTTATAGTGCACTTGGACATTAACAATTTATTTTGATTTTTCTTTTCTTTTTCTTAATTTTTATTTTGAACAATGAAGAGACATGTGATCATGGTCACATGATGCATCACATGATGTGATGTCATAGGTCCAGAACATAGTAGAAGGAACTAGAACAATGATATCAAGAAGCATATTTGCCTTGTAGTAATAGTATAATAGACTTATAGACAATATGTGTACTTTAGAGTAGGACTATTTATTGTTAGTATGGACCATCTATGTATTGTATAAATAGGATAGCAACTCATTGGAAACTCCTTGTCAAGTTCTCTTGTGATTCCCACAAAATACTTTACTATTGAGTTTATTTTAGTGACATTATTAGTCTTTGAGACTAGTAGTTACCACAACAATTAACCTTCAATTTATCCCATCCTAATTCATAGATAGACAAGAGGAAGTTCCAAGCAGCAATCCTAAATTCTGAAATTTGAGGTATATTCTTAGCCTTTTTATTTTCTAGTTTTCATTGTCTAACAAAAGGTACTATTCTGTAAAGTAAATAAACAATGTTCTTAGTATCATCTTCCAAGTATTTATTAACACCAAAAATAGAAACTGGACAGAAGTTACCATTTCACAATTGTAGATCTGCAGGTTGATTAGTTGAATATGGAATAGCTAAAGTTTCAAGACCTTAAGGAGGACATATGTTATTAATTACTATCCTATGAGAATCCAGCATAGGTTCAGTTGTATTGGCCTAGTTAACGGAGTCTGTTTTCCTTTCTTTCAAGATCATGTAAGAGAGAGTAGGTTCTTTAATTTCTCCTTACTTGACTTGTTCTACTCAAGTTTGATTATTGGCTAATGCCTGGATATGATCTATATATACTATGAATGATGCATTAAAAAGTACCAAGGTTTTTCTAAAACTATTAGTATTGAAAAACAATGACCTCTTGGAGTGTTAACTTTCATATTCATTGGAATATTTATAGAAGGCTCTTTGTGAAATATTGTAAGAGTTTAAGTTAAAAGAAAACAATGTATTTGCTGGAATTCCTTTGGGCACTACCATATGAGATGGTGGTAAGAAAAAAAGAAGCAATTGTAGGCAATTCTCTTTTATAAATGATTCTTATTTTGTTTTATAATCTTATGTTTCTTTTATCAATTTATATTTTTGTCTAACTAGTATAATTTTTGTCTTCCACTCCTTGAGTAATATTGGTACTATTATGAATGGACATTCTAATATTATCTTGATAATGTTACCTCAAACATTTTTTAGGAAGAAAATTACATGGATATCATTGGTTTTAGCTAATACTTCAAATTCTATTATGAAGTTGACAATGTACTTCTTTTCTTGTCTAAATGTTTCAATCTTTTATTTAATATCTGCTGTCTTACTCTTATTACTAAATACTGTCTTGATTCTTTCTACAAATTTATCTCAATCTTATATTATAGCAACTACTAGTTAAGATAACCAATAGACCACTTAAGTAAACTTATAAGCTGAGTATTTTGTGGAGATCATAAAAGAGCTCAACAAGGAGTTTTTAATATATTCCTACTCTATATATACTACTAGAACAAGTCCTATTCTAAGCTACACATGTTATCTATAAGTTAACTGTATACTTATTACAAGATAAACATATTGCAACCATGCCCTTAGCATTATTGTTCTAGTTTCTTCTACTATGTTCTAGATTTATGACATCACATCATGTGACTGTGGTCATGTGCCTCTTCATCATCCAATAAAATATTATAATATATCTACTATTACTACTTAAGCTTAAGTAATAGAGTAAAAGAGAAATATTATATTAGATTAAAATAAGAGAACTCAATCAAGTTTCTAGTACAAAGTGTCTATCTTATATATGCTAGCTAATAGTCTATGTAAGACCACTACTAACTTATTCTAAAGGCTATATATACTATATAAAATCAATATACTATTAATATATTATATTATGGATATGGAACATTATACTAAACTCTAACTCTAGATCTTAAAATAATATAAATTAAAAACAGATAAATAAAGTTTATTATCTTCAATTATAATAATATTACTCTCTTTTCAAGGTTTTTTCTCCAAAGAAACTAACTTCTATTTTTATCAGTTCTTCTCTAACTTCTTAAAATATTTCTTCTTAAACTTTCTATTGTTTTATTTTTCTTATCTCCTAACTTCTATACTTAGTCTTTTCTCAAACTCTGTCACTTCTTTCTTTACATTTTCCAAGTTCTTCTCTCTCTCTTATATATTATATTCTGCTGTAAACTCTTTCTATCATACTAAGTACTTTATTAATCCTTATATTTTTTATTTATTTTCAACTTTCTATTCTTCAACTTCTTTTACTTCTATTAGTTTCTTTTTCTCTACTTTCTGCTTCTCTACTAGTTCTTTATATCTTACTACTTGACTAATGTTTACTACTGGATAAATCTTCATTGAAGTTAGCAGCCTTAGTTTGACTATATTAGTGGATACTACTTTTTCAATAATATATTGGCCAATATATCAGTCTACTAATTTTCTTACTAGTTTTTTCTTGAACACTAAATCTTTTGTACTTTGTTTCTTGTTATAACTCAGAACCCTTAGAGTAGAATTAAGAGACAACCTTGTATTGTAGTAACATAGGAGAACTTGATAGAGAACTCTGTACAGAATAGTCTACCTTTATATACTGAATTCTCATGGTCTGTACTAGCTATTTCCAGCCTATCCTAAATGATCATGTGTTAGCCATGAGGTCCCCATATAGTATGACATCATTCTTCTAGAACCTTCTCTATGCCATGTAATCCATGTCATCACTAACCCTAACCCTAGGTTTTAAAAATAGAGAAGAGGAAAATAACTTGAGAAAGAGAATAGAAAATAGAAAGAAGATAAGAAAAGAACTAAGTCCACTCCTTGCAACTCTGACATTTCTCTTCCTTGTTACAATTTCAAAACCTTAGAGTGGATTAAGAAAAAGAACCTTATATAGGGTTTACATAAGAAAACTCGATAGAGAACTCTGTACTAGACTGTCTATCTTATATACTAAATCTCCATGGTCTGTGCTACTACTACTTTAGCCTACTCTAATGACTATATGTTATACATGCTGTATGATATCATTCTTCTATAGCCTTCTACTTTCTTTTATTGCTATCTTATAACCTGTGACAGTTACTGTGACTGTGTAATATGACTTGTGACAGTGTGACAGTGATGTCATGCCAGAATCTTATTCCCAGTTCTCAGAATAGAAAATAAAATAAAATAAAATAAAAATAAGATCAAAAGAAAAGTCAACAGAAACTTGGGTCCAAACTTTGTAAGTCTGACATTCCTCTATACTTCTGCTTCTTTCCTTCTCTTATCTGCTTCTGCTTGCTTCTTTATTTCTTCTTATATCTTTTTCAATACTACCTTAGCTTCTTTCTAAACTTTTTTTATTTTTTCTACAAACTCTGTTGCCTTCTTAACTTTTTCTTTTCATCTAATATCTGCTCTCATTCTCAGTTTTCTTCCATAATTTGTCATAAAAAGTAATACCTTTGCTATAAGAGAACTTACCTTTGCTCCTGCTAAACCTTATAATATTTTTGTCTCTCACTAGCTATTTCTCTACTCTACTAGTTTCCATAGTCTTCCTCAAGTAATATCACCAAGCTCCACTAAACCCTGTAAACACATCATCAATCTCTGCCTTTAAGCTTCTTCTATATACCTATTGTAAATTTTTTTCTTTTCTCTTCTGAAAATGTTTTAGATATTTCTATTAGAGTTCTTAACTATCTAGTTGTTATCATTTTCCTCTTATGTCAGCACTATTCTACTGCATAAAAATGGACTCTATTAATTAGTATAATCTTTACCTTCAGAAATTTTTGTTCTGTTTTTTAGAACTTTCTGGAGGTATATACTACTTATACTTATTTATTATATTGATATAGTTAGGACTTTCTGGAAGTTACTCAAGTTCATAATACTTCATGGACCCTACTAGTTACTTGAACAGCAAAATAGAATTGTCTTTAGAGATCTCAATATATTGAAAGTCTGATATGCATAGATTGCTCACTTTATATCTTAATATCTCTTTCTTTTTCTTACTTCTTATACAATGTCTATCTAAAGTAATTATCTTATGAACTTCATTCTCACTAATGAGATCTTAAGAATACTCTAATACTTTTTGAGGGAAGTAGCTAAGCATCAGTATGCCTTAAAAATATTTACTAATAACATTCTTGCTAATCTTATAACCTAGTTTAAGAACTTGCAAGCTTCTATATCAAACTTCATCTCTATAACTGCAAGTACTCTTTCTCTTTCTATTACAAAACCTCTATCTCTAATAGACACTCTTACACCTAAAAATACTCCACATTGCTTATAATCTCATATACCATCTCTACTAGACTTAAAAAGTAATCAGCAGACTAGAAGTGCTCTTTTGAGCTTCTGCTCCCTAATCTACTTATTTACTAAGTAGTTCACTTATGATCAAGACAATATCCTTTGGGCCTTGTTCTTCTTTGGAAGCAGCTGTATCTCCAAATGGTTAGAGGGAATCTTCTGTAAGAAGTCAACCACTGGTACTTTTTCCATTACTACTTAGCTGAGTTTGAACAACTTTTCTGGAAGCACTTTTTTCTAGTCAACATTATAGTAAAGACTATTAACAAACTAGAAGGAATAGCATATTATCAAAGGATACATATAGTAGAAGATTATAGAAATGAGTTTCAAACCTTGATATCTAAAGCTTGCTATACCAATCCCATATCATAGTTGTCAAATTCTGTTATAGTCTTAAAACTGTAATCTAGAATCAGATCACAATTCTGCTAGTGAGAAGACTAGAGTACATAGACTCTCTACCCTAGTTTAATACTGCAAGGCAGATAGAAGGCCTGATAAGCCAATAAAGCCTTATAGTTGACTTAGCATAGTACTTTAGTATTTATCTTCAACCTCTATCACAAAATGAACTACTCACTTATTTGTGATATCTGAACCTTAGGTATACTCTCAAAGGTTTAGGAGTAATTCAGAAGTTCAATAATGATGACAATGATGATGAAGATTGATATAAATGTCAATGATAATGAGAGATAATTGATAATTGATAATAATTGATGAAAACTGATGTTATTAAGTCTAAGATCTAATTTTCAGATAGAGAAATATTTATACAAAATAGTAATGGTTTATATGCAGGCTATTTCCATCATATGATCAAAACTCATACCTGGTAGAACTGTCATCTGTTATAGTAGATATTATACTAATTTTAGAAGGTAACTAATTATATCATTATATTAATATGCTTGTATCTCTATTTTTATATGATGTATGATATAGCATTAGAAACTATTTAATAAGTACTTTCCAATGCAAGTTTGATCATGGGAATCCATTCAGTTGTTCCTGAGATAATAGCTAATGAAACTTGTAGTTACTAATAGTCTGATATTTCAGTAATCTGTTATTACTTTTGTACATCCTATATATGTGCAAATAGCCCTTATTTGGAGCTTTCTGTTACAATTCAAAGACCTTAGAGTAGGTTAATAAAAAAACCTTATACTAAGGTTAACACAAGAAAACTCAATAGAGAATTCTGTACAGGATTATCTATCTTATATACTCTAAACTGATAGTTTGTGCTATACTACAATTTGCCTACTGCAAATAGCCATACATCTGCCTTAAGATCAATGTTATGAGACGCTTTGGACACTAACAATTTTTATTTTATTTTATTTTATTTTTCTAATTTTATATTGATTTTGTTTTCTTTTT
>Ga0157367_1000413_pt1 | contig 21080 bp, 15 predicted proteins | sample AttbisABBM2_FD_113142 | JGI IMG/M metagenome (GOLD analysis project Ga0157367, IMG submission 113142) | Fungus gardens microbial communities from leaf cutter ant in Botucatu, State of São Paulo, Brazil - Atta bisphaerica ABBM2 | ecosystem: Host-associated > Fungi > Mycelium > Unclassified ... | reverse complement strand
TCGCGCGTTGCTCTCTGCGGCGATCGCGCGGCGCCGCCGCTTCGCGGCCGCATTCCTGCTCGCATGCGTCGCGTCGACCGGCCTCTACGCGTTCGCCGGCCAGGACTTCTTCCCGTCGGTCGATACCGGCGAGATCCGCCTGCACCTGCGCGCGCCGACCGGCACGCGGATCGAGGAAACCGCACGGCTGACCGACGAAGTCGAAGCGAAGATCCGCGGCGTGATTCCGGCCAGCCAGCTCGCGGGCGTACTGGACAACATCGGTGTGCCGGTGAGCGGGATCAACCTCACGTACGACTCGTCGGACCCGATCGGCACCGAGGACGCTGACGTGCTTGTCACGCTGAAGCCGAATCACGCGTCGACGGCCGCGTACGTCGCGACGCTGCGCAACGTGCTCGCGCAGGCGTTCCCCGGCGTGACGTTCGCGTTCCTGCCGGCCGATATCGTCAGCCAGATCCTCAACTTCGGGTTGCCCGCGCCGATCGACATCCAGATCGTCGGCAACAAGCTCGACCAGAACCGTGCGGTCGCGAATGCGTTGCTCGCGCAGCTGCGCGGTGTGCGCGGGCTCGTCGACGCGCGCATCCAGCAGCCCGGCGACGAACCGGCGATCAACGTGAATGTCGATCGCACGAAGGCGATCCAGGCCGGGCTCGAACAGCGCGACGTCGCGCAGAACCTGCTGATCGCGCTGTCCGGCAGTTCGCAGACGACGCCGAATTTCTGGCTCGATCCGCGCAACGGCGTCAGCTATCCGGTGCTCGTGCAGACGCCGCAATACACGGTGAATTCGCTGCAGTCGCTCGCGAACGTGCCGCTTCCCGCCGGCACCGCGCGCTCGCCGCAGACGCCGGCCGGCGGCCCGGCCGCGGGCGCGCCCGCGCAGAACCTGCTCGGCTCGTTGGGCACGTTCTCGCGCTCGACGCAGCAGGCCGTGGTGTCGCACTACAACGTGCAGCCGGTGCTCGACATCTTCGCGTCGGTGCAGGGGCGCGATCTCGGCGGTGTCACGGCCGACGTGACGAAGCTCGTCGACGCCGCGCGCGCGCAACTGCCGCCCGGCTCGTCGATCGTGCTGCGCGGCCAGGTGCAGGCGATGCACGAATCGTTCGCGGGCCTGCTCGGCGGCCTCGCGCTCGCGATCTCGCTGGTGTACCTGCTGATGGTCGTGAACTTCCAGTCGTGGCTCGATCCGCTCGTGATCGTTGGCGGGCTGCCGGCGTCGCTCGCCGGCATCGCATGGATGCTGTTCGTCACGCGCACCACGCTGTCGGTTCCCGCGCTGACCGGCACGATCCTGTGCATCGGCATCGCGACCGCGAACAGCATTCTCGTCGTGAACGCGGCGCGCGAGCTGCTCGCGGCCGGCGAGCCGCCGTGGCAAGCGGCGCTCGACGCAGGCTTCAATCGCTTCCGGCCCGTCGTGATGACCGCGCTCGCGATGCTGATCGGCATGTTGCCGATGGCGCTCGGCCTCGGCGACGGCGGCGAGCAGAACGCGCCGCTCGGCCGCGCGGTGATCGGCGGCCTCGCGTTCGGCACGGTGTCGACGCTGCTGTTCGTGCCGGTGCTGTTCGGCTTCGTCCACGCGTGGCTCGCCCGGCGCCGCGACGCCGCGGCCGCCCGGCGCGTGCAGCACGCGCCCGACACGCCGGCGCTGCGTTGAGCGCCGACGGCCGCCCCTTCTCATCCTTCGATTCGCCCGACCCCGGACCCATCATGAACGACTCGATCGAACCCGTCGCCCCGCCGCCCGCCACCGAAGCGGCCACCGTGGCCGCAGCCGCCGCGGCCGTGCCGCCCATCGCGCGGGGCGCCGCACCCGACACGCCGCCTCGCCACGGCCGCAAGCTGACCGTGCCGCTCGCCGCCGTTGCACTCGCCGCCGCGCTGCTCGCGCTCGGCATCGTGCCGCGTATCGATGCACGCGCCGCACAGCGTGCACAGGTGGCCGCGCAGCAGGCGCTGCCGGTGTCGGTCATCGTGCCCGGCGCGGCGCCGGCCGACCAGACGCTGACGTTGCCCGGTTCGGTGGCGCCCTATGCGGACGCGTCGATCTATGCGCGCACGAGCGGCTACATCGCGCACTGGAGCGTCGATCTCGGCACGCACGTGAAGACCGGCCAGACGCTCGCGCAGATCTCGGCGCCCGATCTCGACGCGCAGCTGCGCCAGGCGCGTGCCGACGAAGCGAGCGCGCAGGCGAATTACGACTATGCGAAATCGACCGCGCAGCGCTGGCAGGACATGCTGAAAACGCAGTCGGTCTCGCAGCAGGACACCGACACGAAGGTCGCGGACATGAACGCGAAGCGCGCGATGCTCGCCTCCGCGCAGGCAAACGTCGCGCACCTTGCCGAACTCGTGTCGTACGAGTCCGTCACCGCGCCGTTCGACGGCGTGATCACCGCACGCAACGTCGACGTCGGCACGCTGGTCACCGCGGGCGGCACGCCCGGCAGTCCGGGCCTGTCCGGCGAACTGTTCCATCTCGAACAGACGGACACGCTGCGCGTGTTCGTCGACGTGCCGCAGGACAGCGCGACCGGCGTATCGGCCGGCACGCCGGTCTACCTGACGACGCCGCAGTATCCGGGGCGGCGCATTGCCGCGCGTGTCGCGCGCAGCGCGGGCGCGATCGACCCCGTCACGCGCACGCTGCGCGTCGAGATCGACGTCGACAATGGCGACGGCGCACTGATGCCCGGTGCGTATGCGCAGGCGCATCTCGTCGTGCCGAGCGCGGCGCCGGCGCTCGACCTGCCGGTCAGTGCGTTGTTGTTCCGCCCGAACGGCGCGACGGTCGCCACCGTCGGCGCAAACGGGCGCACCGTGCTGAAGACCGTGCAGATCGGGCGCGATTTCGGCACGCGCGTGGAGATCGTCGCGGGGCTCGCGGCGACCGATCGCGTGATCGACAACCCTGGCGACGCGATCACGGCCGGCGAAGCCGTGAAGATCGTATCGACCGCGCACGCTGCGGCGTCGGCCGCGGCTTCGCCCGCCCGGGCCGCGCAACCTGCTTCCGCCACAGCCGCGCGCGACATGCCGCCGATGCGCGCCGCCGCTACCGCGACGGCCGCATCGGCCGCATCGGCGCCGGTTGCGGCGCCCGCGCACGGCTAACCCGTCGACGACAACCCACGAGATGCCTGCCATGCGCCTTCTTTATCCGCTCCCGTTCGCTCGCCGCATCGTCGCACTCGGCGCTGCCGCATTGACCGCCTGCTCGACGCTGCCGCCCTATTCACCGCCCGCCGTCGCGGTGCCCGCGCACTACGCCGGCGCAATGGCCGCGCAGGCCGGCTGGCGCACCGCGATGCCGGCCGACGCCGCCGCGCGCGGCGCCTGGTGGACCGTCTTCGACGACGCCGGCCTGAACGCGCTCGAAACACGCGTCGACGTGTCGAACCAGACGGTGAAGAAAGCCGTCGCCGAGCTGCAGCAGGCACGCGCGATGGTCGACTATCAGCACGCCGGGTTCCTGCCGACGATCACGGCAGGCGCCGCGCAGAGCCGTGCGCGCGTGTCGCAAAACCGGCTCGGCTCGTCGCTCGCCGGCAAGACGACGCCCGACTATCAGGCCGGCGTCGCCGCGAACTGGGAACCCGACCTGTTCGGCCGCGTGCGCGACGCGGTAACCGGCGCGCAGGCGAACGCCGCCGCGACCGCGGCCGACCTGCAGGCTGTGAAGCTATCGGTCACGGCCGAACTCGCGACCGACTATTTCGCACTGCGCTCGCTCGACACGCAGAAGCAGCTGCTCGACGATACGGTGCACGCCTACACGGACGCGCTGACGCTGTTGAAACAGCAGCTCGCAGCCGGTGCGATCGACGCATCGGCGGTTGCGCAAGCCGAGACGCAACTCGAATCGACGCGCACCCAGGACACCGACATCGACGCGTCGCGTGCGCAGTTGCAGCACGCGATCGCGACGCTCGTCGGCGAAAGCGCGTCGACGTTCACGCTGCCGCCGCGCGTGCAGGCGTTCCACGTGCCGGCCATTCCGGCCGGCGTGCCGTCGCAGCTACTGGAGCGGCGGCCCGACATCGCGGCCGCCGAGCGCCGCGTGGCGGCCGCGAACGCACAGATCGGCGAGGCGCGCGCCGCGTTCTTCCCGGATCTCGTGCTGTCGGCGAGCGCCGGCCTCGAGAGTTCGTTTTTCGCGCCGTGGCTCGCCGCGCCGAGCCTGTTCTGGTCGATCGGTCCGCAACTGGCCGGCACGCTGTTCGACGGCGGCCGTCGCAGCGCGTCGCTGCGCGGCGCGCATGCGCAGTACGACGGCGCGGTCGCCGACTACCGGCAGACCGTACTCGTCGCGTTCCAGCAGGTCGAGGACCAGTTGTCGACGCTCGATACACTCGCGTCCGAAGCCGGCAGCCAGCAGCGCGCGACCGACGCGGCCGACCTGTCGCTGCGGCTGACGACGAATCGCTTCAACGCGGGCGCCGTCAGCTATCTGGACGTGGTGACCGCGCAGACGATCGCGCTGACGAACCGCCGCACGGCTGATCAGATCGATGCGCGCCGGATCGAGGCCGAAGTCGGGTTGCTGAAGGCGCTGGGCGGCGGCTGGCACGCGAGCGCTGGCGCGGAGTCGAACACCGGCGCGAAGGAACCCCCAGCGGCCGCGCGGCCCGAACCCGCCGTCACGCAGCCGTCGGCCGGTTGAACGTGAGCACGAAACGCGTGCCGCGCGCGTCGCTTTCGACCTGCGCGCTGCCGCCGTGCAGCTCCATCACCGAGCGCACGATTGCGAGGCCGAGCCCGGCGGTGCCGCCCGGCGCGCCGCCGCTGCGGGCGGGGTCGCCGCGCACGAACCGGTCGAAGATCCGCGGCAGCAGCGCGGGATCGATCGGCTCGCCCGGATTCGCGACCACGACGCGCAGCGCGTCCGGCGTGTCGTCGACGGAGAGCGTGATCACGCCGCCGGCCGGCGTGTAACGCAGCGCGTTCGCGAGCAGGTTGCCGACGGCGCGGCGGAACAGCTCGACGTCGGCGGTCAGATGCCCCCGCCCTTCGACGTGCAACGTCGAGCCAGCTTCGTCGGCGAGCCCCTCGAAATACTCCGCCATGCGCTCGAGTTCGTCGTGTACGTCGAACGCGCGCTGCCGCGTGACGAAGCTCGGATGCTCGGCGCGCGCGAGAAACAGCACGTTCTCGATCATCCGCGCGAGACGATCGTATTCTTCGAGATTCGATTCGAGCAGCGTCTGGTACTCGTCGGCCGAACGCGGCCGCGCGAGCGCGACTTCCGTGGCGCCTCGCATGTTGTTCAGCGGCGTGCGCAGGTCGTGCGCGAGATCGGCGCTGAATTGCGACAGATGCGCGAACGCCTGCTGCAGGCGGCCGAGCATCGCATTCTGGGCATCGACGAGTGCGCGTAGCTCGGCCGGCGCGCGCGATGCGTCGAGCCGCGTGTCGAGCTTGTCGACCGTGATCCGGCCGGTGTTGTCGACGATCTCGCGCAGCGGCGCGAGCGCCGTGCGGATCAGCCAGTAGCCGAGCAGCAGCGCGAACAGCACGCCGACGCCGCAGGCAATCTCGAGCCGGTCGCGATATCCGTCGAGCAGGTCGGCGCGGTCGCGCATGTTGCGCGCGATCGCGATGCGGATCGGCGTGCGGTCGCCGAGCGTGGCCTCGATCACGACGCCGCGCATCGGCGTGCCGCCGTCGGCCGTCCACGTGACGAGCCGGTCGGCCGTGATCCGGTCGTTCGCGGGAACCGGCACCGCGCGCGGCGCGAACAGCTGCACGTCGGTGAGCGGAACCGATGCGGCAGGCGCATCGTCGAGCGCGGCGAGCCGGACATTGTGCCGCGCGAGCACGTCGCCCTGCGCATCGACGACGGCCATCGACAGCGCCTCGTTGCCCAGCACCTGGCTCGTCACCCGCTCCGCATGCGCACGAACGGCATCGAGCGACTCGAGCTCGCCCGCGAGCCGGCGCGTGTGGCGCGCGGCCAGCACGATGTCGAGGTCGTCCTGCGTGTTAACCTGTCGCTCGAGGCCCGCGTACACATACGTCCCGACGAGCGCGAACGCCGCCAGCGTGGTCGTGGCGAAGGCAAGCGCGAGCGTCGCGGCAAGCGAGCGCGGGCGCGTCATGCTTCGTCCTTCGGTTCGAGCACGTAGCCGACGCCGCGCACGGTATGGATCAGCTTGATCGGAAACGCGTCGTCGATCTTCGCGCGCAGGCGTCGGATCGCGACCTCGACGACGTTGGTGTCGCTGTCGAAATTCATGTCCCAGACGTACGACGCGATCTGCGTGCGGCTCAGCACCTCACCCTGCCGGCGCGCAAGCAGCTGCAGCAGCGAGAATTCGCGCGGCGTGAGGTCGATGCGCGTGGCGCCGCGCTTCACGCGACGGCGCACCACGTCGATTTCCAGATCGCCGGCCGTCAGATGTTCGGTCTCGCGCGGCGGCCCGCGACGCGCGAGCGTGCGGATGCGGGCAAGCAACTCGACGAACGCGAACGGCTTCACGAGGTAGTCGTCGGCGCCGAGTTCGAGGCCGTGCACGCGATCCTGCACGTCGTCGCGCGCGGTCAGGAACAGCACCGGCGTCGTGTGCGTGTCGCGCAGCCGCTTGAGCACGCCCCAGCCGTCTAGCACGGGCAGCATCACGTCGAGCACGATCAAGTCGTAACGCTCTTCCTGCGCGAGCGTCAACCCTTCGCCGCCGTCCTTCGCGAGATCGACGCTGAAGCCCGATTCCTCGAGCCCCTTCTTCAGGTATGCGCCCGTCTTCGGTTCGTCTTCGACTATCAGGATACGCATGGCCGGCTCCGTCGCTTTCGTGGGGACATCCGGCGATGTTACCGGCAAACGGCGACAAGGAATCGCTGCGCGCAGGCGCAAACGCGATTGATTACAAAACGGTAATTGGGCGGTCAGGATCTGCGCGCGGTTGTCGAGCGGCGGACCGCACATGCGCCATTGCGCATGGCGAATGCGTACCGGACACGCGCTGCCGAACGGCCCGTTTGCATCGTCGGGACCATGACCGGCCGACAGTCAGTGGCTTCGCCAGACCGCTGGAGCGTTCACTCGGACCCGACGGAACCCGTCGTCGATCGCCAGCCCGGCCGGTTCGAGCGCCCGAGCCTCGGCAACCACGCGAACGCGATGACCACCAGCGCCGAGCCGGCGACCAGCATCGGCACGACCATCGGCCACGCACCGAAGCGGTAATGCGGATCGACGAAGGCGGCGGCTGTCTGCCCCATGCAGAAAGCACTGAACATCATGATGAAGCCGGACCACGACACCGCACGCCCCGCCAGGTGCGGCAGGCCGCCGACCGCGCCAGCCTGTCCGCATGGCTGGTGGATGCCATGCCCGAGGCAGTACACGGCGTGACCCAGCAGTAGCGGCCATGCGCTGCCGGGTAACAGCCAGCAGCCCAACGCCTGGATGATCGCGCCGGAGAGACTCAGCATCGCGCCCTGCCGCACCGTTCGCACTACACCCTGGCGATACAGCAGACGTCGGCAGCCGATCGTGCTCACCATGTAGACCAGCGAGCCGCTTGCGGGTATCCAGCCGTACAACTGCGGCGACAGGCCCAGATACCCGATATAGATCATCGGCGAGAGCAGCAGGAAGCAGAAGACGCCGACATACGTCGTCGCGGCCAGCAGCGCCCATGCCTGGAACTCCCGGCTATTGAAGATTTCTCGAACGCTGCCGGCCGGCTGCTGCACCGCGCCGCCCCGGTGATGGGTTTCCGCAAAGCCGCGCCAGCACGCCACGCACAGCGCGAGCGCATACAGACACATGCCCGCGAGCACCCACCGCCAACCCGCGTGTTGCGAAACGTACGCCCCGACGATCGGCGCGGCCAGTGCCGTCGCGCCCAGCCCCGTGAGCCCGCGCGCCATCACGTGCGGACCGTCGCTGGCCGGATACAGGTCGCGCACCGCCGCCCGTGCGCACACGAGGATCGCGGCCATGGCCAGCCCCTGGAACGCGCGCGCGGCCGCCAGCATCCACGCGCTGTCCGCGAGCGCGCCGGCCAGCGCGGCGACGGCGTAGCCCGCCAGTCCGGCCAGCAGCACCGGACGGCGGCCATAGCGATCGGCCAGGCTTCCCATCGGTAACTGGCCGATGCCGAACGCGAGCGCGAACATCGTCAGGCTGGCGCTGGCCGAGCCGAGTACGGCGGCGATCGCCGGCAGCGCCGGCAGGTAACTGTCGGTCGCGACCGGCTGTGCAGCCAGCAGGAAAGGCAGCAGGAATGCAAAGCTCAGGGAGCCGCCTCGGGTCATTCAGGCCTACCCGGGAGCAAATCGGTGGCGAACAGGTTCATCGCGGCGACGTCTCCCGCGCAGGCCGGGAATGACATGCCTCGGTACGCGGGGGGAAGCGGGTGTGTCGCCGGGATCATTTCGTGATGGACGGGCTTCTTTGACGATGCCGATCTGTCGTCAGCCTCAGTACGCGATGGTTGCGGCGCGCCGCAGTTCGTCGGCGGTGGCCGTGCCGAAACCGAAGAACTCCAGGTAAGCGGGAATCATCTCGAACAGCATGTCCGTGCCGACCTGAACTTCGCAGCCCTTGTCGAGGGCTGCGCGCAGGAACGGCGTGTACTCCGACTTCATCACCACTTCGCCGACGAAGCAGTCGGGCGACAGGCGCGCCACGTCGAACGGCAGCGGGTCATCCTCCTTCATCCCCATCGGCGTTGCGTTGACCACGACTTCGAAGCCGTCCGGATCGTTCGAGCCGGTGCTTACCTTCAGTTGCGGATAATGCTCGCGCAGCCGCCGGGCCAACTCGTCAGCCGAGGTGGAGCGCGTGTCGTACAACGCCAGTTCGGCCACGCCGGCTGCCGCAAGCGAAGCGGCGATCGCCGAACCTACGCCGCCCGCTCCCGAGAGCAGAACGCGCGCGCCTTCGAGCCGCCGCCCCTTGCGCAGCACGCCGCGCACGAAACCGGCGCCGTCGAACTGGTCGCCCAGCAGCGTGCCGTCCGGTCGCTTGAGCACCGCGTTGCAGGCTCCGGCGATGCGCACGGCAGGCGTGACTTCATCGACGAGCCCGACCGTCGTCACCTTGTGCGGCATCGTGATCAGCCCGCCACGCAGGTTCGTGAAACGGAAGATCGACTCGAAGCTCTGCGCATAGTCCTCGGCCTTGACGCCCATCGGCACCACGACCGCATCGATGCCCTTCTGCTCGAACCACGGGTTGTAGATCATCGGCGACTTGAAGCTCTCGGTCGGGTAGCCGATATGCGCGATCAGGGTGGTCTTTCCGGAAATCATGGTCGTGGTGTTCTCTGAAGCGACGGTTGTGTTCAAGCGACCAGGGCCTGCTCGCGCAAGCGATCGTACTCGCTCTTGTCCACCGGTTGCGCGTCGCGTTGGCCCAGGTCGTTCATGTGGATGCGATAGGTCTCACGGGCGCTGAGCGCGGCCAGCGCGGCGATCAAGGTGACGCCGAACGCGATCGCGCCGACGGTCAGCCAGATGTTTGCGGCACCGGGGGGCGCCACGGCCGTGAAGATCGCCGGCAGCATCGCGGTGATGGCCGTGCCGACGTTCTGTGCGATCGCCATCGCGGAAACGCGTGTGCGGGTCGGGAACAGTTCCGGGTAGAAGCTCGGGAACACGGCGTTGTAGCCCTGATAGACCACGCCCCACATCAGCAACGACATCGCGAACGCCAGCGGCACGCTCTTGATGCTGATCGCGTAAAGGTACACGAACGCGAGCAGGCCCGACAGCAGTGCACCGACGACGATCGGCGGCTTGCGGCCGATCTTGTCGGACAGGTTGCCGACGTACGGGATCACGGCCACCGCGACGATGTTGCCCACGACCGGAATCCACAGATAGACGTCCTTCGCGAAGCCGATGCCGTAGGCCGGCTGCACCGCGTAGGCCGCGCCGAAGATCGTGGCGACCACCGGGATCACGTTCATCAGCGCCATGCAGACCACGCGCAGCATGTTCGGCCAGCTGTACGTGAACGCGTCGACGACGGGCGAGCGAGCGCTTGTCTGGCGCCCCGCGCCTTCCGTGAAGGCCGGCGTCTCGTTCACTTTGCGGCGGATGATCCAGCCGGCGATGAGGACGACGAAGCTCATCAGGAACGGGATGCGCCAGCCCCAGCTGTTGAACTGGTCGGACGGCATGTAGTGCGCGAGCGGCAGGAACACGGCTGCCGCCAGGACCTGCCCCGCCTGCACGCCTTGCAGCGTGAAGCTGGAATAGAAACCGCGTCGGCCGAAAGGCGCGTGTTCGAGGATCATCGAGCTCGCGCCGGAGATTTCGCCGGCCACCGCGAAACCCTGGATCAGGCGCAGGACCACCAGCAGCACCGGCGCAAGCAGGCCGACCTGATCGTAGGTGGGCAACAGGCCAACCCCCATCGTCGACAAACCCATCAGGAACATGCACCAGAGCAGCACGGTCTTGCGGCCGTGCGTGTCGCCGAGGTGGCCGAGCACGAATGCGCCGATCGGGCGGGCGACGTAGCCAACGCCGTAGGTGGCGAGCGACGCGACGATGGCGGTGGTCGGGTTGCCCTTCGGGAAGAAGATCTGCGGGAAGATCAGCGCTGCTGCCGTCGCGTAGATGAAGAAGTCGTAGTATTCAAGCGCCGAACCGATCCAGCCGCTCGCTGCGGCCTTCTTCGACTGGTGTTTGCCATGGGGTTCGTGAGCCGCGGTGGCGGTCATGGTTGTCTCCGGTTTCTCTGGACAGAATGACGACTTGCTTTCGTCGTCTTACTGGTTTGAAGCGTAGCGGTGCGGGGTGGGAGGAGACAAGGGAGGGATGTCGATCGGCGGTCGATAATCGCTCGTTTGCGTGCGATTATCGCACGGTACGAGGGTTTGTCCGGGGCGGAGGGGGTGGTCGGTTCCGTCGGTGGATTGGGTCGGGTCGGCTGGCGCGACCGTCAAATGGCGTGCCCGGTGCTGGAAAGAAGTTAAGGAGCGAACGCCGAGCCAGGAGAGTCGTCGATCCGCAGCAGACGGCCCGCGTTGGCGATCACGATGAACGTGCCGACGTTGTGCAGGATCGCGGCCCACACCGGGCCGAGCACACCGGTCGCGGCCAGCGCGATCACCGCGAGCGTCCACGCGAGCCCGATCGCCGCATTGGTCGTCGCCGTGCGACGGCAGTGCCGGCCGAGGCGGATGCAGGTCGGAATCCGCTTCAGATCGTCGCCGAGCAGCACGACGTCGGCCGACGCGATCGCGATGTCGACGCCGCGCTCACCCATCGCGATGCTGGTCGAACCGGCCTTGATCGCCAGCACGTCGTTCAGCCCGTCGCCGACGACGAGCGGATGCAGGCCGGCGCTGATCTCGCGCATCACGTAATCGAGCTTGTCGTGTGGCAGCGCCTGCGCGACCACCGTGTCGATACCGGTCTCGGCGGCGACCTTGCGCGCGACGGGCTCGCGGTCGCCCGTCAACAGCGTCTGGTGCGCGAGGCCGAGCGCACGCAGCTCCGCGAGTGCCGCGTGCGCGTCGGGCCGCAGCGTGTCGGCGAAACCGAACCACGCGAGCAGCCGCCCGTCGAGCACGAGGCCGACGAGCGGCCCGTCGAAACCGTCGGGCGGCAGCGACAACGCGTCGGCATGATCGGCGACCAGCGCGGGCCGGCCGAGTACGGCCGTGCCGTCCGGCGTATCGGCGACGACGCCGAGTCCGCGCAACTCCCGCGTGCGTGCGAACGGCGCAACGGCCGCGCCCGCGAGGCCGGACGCGGCGGCATCGCGCACGAGCGCGCGGCTCGCCGGATGCGCACTGCCCTCGCCGAGCCGCGCGGCCAGCATACGCGCGTGCGTACCGTCGACGCCCGGTTGCAGCCACACCTGCTTCACCTGCAGTTCGCCGCGGGTGAGCGTGCCCGTCTTGTCGATCACGAGCGCGTCGACCTCGGCAACCTTGTCGAGGAACGCGGCATTGCGAAACAGGATCCCGTGCCGCGCGCCGACAGCAATACCGGCGATGGCCGTGGACGGCGCGGCGAGCACCAGCGCGCACGGGCACGCGGCGACGATCACCGCAAGCATCGCCGATGCGTTCGCCGACGTGAACCACACGATCGCCGCGATCAGCAGCACGAGCGCGAGATACGCGCCCATGTGCCGCTCGAGCACCTGCGTGACGGGCGGCTTCGCCTGCTCCGCATGCTGCATCAGCGCGATGATCTTGCCGAGCGTCGAATCCTTGCCGGTGTGCGTGACCTCGATCCGCAACAACCCGTCGAGATTCAGCGCGCCGCCATACACGAGGCTACCTTCGTCGACGTCGAGCGGCACGGATTCGCCGGTGATCGGGCCGTTGTCGACGCTCGACGCGCCCGCCGTCACGATGCCGTCGACCGGAATGCGGGCGCCGGCGACCACCTCGATGCAGTCACCCGCGTGCAACGCGTCATACGCGACTTCGGTGACGCTGCCGTCGGCGCCGATGCGGCGCACGCGGCCGGCCGTCAGCCGGCCGAGCGCACGGATCGCTTCCTGCGAGCCGAGCACGCTGCGTTCTTCGAGCACATGGCCGAACGTCATGACGATCGGCAGCAGCGCAGCCGTCGTCATGTCGCCGGTCGCCCACGCCGCCAGCATCGCGAGCGCGACCAGGCGGTCGGTCACGCCGTGCAGGCTCGGCGCGCGCAGGCTGTGCCACGCGCTCGCGAACACGGGCCCGGCGACGATCAGCGACGCGAGCGCGGCCAGCAGCTGCGCGAGCGTGTCGCTGCCGGACGCCAGCGTGTGCCACGCGAACGACAGCACGAGCAACCCGCCTGCTAGCAGCGCCAGCGCGATCTGCCGCGTGATCGTGCGACGTTCGTCGGCGGACAGCGCGTAAGCCGTCGCGGCGGGCGCGGGATCCGGCGCGGCGGCCGGTTCGGCGAGTGTATTCATCGGGCACTCCCGGGCAGGATCAGGTTCGAGGTGTCGTGCGGATCGATCGTCGTCACGCGCCCGGCTTTCGCCAGCACGCGCTGAACGCGATCGCGATAGAGCCGCGCCAGCAACCCCGGGTCGCCGTTCTCGCGCAGGGTCGCGTCGAGCTGCCGGATTTCCAGCGTGTCGGTCTGCGCGGTCGCGACGCGTTCGGTCGCGCGTGCCTGCGCGTCCTGCACGATCCGGTCGGCGTCCTGCTGCGCGTCCTGCCGCCGCTGTTCGGCGGCGGTGCGCGCTTCGGCGATGGTCCGCTCGGCGAGTTGCAGCGACGTCAGCACCGCGTTGAACGCATCGGCCGCCGCGCCGGGAAACGCGGGCTGCACGTCGACGCGGGCGACTTCGACGCCGAGCCCTGCGCGTGCCGCGTCGAGCGCGCGCAGGTGCCGCGCGATCGCATCGGCGAGGTCGCCGCGCAACCGCTCGCGGCGGGCGGCCATCTGCCGATCCGCAGCCAACTGTTCGGGGCGCGCGACCAGGATTGCGTCGAGATCGCGGGTCGCTGCGACCTCGACGGCCGACGCGGACACGATCCGCTCGAGCGCAGCGTCGAGACGGTCCCGCTGCAGCACGTACGCATACGGATCGCTGACCCGGTAATAGAGCACCGTGCTCAACGCGACGGCACCGCCGTCGCCCGTCAGCACGTAGCCGGAACCGGCCAGCGCGTCAGGCAGCCGCGCGACACCTGACGCGGACGGCGCGAGCGCCCGCGGATCGCGATCGAGCGAGCGGATCCGCTGTTCGAGCACGCGCGCGGCGCCCGGCACCAGCAGGACCGATTCGAACGGCTGCGGCCACGCGATCACGAGCCCGGCGTCCTGGGTGCGCACGAGCGCGCCGAAGCGCATCACCACCGCACGGCTATCCGCCGGAATCCGCCGGATGTTCGAGCCGGCCCACGCGCACGCGGCCAGTATCGCGAGTGCGGCGACGAACCAGAACGACAGGCGCACGGCCTGGGCGCCGGGTCCGAGCGGCGGAGCAAACCGTGCGCTCATCGGGCCGCCTTGTGCGCCTTCGGCGCCGGCGCGGCCTGCGCCGCCGCATCGGCCGGGCCCTGAACGAGCACGCGGAACGGCGCGGCATCGGTGCGCAGGATCAGGTTCGTATTGGTGCCGACTACCGTGTTCAGCGTATCGAGCGAGCGCAGCATCGTGTACAGATGCGGGTTGCCTGCATAGCTCTTGCCGTAGATGTCGGCCGCGTCCTTGCGCGATTGCGCCTCGATGCCGGCGGCCTTGACGTTCGCATCTGCCAGCGCGATGCGCGCGTCGCGCTCGGCATCCGAGCGGATCTGCGCGGCTTCGCGATTGCCGTCCGCGGTGCGCTGCGCGGCGACGGTTTCGCGTTCCGCGCTCATCCGCTCGACGGTCGCGGCGAGCGTGACGGCTGGCAGCGTGAGCCGTTCGAGCCCGACCTGGGCCACGCGCACGCCATAGGCCGCATAGAGCTGCGCGTCGATCTGCCGGCGCAGCGTGTCCTCGAATTCGCCGATCTTCACCTGGGCCGGATCGGTGTTCACGAGCGACGCGAGGTCATATCCGGCGGACGTCGTCTGCAGCGCGGATCCGACGAGCGAGCGAATCTGCCGCGCCGCTTCATCCGGCTCGTTGCCGACCGCGCGCATGAAGCGCCCGATGTCGCGCGCATCGGCCGGCACGCGCCACGCGACGTAAGCCTCGACGATGATGCGCAGTCCGTCGCGGGTGCCGACGTCCTGCAGGCCGCTCGACGTCGTATGCAGGCGCAGGTCGACGGGCGTCACCGCATCGATCGGTGCGGGCAGGCGCCACGCCAGCCCCGGTTCGAGCAACACGCGCACGGGTCGCCCGAATCGCGTGATCACCGAAGCCTCGCCGGCACGCACCTGCACGAAGCTCGCGACGACGAGCGCAACGAGCACGCACAGCACCGCGACGGCAACGCGCAGGCGCAATGCGCCGGGCGGCTGCGGTGCACCGTGATGCGCGTGGTGGTCGTGGCCATGGCCGTGGTGCGCATGGTCATGCGCGTGCGAATGAAACAGACTCACGATGTCGCCCCGGGTGCGGCGGCGTCCGCAGGCGGTGCGGCGGCATGTGCTGCCGCCAGCTTGCACTGCCCGCGCGGAACGCGCCGCGTCATGTCAATGGATGCCGGCCAGATCGCCGGCGGGAGTGTTGCGCAGATCGACGGTGGCCCGCGTGCCGTCGGCAAGCCGGTCGTCGATGATCGTCATGCGCGCGTTGCGCAGGCCGTGCTGCAGTTTGTTCAGGTAATACTCGAACGGAAACGCGGGACCACCGAGCCGGTACGCCACCAGGTCGGCATCGAAGTCGATCTGTTGGACGCGCGCCGACGACAGCGTGTCGCCCGCCTGCGCTTCGGCTTGCGCGATTCGCACGAGCGCCTGCTGCTGCGCGTTGCCGAGCAGGCCGGCCGCGAAGCCGCGCGCCTGCGCGATGCTGCCCTGTGCACGGATCTGCGCGGCCTGGAGGTCGTGGAACGCGGCAGCGGCACCGGTCGGCGGATGCAGGCTCTCGATCACGACCGCAATCACGTCGACGCCGCTCTGCAGCCGGTCGAGTTGCTGCTGGATCGCGCGTTTCAGACTGTCGGCCATCGCAGCCTGGTTCGTCTCGAGCAGCGATTCGAGCGTATGCGATGCGAGGTAATGAACCAGTTCACGATTGGCGCTCGCGCGCACCGTGCTTTCCGGGTCGATCGTGCGATAGAGTGCCGCGCGTGCGTCGGCGTCGGTCGAGCCGAGACGGTAGTCGATCCGCACGTCGGCGTTGACGATCTGGAAGTTCTGGCGGTCGCCGTTTGCGCCGGCGATCACCTGGGTCGTTTCCCACGGATGCGGTGTGTCCCACAGGCGGTTGAATCGTTCGGGCGTCGGGCCATCCGCGGACGCGGCAGGTATGGGGATGCTGCCGTCGTTCGCGCCGCCCGCGATCGCGACCTGATGCACGGTGCCATTGTCGACCACGCGCGCGCGGCCGAACGGCCAGGGCAGGCCGACATGCAGGCCGGGCTGCCAGACCGCAACCGGCGCGCCGAAGCGTTCGTAGACCGCGCGCTGCTCCGGGTTCAGCACCACGACGGCGGTGAGCAGCCATGCGCAGACGACCGTTGTGCCGAGCGCAACGGGCAGCAGCCGCACGAAGCTGCGCCAGCCCCAGCTTTGCCGCAGGTCGATGCCATAGCGGTGACGTAGCTCGGCGCCAAGCGACGCGAGCGGCGACGGGCGTCGGCGCAGCAGGCCGGCGATCGCACTGACCGGCACGAAGGCGTCGCGCGGCACGGCGAACCACGACAGCACGCCCCGGACGGCCAGCTCGGCGGCCACGGCCGCGTTGAGGAGCGCTACGGCGCGCACGAGCCAGTCCGCGGGCCGGCGCTGGACGGCGAACCACGCGGCTGCCGCGGCGCCGGCGAGCGCGGTGACGAGCGCCACGCGCAGCATCCGCGTGAGCGACGCCGAGGCTGGCGAGCGGGCAGCGGCTGACGCGTGGTGGCGTTCGGCGACCAGCGTGAGGAACGCGAGCACGAGGCACGAGGCCCCGGCGGCGAGCGTGGCCTCGGGCGCTGCCATCGCGCGGATCAGCGTGGCGGGCGGCAGCGGCCGAGATGCGATCGTTGCAATCGCGGCGGCGAGCACGGCGCATGCGGTGACGGCCCACGGCCGCCAGTCGATCGCGGTGACGATCGCCGGCCATGGATTGTCGTGATGCGCCGGCTCCTGCTCCTGCTCCTGCCTGCGACGGAATGCGCCGCGCAGCGCGGCCGAGAGCAGGTCGACGCGCAGACCTGCAGGCGGGCGGCTGCGCGCGCGGTCGGCGAGCATCACGCCGATCGCGACGACGAGCACGTTGCACCATGCGCTTGCGAGCGGCGCGCACCAGCGCAGGTCGACGGGCAGGACACCGACGACGCTCAGCGTGGCGAGCGCGGCAACCAGCAAAGCAGCGGCGCAGGCGACTGGCGCGAGCCCGACGCGGCCGGACGGGCTGCCGGGAATGTCGTCGTGGTCTGCCGCCTGTTGCCCCATCGGAGTTCCTTACGTACACATTACATGGCGGCGCAGGTGTCCGCACCGAAATCTGCGAGCGGCAATGTAGCGCGGCGGATGATGAAACTCAAGGCGTCGAGGCGATTGGGACAATGAACAAGACGTGTGGATCGGGCCGTTTCGGCGGCGTCACGAAGCCAGTCCGTTGTCTTCCACGTCAGGCTCTACTGCCGCTTCTTGAGTCGCTCCTTCGCATCGCCGAATGATGCTTGTGTCTTGCCGACGATCTGTTCGGCCTTGCCTGTCAATCTGTCCGTTCGATTTCCCACGATCTTGCCAACCATCTCCTTCAGTTTGCCCTTTGCTTCCCTGAGGCGGCCTTTTACCTGATCTTTGTTCATGACATTGCTCCTTGAAACTGACGGATGCTCGAACTGCGAATGCCGGTCCGGCGCGCTGAGCGAATCGCGACGCTACGTCGATACAGGTACGGCGATTGCGCCGGCTGAAGCGTTCGCGCTTGTGGACAGCGAGTTGACGGCCGGAGGCTTGACGCTCGCCAGGCTCGCGTCTCTCTAACGGGTGCCGAAGGCAAGGCAGGCTATGGGCACGCGTTGTCAATCTTGCGGAGGAAGCATGAATACCCTCACTAGCGCCGGCCCGCTGGTTTCCTTGATCGCCGGCATTCTCATCCTCGTGGTACCCCGCCTGCTGAATTACATCGTTGCGCTCTACCTGATCGTCATCGGGCTGCTCGGTCTGTTCGGCGGACGTCTCCATTGAATTGATACGACCACGAGATAGCCGGTTACGAACGCAGATCAGTTGCATCGTGACGCCATGCGTGGATCCGCGGCGGCGAACACCGTCAACGCAATGAGCAACACCTATACCGTTTGCATGTGGATGAGTGAATGATCGGACAACGACATCGTGCGTCTTCCTCGATGCAATGACTCGCCGCCTCTCCGCCGGCGGCCTGATGCGCGGAACCGCGATGCCGACAAGTGCGCGCGCCCTCTCGCAAGGCGGCGCAGCGGCCGTCCCTTCGGATAGAAGCGATATCGACCCGACATCGGCCCTGCGGGAATGGGCAATTTTCACTCGCTCGATCGCAAATCGATTATTCCCACAGGTCAGACTTTTTCCCCGTTTCCCTCCATTTCGTTTCAATTCGATGTAAGTGTTCCTTTGTCGGATCGGAACGGAAATGGCGACTGCGTCGTGTACCTTGTCCGCGTGTGCTTTCGCTTCGCGTCATCATGCTCTGCATTCCTGCCCCTTTCAGCGTCACGCTGTGCCCTGGAGCGATTGCATGTCAAATCCGGAACGACGGAGACATCGTGCGTTCGGCCACCGGATCGGCGCCGGCTGCGCAGCGGCACGGGTGGCTTGGTTGAAATAGCGAGCGAAGCGCTGCCGCTCCATATGGGAACGAATCGTGCGCGTTCTCGGGTATTGAATGGAGGACAGTTCGATGAAGCCCATGACAATTGCAACCCGCCGGATTCTGGCGACACTCGTGGCAGGCGGCGCACTCGCCGCGGCCAGCACGGCCTTCACGCAAACCTACGTTGTACCGCCACCGAGGTACGAAGAGCCCGCCCCGGCGCCGGGCGTGTCGATCACGATTGGCATGCATGGCGACCGCTACTGGGACGGCCATCGCTACTGGGAGCACGACGCGTGGATGCATCGTCATCCGCGTGAACGTGATCCGTGGCGCGAACACGAGCACGAGCATGAACACATGCACGAACACGAGTATCGTGAATAGTGAAGACCAGGTCGAGCAGCATCGCAACCTGACGGAGCCGGTTCCAGCCCACGGCTCCCGACGCATACCCGCCCCCTCTCCCACCCGACGATCAACAGCCTGATTGACCGGGAATCTTCACGACGGCAAGGACGACGACATCATCGTGCGCGCGGCGATTCGCCGTCTGCCGCGTTCGCTGAACGATCCGCCGACGGTCGAGCAACCGGCGCGCGCGGTCGGCACGCACGAAAAGCGTCTGTCTCGCGCGTTTCGCGACAACCTCGGGGCAGACGGTATTCGAGTCGCTGCGGCACGAGCGCCTGCGAATCGCGCAGGATCAGCGGGATTCGGCGTCGCTCGGCATGGCGGCACGCGCTCACGGCGATCGCCCGAAGTAACGCTGTGCCAGGGCGACCCAGTACCGGACGCCGGCCGGAATGATGTCGTCGTTGAAATCGTATGTCGGGTGATGCAGCGCCGGCGCGACCGCTCCCGCCGGCGCGTTGCCGATCAGCACGTACGCGCCGGGGCGCTCCTCCAGCATGAAGCCGAAGTCTTCGGACGTCATGTTCGGCGGCACGTCGCGGTCAAGGCGTCCGTCGCCGAACGTGTCGCGAATCACCGCTTCGCAGAATGCGGTCTCGGCCGGCGTGTTGACCGTCGCCGGGTAGTACTGAAAGAATTCGATGTCGACTTGCGCACCATAAGCCGCGGCCAGCCCTTCGCACATGAGCCGGACGTCGCGCTGCAGCTGTTGCTGCAATGCCGACGACAGCGTGCGAATCGTCCCGCGCAACTCGGCGCTGTCCGGAATGACGTTGTCCGTCGTGCCCGCATGGAACATGCACACGGAAATGACGGCGGGATCCACGGGATCCTTGTGCCGCGCGGCAATGGTCTGACACTGCAGCACCATCGAACAGGCGAGCGGCACGGGGTCGATGCCCAGGTGCGGCTGCGCCGCATGCGCGCCCTTGCCCGTCACCGTGATCCTGAATCGGCAGCCGGCGGCCATGATGGGGCCGGTGCGCAACCCGAAATGCCCGGCCGGCAAACCGGGCCAGTTGTGCATGCCGAACACCGCTTCCGTCGGACATTGCTCGAACAGCCCGTCGTCGATCATCTTCCGCGCGCCGGCGCCGCCCTCTTCGCCCGGCTGAAACACGAAATGCACGGTGCCCGGCAACTGCGGCAGGTCCTTCAGGATGCGCGCGGCGCCGAGCAACATGACGGTATGCCCGTCATGGCCGCACGCGTGCATGATCCCGTGCGTGCACGATGCATGCGCGAAGTCGTTGGCTTCGTGGATCGGCAACGCGTCCAGATCGGCGCGCAGCACGATGCCGCGGCCTGGATCCGCGCCGGGCAGGCTCGCGACGACGCCCGTGCCGCCCAGCCCGCGCGACACCGCATAACCGAGCGCCTCGAGCTCGCGGGCGACGACGTCGGCCGTCCGGTGTTCTTCGAATCGCAACTCGGGATGCGCATGCAGGTCGCGGCGCAATTTCGCCCAGTGCGCGTGATGCGCATGCAGCGACGAGTCGGGGATGACGGGGTTGTCCAATTTCGGCACCTTCGGAAAGTAGCTGGCTTCCAACTCTACTGCCGGCGCGAATCGCGCGCAGCGGCTGCGTCAGTCGTAATGGCCGACGATCGACTTGACCTCCATGTACTCCTCCATCCCTTCGATCCCGTACTCGCGGCCGTTACCCGACTGCTTGTACCCGCCGAACGGCGCCTGAGGGTCCCATGCCGGGTAGTTCAGATGCACCTGCCCCGCCCGGATACGCGCGGCAACCGCGCGTACGTGTTCCTTGTCGGTGCCCTGCACGTGCGCGCCGAGCCCGTAGACCGTGTCGTTCGCGATGGCGATCGCTTCTTCAACGGTGTCGTAAGGCAGGATCGCGAGCACCGGGCCGAAGATCTCCTGCTGCGCGATCGCCATGTCGGTGCGCACGTCGGAGAAAATCGTCGGCCGGGCGTAAAAGCCCCGGTCGAGACCCGCGGGCCGCCCCGGGCCGCCGGCGATCAGCTTCGCGCATTCGTCGATGCCCACGTCGATCATCTGCGCAACCCGGCCGAACTGCGCGCGATTGGCCAGCGGCCCGTGCGTGGTGGCTTCGTCGAACGGATCGCCGACAACGAGCGTTTGCGCTGTCGCGACGGCCAGCGCCTCGACCGCGCCGAGCACGGCGCGCGGCACGATCATGCGGGTCGGCGCGCTGCACGATTGCCCCATATTGCGGAACGCGGCGGCGACGCCCGGCGGGATCGCACGCGACAGGTCCGCATCCGGCAACACGATATTCGGCGACTTGCCGCCGAGCTCCTGCGCGACGCGCTTGACGGTCGTCGCCGCCGCCTGCGCGACGAGCACGCCGGCGCGCGTC
>Ga0157367_1000410_pt1 | contig 21168 bp, 12 predicted proteins | sample AttbisABBM2_FD_113142 | JGI IMG/M metagenome (GOLD analysis project Ga0157367, IMG submission 113142) | Fungus gardens microbial communities from leaf cutter ant in Botucatu, State of São Paulo, Brazil - Atta bisphaerica ABBM2 | ecosystem: Host-associated > Fungi > Mycelium > Unclassified ... | reverse complement strand
TCTAAAATTAGCCTAACAGCTGCTATGACAGATGACAGCTCCCATCAGGTACAAGTTTTGATCATGTGATGGCAATAGCTTGTGCATGGACCATCACTCTTTTGTATATATACTTCTGTGTCTGAAAGCTAGACCTCAGACTTAACAACATCAATTATTCTTATTGATACTACTCATCATTATCTCCTTATACTGAATCTCTAAAACACCACTAAGTTCAAGTATCACAACCAGTGAGTAGCTTATTTGTGATATTATGTATCTATAATATAAATAGAGTAGCAATATATCAGGGACTTCTTGTTGAGTTCTCTTGTAATTTCTACAAGACTCTTACTTGTAAGACTACTTAGTATACTATTGACTGTCTTAGTTAGTGATCACCACAACAACCTTGGTTTTTTCTACTTTAGTCTCTACTGCTTTCCACATTCCTCTGGATATCTGATTATTCTCACTTTCTCTGTTATTTAGTCAATTTCAGGATTGTAACATGCTAGCTATAGCATTCCCAAAATTACACTCTATTTCTGATTTCCAATAACATCTATCTCTATTCTTTCTCTATGTTCTTTATAAAAATGTTTACTTCCACAGTGATTTCTATTGATCTCTCTTTGTTAAATATTCCATCAACATTTCTCACATATATTAGTTTTTCTATTTTCTTTAACTTAAACACTTGTTTTCTCATGAACTCTAAGCCTATAACTAAACTATTATTCAATAATGCTTTCACTGTTACTCTTTTTTGGGTGACAATTATTTCAAGCCCAATCTTTACTATTACTTCTCTTAGCAAGTTTCTATTTGTATTTTACTTAGATGTATTATCCATTATTGTTTTGGTAACTAATATACTGTTCTTGTCCAACTGTTTTTTTGATTCCTCCAATTCCTATAGTATCTTGTAATATTGTCATATATAAAGTTCACCCATCCAGAAAATATATCTCTGCAGTGATACTGCTTTCTCAACCTCTATTATATAAGCCCATCTTCCATGGTAGCTATATTTCTTACAACATACCTATCAAGATTACAAGAAGTAGACTTAGTTTTTTATTATTTTCTTTTATTATTTTTATTTTCTTTATTTTCTTTTTTTATTTTCATTTTCATTTCAATTTAATTTTATATTTTCTATTTATAGAACTTAGGGTTAGGGTTGATAGTCACAGATTACAAGACATAGGGAAAGAGGTAGAAGGTCCTAGAAGAGGTGATGTCATATAACATGTACACTGCATGTTGGCCTCATGCCTAACACATGGTTGTTTAGAGTAGAGTGCATAGTAGTTAGCACAGACTATCTAAATAGGTATATAAGGTAGATTACTTTGTAAAGGGCTCTCTATCAAGTTCTCTTGTGTTAACCCAATACAAGGTTCTTTTACTTGACCAACTCTAAAGTCTTGTGATTATAACAATACTCCCATAGCAGTGATATAATAATCTAGCTATTTCATCTTCCATAATAGAGATACTCCTATCCAACTCAGTCTCTCATGGCAGAGTCCTTACTCCTGTTAGTATCTCACCACTAAAACCTCTACTTGGGACAATAGAGGCTATACCACTGAAATCTCAAGTATCTCCTATAGTTTTAACTTATATATAAGACTAGTAGTTATACTGTAATTTGCTAGTCTAATAATCAACAAAGATAACTCTTATTGAACTCAATCTCTAGTGTTTAATGATGACACACCAATTAGTACTCACTTCCATCTCAAACTTCTTCCTTTTATCTAAAGTTGTAACTATGTGGCAGTTAGACAGTGTAGTACATAAGCTGAAGCCAAGGTCATTTCACAAGTTTGTGCATCTCCAAGCCAACTCTGTAGACTTTCACCTCCAGTGTTATGAACTTATTCCTTAGGGTTGGAGATAAGAACAACTCTTGTATTAGAGAAACATAAGAGAACTCGATAGAGAACTCTTCTACAAACTAGTCTACCTTATATAGTCCTACAGATGGTCTGTGCTAACTACTGTGCACCCTGCCCTAAACAACCATATGTAGTCCATGAGGCCAACATGTGGTGTCCATGTTGTATGACATCATCTGTTCTCAAATCTTCTACTAAATTCTCCCAAGTTTTGTGATCTGTCTTGTGACTACGCCATCAGGTTGTGACTGATGTGACAGCATGACTGATTCACCCTAACCCTAGTTGTTCCAAAAATAGAAAAATAGAAAAATAAAACAGAAATGAAAATAAAAATAAAGAGTGAAATAAAAAAACTAAGTCCACCATATGTGAACTTGACATCCAGTGTAAACTATGCCTGACAAATATGTCCAAATTCTCCACAATTATAACAATTCCTTCTATAATCTATATTTATGGCATATGAGTCCTACCTAGATATAAACCATATTTACTATTATTACAAGTTTATTACAATTATATTTGTTCTCTCTACTTTCTCTATTGGAGCAAGCTCTGTCAACACTTACTGAAGCTCTTGCCTTCTAGACCAAAACTGAGGTAAAGCTAGTTGTTGTCTAGAATTACTTCTCTTATTTGCAGTTATAGTCTATTTCTATATCTAATTCTCCATTGTATTTTTTAATTTTAGCCTCTCTTTCTCTCTTTTACTTTTTCTCCAATACCTGTCTAAATTTGTCACTCTTTTATATCTTTACTCAATGTTTCTTGAAGATCATTCTAACTCTATCAGTTTCTATATTTTATTTTCATTTATTTTCTCATTTGTAGACTAAGAGTTAGAGGTTAGTGTAATGTTATATATAACTATTATATATTGTTATATAACATAACATGATGTCACACACATTAGTCACATGTCACATCATGCTGTCACAATTCATGGTCACATGATCATGTGTCACAAAGAACATTATAAAAGATTCTAAAACAATAATATCATATAACATATATTATATATATTGATCTTAAGACAAATACATGTTCTTTAGAGTAGGCTAGGTTTAGTATAGCATAGACCATGAGCCCAATGTATATAAGGTAGATAGATTGTACTTAGAACTCCATTGATTTCTCTTGTATTAACCCTAATACAAGGTTCCTTTCTTGACTTCACTCTATAAATCTTAAATTATAACAAAATCTATTATCTTACTAAAATCTCCATCAAAAGTGCATAATTTGACTACCTCACAGTTAAACCCAGTGTAAGATCTTGAAGCTGCTGTATCAGAGTTGAATGTCAAAGTTGAAGACAGTAAACTTTGTTTTTCTTTTATTTCTTCTTATTTTTATTTCATTTTATATTTATTTTCTTATTTTAAACTTAGGGTTAGGATTAGCATAATATTATATATGATTGTCATATCTATTATATATACACATCTTATGACAATATGTCACAAATGTCACTGTCACTATTACCAAATCACATATTATATAGAAGAATTTAAAGTAGGTTAGATATAGTATTACAGCTTAAGTCTCAAAATATAAAGATAAAAACCTTGTATTAGGTTAACACAAGAGAACTCAATAGAGTTCTAGAGTACAATGTATCCTACTTATATATGTTAGACTAATAGTCTCTACTACACAAGTTTTGTTACAATCGATGCCTCCTGGAGAATGCATAGATAAGGGTAAAGGGTATGACAATATGATTGGCTGTGCTACATGTAGTCTCAGTCAGCACCTCATGCAGTAGGTGTTGTTACCTTGCTTTATCCTTGTGGTTTCCTCATATCTTAATCCTCATGTATGTCTCATTGCTGAACTATGAATTCACATAAATAGTGTAGATACATTCCTGTATCCTTACACTTTACCAATTGCATAATCCCCTTACCTCTTCTCAAACCTTTGCCTAAGATTGCAACCTGAGCTTTAGCTAAGGTTATAACAAGTTTTAGCCTATCCTAAAGATTATATGTATTATATACTATTAACAATTAACATATGATATAATATTATTATTCTGAAATCTCTACATCCTTCTGTGACATGTGACATTGTGACAGATTTGTAACATTATACTAAATCCTATTCTTAAGTTAAAAGAAAATTAAAATAAAATAAAGTCTATTATTTGTAACTTTAACATATAGTGTTACATAGACTACTAATCTAGCATACATAAGGTTGATACTTTGTACTTGAAACTCTATCAAGCTCTCTTATATAAATATATAAACCCTATATAAATTTTTTTATTGACTAATTACCAAGTTTTCAATTATAATAGCATTATGCTATCTCTTCTTTTTTTTCTTGTCATGCCACTAATATCTCTATCTGTACATACATTACTGCAATCTACTCATCTCCCTATCTTAACTAAAGTAAAACTTGGTTTAGAGTACTGTGTTGGCTTATATTCTAATATAGGATGAATCAATTGAAGTGAGTGTAAGAGATAATAATGTGTAAAAAAGTAGGGAAGAGCCAGTACTAGATTCTCTCTCTAACTCATATTCCAAACTTGACTTAATCTTAGTAAGTATTAGCTGTTAAAACAACTAGTAGAGTCTGCAGTATTTATATAAACTTTAATAACCTCTAGAAAGTCCTAAGTTTATTGGCATAATGAATAAGTACAAGCAGCATATACCTCTAGGAAGTTCTAAAAGAACAAAATAAAGACTTCTGAAAATAACAGCTATTTTAAATACTAATAAAGTCTATTCCAATCTAATGAAACAGTACTGATATAAGAGAAGAATGATTGTTACAATTGATACCTCATCTGTTACAGATATTCACTTCATATCTATCTCAACTCAAACATGTGTAGGAGTTCATTTCAGTTTTGACTCACATTTACTACATCTTGCACTTTTCTCATGTTATATCAGTCAGTGCCTCATATAGTAGTAGAGATCTCCTTATGTTCTCCTTATTCCCTCTTTATTGTTTCCTCAAAGACACTTTACTTATTCTTCATGGTCATTAAATATATATAGTAGTAGATATAGCCCTGTATCCTTACACTTTACCAATTGATCATATCCTTATCCCTTTTTCAAGTCTTTGCCTTAGTTGCAACTGCCAAGCTTAAGATCATTGTTATGATAATAGCTAGATAGTCAGAAACTCTAATGGAAACATCTAAAACTCTACTAGAAGAGAAAGAAAAGAAATTTATATAGGTTCATCTTAAAGAGTTTGAGAGCAGAGATTGACAATAGGCTTGTAGAATTCAGCAAGAATTGCTTAAGGAAGACTGTAAGGTCTAGTAGGGTAGGTATAGACTGATTGGGGCAAAAACACTATGGGGTTTGGTAAATTAGAAATAGGTCTTCTTATATTATCAGGCCTTCTTTAAGTCTCATCTCACACTATCTACTAGCTACCTAAACAACCAACTACTGTCCTAATGAAAATGTAAACAATTTTGACCTAAAAAGGTTGTTTTACTCTAGATAATGCTTTAAGAGTAGCAGCTGTTCTCCTACATGTACAAGTCACAAGAGAACACTGTAACATAGAGCTAATATGCAAAAAAGTATAAGTATACTACTAAACACTATACACTACAACAATGAGTATGTTTAGAAAGGAATCTGTGCCTGTTTCTAACTGTCCACAGCAATCTTCTAATAACTGCTACCAACCTCTTAAGCTTAGGGTCCAGCATTGTCTTTTTTAACTTTGGGTAATGTTATCCTTAGTCAAGAATAAATAGAGAGTAAAGAAAAGATGAGAGAGTCTTGTGTTAAACAACCTCAGAATAAAAAAATCAAGCTCTAATATTACAACTTAGAGCTAAGATAAAAGAAGAATCTTGTATTAGAATTAATATAAGAACTCAATAGAATTTCTAGTATAAAGTGTCTATCTTATATTATCATTAACTTATATAATATCATTCTTTTATATGTTACATGATTGTATAACTGTGCCTGTGATATATATAACCAACTTGTAATATCCATTATACTTTGTTATAATGTATGATAATTATGACAATTATTTATAATATTATACTATAACCCTAACTCTAAATCCCAAATAAAGAAATAAAATAAAAATGAGAAATGAAAATGAAAATAAATAAAATCTACTATTTTTAACTCTGACAGTCTAACAACTCTGTAAAATATTATACAACCTTAAGCAAGCTAGCTTATTTTAGTAATATACAATAACAAAGTTGATGCTAGCTTTAGACCTTGAACAATATAAATCCAATACTGGCATATATTACTATCCCAATAAAAAGACTAGAGAGCTTGTTATAGCCATTGTTTATATTAATGATATTTACTTTATAAGTTCAAAAGATTCTCTACTTCTCTTAAAGTTAAAGTAAAGATTTATATGAGTTACAATTACAAGAATCAAAAGATTATTATAGATCAATATATTAGAGTTGCAAATATTAGACTTAATCTTTTTTTGTTTTCTATTTTGCTTTCTTCTTTTTCTATTATTATTAGAGTTAGAGTTTAAGTATGAAGTCATGGTTATACTGTTACAAACTGTCATATGACACTGTCATAATAATGGTCACAAGAGAACATAGCAGAATATTCTAGAATAATAATATCATACAATATGTTTAACATATGTTAACCTTATGGTTTATACATGGTTTTTAGAGTAGGCTATATATAGTAGTAGCACAGACTATCTAGTAGAGTATATAAGGTAGACAACATTGTACTAAGAACTCCATTGAGTTCTCTTGTGATTAACCCAATCTAAGGTTTACTTTTTTGATTCTAACTCTGAGTCTTAAGACATAACACAATATGAGTACTTGAATAAAGTTTTAACATACTTTAATATAGTAACTAATCTAACAAGTACTTCACTATTATTAAGCTATGTTGTCAGGCACAATTTATACCAGGAGATAAAAGTCTATGGAGTTGGCTTGAAAATGTACAAAGTATATAACTCTGTGAAAAGAGCTTGATAATGTGGACTTGTAGAATGATCTTGGCTTTATGTCAAGAATACAAGAAGTAGACTTAACTTTTCTTATTTTTATTTTCCTTTATTCTATTTTTAGAACTAGGGTTAGAGTAACAAGATCATGCTGTCACACAGTAGATCATATCAGATGACATGGTCACAAGTTATATAACACATAAAAGGATATAGAATATTCTGGAAGAGATGATATCATATAACGTGTGATACACATGGTCATTTAGAATAGGCTAGAAATAGCTCGCATGAACCATTAGGTATTAGTATATAAGGTAGACAATCTTGTACAGAGTTCTCTATTGAGTTCTCTTGTATTAACCCAATACAAGATTCTTTTACTTGACCAACTCTAAGGTCTTGTGATTATAACACTTTAGCTTATATACTGCACTGTCTGTTTGCTGTGTGGTCACAACTTCAGAGAAATAGATGAAGTCTAAGATAGAAGTGGATACTGATTAGGTATATTACTGTTAAATACTAGGAATTAAGTTCAATAAGAGTTATTTTTGTCAATTATCAGACTAGTAAATTATAGTATAACTACTAGTCTTATATACACATTAGATATATAGGAAATGCTTAGAGTTTCAGTATCTCACTCTGAGCAGAGGTTTCAGTGGTGAGACACCAACAGAAGTAAGATAGGAGAGCTCTGTCATAGAAGGCTGAGTTCACTAGGAGTATCCTAGTCATAGAAGACTAAATATCTGGATTATTGCATTACTGCCATGGAAATATATTGTAAGAAGAGTAGTCATCACAGAAGACAGGCTTGTTTTATAGATGTTAAAATGACAGCATTGCCATGGGAACATATCTTCCATATAGGTAGACTTGGCATATGATATATGTATTTGAACCTAATGATAAGTAACATAACTCTATTTTCCATCAAAAGTACTAGTAATTAATCTTCAATATATCTAATGATTTGCTTATATTCTAATATAGGATTTGTAATAGTCAAACTTACCCAATAGATAGCAAATCTCTCAAATGATCATTATCAAGCTGGATTATACCTTTGTAGATATTTGTTTAATACTTACAAGTATCAAATCATTTATAATAGACTTAGTAATAAGTCTGTTGTATTACACTCCAATTTGGATTTGACATAAGATCTAGAATCTTATAAATCCATGACTAGCTACTTTATTCTCATGGCTTATAGAGTAATATCCTAGCTATGCTACCAACAAAAGATAGTAGTTCTGTCTTCAACCAAGGCTAAGTATATAGTTCTTTCTAATTATGTTACAGTTCAAACTCCAAGCCATGTCTGTCTTCAATATAGTTATTTTGATATCAAAACACTGTATTTATTTGGCCTTATTTGCATCAAAACTCTACTAGTATTTTCTTAAATCATTAATTTATTACATGGGGTATGAAGGTAGTCCATGGTAGCTACATTATAACTACTTACAAAAGAACTAATAAAACACACAAAAAGAAAGAAAAATAAAAGAAGAAAAAAGAAAGAATAATAATAAAAGAAATGACTAATACATAAAATGAGCAGAGAGAACTGCTATACTAAGTAATACCTTCATGAAAAGAAAAGGCATTCTAATTAAACTCAAGAAAAGCCAGTAAATGACTCAATGTAGATCTCAACAGGTTCTAATACTTATTATATCTCCTGCATTCATGAAGGATATTACATCTTGTTTCAATTGGATATACTTCATATAAATAGCTAAAATCCTCTCTTGAAAAAAAATCTTAGATGATATTCTCCTATAGGAGCATGGTTCATAATAGCTCTAGTGGCCCTTGCACATAGTGAATTTAAATGGCTAAATTGCCTGATCCACAGACTCCATTGAATGTATAAGGATTCAATAGTATGGAGTTCATCACCTAGAAGATCAAAGAAGTGATTATCCTTAAGATCCAATACTTGGAATATCATTTGCTAATTTTTGATAATATTGTTACATTCTTCTTTCTTATTGAAGTCCCACAACTCTTTGCAAGGAAATATTAGAGTAAGATTGAATTATTCATGTCTTTGTCAACTGATTGATGATAGGGCTATTTATTGTTACTTGGACAATTCCAGAATTTGATAGAATTTATTAAGTGCTTAAGAAAGAATGATGTTATGGCAACCACTAGTCACAAAGACCAATAGTGTCACAAGCAAGTAAATCTCTTAGGTGTATATCTAGTGGGAATTTCACAAGAGAACTCGACAAGGAGTCTCTGCTAAATTAGAGTCCTATATATACTAAATACATCTGGTCTGTGCTACAACCTCATGTTTGCCTCATTTCCTACTCAAGGCCACCATGTTGTATACATGTGCCCTGATGTCATCTTCTAGATCTTTCTACTATGTTCTAGGCTTATGATGTCACATCATGTGACATGTCATGTGACTGCAATGTCATGTGCCTCTTCATTATTACTAAAAAGAAAAAGAAAAAGAAAAAGAAATTCAAAAGAAAAGAAATATAAAATCAAGAAAAATAGATAAAAGAGAAAGAAAAATGTTAGTGTCAAAGCGTTCCATAACAAATGACTGAAGATCCTTCACTATAACAATTGATTGTAGTTGATAAGAATGAACTATGAAATCAAAAATGTACTGAGCTACATGAATTGTATTTGTAATGACAAAGATATAAGTAGCTTTTAGAATTTAGATAGCTTGGTTGATTTCATATCTGATAGCAAAGAGTTTGGCCTCAGTTGAGATGATATTAACAGTATGATGAATTGTCTTCTTGATGTTATTAATATGAGAATGGATATGAGAGATAGATGTAGCAACATTGTTTCTAATGCTAGCATCAGAAACAATGATGACAGATTTGGGATCCAATAATTTATTTGAGAAAATATCATTGAGATTACAAAGATGAGCTGCTTTGCTTTCTTTATCTTTGCAGTTTGCTTGATAAAAAGAAATTAATGATATTAGTAAGGCATTTATCATCTTTGATGACTATCTTAAGATGTCTCTAAAGAGGAATTCAAGAGTGTTATTGCTAAATGCAACAATTTGTCCACTCCTGGACTGGATTATATTTCTTAGAGAAAGAAAGCTATTCACATATTTGTTTCTATAAAAGTTCATCTAAAAGGCTAGGGTTAATTTGATAATTCTATGCTGAATTGAATGTTTGATGTTGTAACACCTGTCATAGATTGTTGGTTTCAATGCATGGTTGGCTGTTGAATTGCAATACTTCAATTGCTAGTAATTTTGCACTCTTTGACCCAGCTTATAAAGTCTCATAATCTACAATTTTCTGATGCTATTTCTTGAATTTTACCATAAAAGAATATATGTTTTATCTTCTTGATGACTTGTTTGAAAATCCTTTAGTCCTCAATCATTTTGGAGGATCTGTAATTAGTCAATTTGTTCTAACAATTTTTGTTCTACCATACTTTGGAGCATTTAGTAATATTGACACAATGCAAGTGTTTATACCAGATGGATTCAGAAAATCTTGCATATTCTTGAACTATGACTTCAAGAAAATCTTTGTTTAGTATATGCAAGATGTTGATGTTTCTTATTGCTTTGGTGAAATCTAAGATGAAGTTTGCCTCTTTCTTACTATTCTTAATAATAGTCCAACACTTTTCTTGTAAGAATTCTTCTTCAATAGAGATATTGACAATTAGAGGAGTATAGTCCAATAGATATTGAATTTCCAGTAGAATATGGTGGTTATTGATTTCAATTGAATTTGGGTCAAGAAAAGGTAAATTGATGACCAAGTTTGCATCATTGGGGTTATTAGCATATCAAGTTGATATCTGTTGGATAGAAATTGATAATTGAAAGAATTAGCTTTTTCCAAGAGAGAGTTGCTATGAGATAAGTGAAAGAGGTAAGAAAAATCCCAATCACTGTCTCTGATATTAAAATCTCTATCCTCCAATTTGATAACATCTACATTCTTAATGTAATTCTCAATGGTGTTGAGGTCATATTGAGATCTGACATTGATGATCAGTACAAACAAGATCAGCCAATATTTCAGACTTGATGTTCTTTAAAGTCTTGTTAATATTAAAGATATATTTGCCAGATGAAGACATGAACTTAAAAATGTTGTCAGAGCCCATAAGTACTATAACCTGTTGTTTAGAAGGCTTCTTTGTAGTTATGTTAATTCTTAGCTTTATCTTATCTAGATTGTTGATGGTCTTATATATTTCTTCTATTTTCTTCAAAGAAATATTGGAAAAGCTTTATTTGATTTTCAATATTTTCTTAATATTAGAGAATGAAGCTTGTACATACAAATGTTTATCTTTGTTGTTAGAATTGCCTATTAGACTCTTATCTTTGTTCTGGAAGAATTTCAATTTTTTTAGAATCTCCTTACTTGGCCTGGGTAGAATAGAAGACAGAACTCTAGAAATCTCAGCTTTCTTACCTATATTATATATTTCTGCCTTCTTGTCTAGTTTATTGCTAGAATTCTTTGGAGTGAACTTAGATGCAATGTTTTATCAAAATGTTCTATTATGGTTGTCAGTTTTCAAAGAGTTCCACCTAGCTTTATAGATGGATAAGATGAAAGACCAGGCAGTCTGACAAAATACAAAGTATATCAGAATATCCTTTTTCATATTACCTACTAATTTTCTGTTTCAAATGAAGTTGGCCATTCAAAGAAGTAAAGTTGAGATATTCTTAGAGTCAATATCTAAGAATTTAGTAGTTCCAAAAAATAATAATAATAATGCTTCCCCATCCCAAGAGTTAATTTCTGCTAGTTATTTGTCTCTATATGAAATAGAAAATGATTTGAGTCCTTGAGGTTCATATATATTTATGCTGCAGTTGAACATGCCCTCATCTTGTGTATCAGACATGTTACTTGGTATAGTAGTCTTATTATAAATGTTAACCTCCCTCTTCTTAAGAGATGTATATGAGAGCAAAAAGCCTTGAGATATATTAAGTTCTTCAACCTGGTCTGCCCAAGAAAGATCATTATTCTGAGCTTCCATCCTTTTGATATATAGAATAGAGAAAATACTAGAATATGCTGACATCTCTCTGGAGATATTAATACTTGATGTAGCTAACCTTTCTCTCAGAGTGTCTACTTCTATATCTATGCTGTTATTGAAGTGGATTATAAGAATAGTAAGAATACTAGAACTTGTAGGAAACAATATATTCACCAATTTTCTATTAGGTACTACCATGCAAGATAGTAGTATAAAAGAAAAAAGCAATGAACTCTACCAGTATTTTGGTTCTTTATAATAAACTTATTTTCATCAAAATTTTATAGCTATTTATCTTTAACTTTATTGGCATCAAACTCCATAGTTATTTGTACTTGTTTTCATTATCTATTTATTTCTCCTCAAACTCTACAAAATACTTAGATTTTTATATTGAGTTTTCTTCTATCCAATCTGAACTTCTTTCAGTATTTCAATACTAAAACATCTGCTCAGAAATCTGATTAATTACCTCTTTGGTTTACTTCATGTATTTAAGACTAGTAGTTACTTGGTAATAGCTAGCTATTAGGGGATATTAGTAATACTGTAAGTTTAGATCTACTCTATAGAGGCTTATTTACACTCTTAGGCTAGTTATTACCTAGACTAGCTCCTAATGGACTGATAACTACCTCTATCTTATCCTAATTCCTATTGTTTAGTCTGCTATAGTAGTATTATAGTTTTTATTGGAATGACAAACTAGTTGTGAGTCCAATACTTAGACCACCTACTTGAACCTTCTATTAGGACCTTAGCTTAGACTTTAGTTATCCTTCAATTTTATATATATATTAGTACTATATTGCTTGTATACTTCAGTTCTCATACTATTTCAAGTAACTGAAGTATAGACACTCTTTCTAAATATTATTATACTTAAACTAACAGTATCATATAGTTATTTACAAGTATTGAATACATTTAGTTCTTATGCTACTTCAAGTGACTAAGTTATTACTGTTTCTTACAGTTGTATATATAGTAGTGGTGTAATAATAAAATACCTTACCTAAATATTATCTGGAGTTCCTAGGTACTTATAACCCTTCAAGTAAGATTAATTCCCTTATTTTCATTTTCATTTATTTTCTTATTTTGGACTTAAAATTAGTATTACAAACTTCATTCAACTTGTATCTTCATAACCAGTAAACTGATTCTCACAAATCAAGTTGCACTGGAAAGCTCCAAATGAGAACTATTTGTACATATACAGAATATACAAAAATGACAACAAGTTACTGAAATATCAGACTATTAGTAACTATAAGTTTCATTGAATATTATCTCAGAAATAACTGAACAGATTCCTATAATCAAGCTTATGTTGGAAAGCACTTATCAAACTGTTTCTAATATATTATATATCATATAGAAATTAGTATTCATGGAGATACAAGCATATCAATGTAATAACATAATTAGTTACCTTCTGAAATTAGCCTGACATCTGCTATGATAAATTACAGCCCCACAAGTATGAGTTTTGATCATGTGATATAAACAGCTTGTATAACAACTTTATATAAATACTTTTATATCTGAAGATTAGATCTTAGACTTAATAATATTAATTTTTATCAATCATTATCCCTTATTATCATTGATATTTGTATTGATCTTCATTATCATTGTCATCATCATTAAACTTCTAAATCACTTCTAAACCTCTAAAAGTACACCTAAAGTTCAAATATCACAAATAAGTAAGTAGTTCATTTTGTAATAATTAGAATACAATAGGATATTATATATAACTGTCACACATCCATCACATGTCACAGTCATAATCACATGATCATGTATTATACAGAAAGATATAGAAGGTTCTAGAACAATAATGTTATATAGTATGTTTACTATATGTTGACCTTATTACATACTATCTAATATCCACACTCTTTCTATCCTCTTCCAGTGCAGATCACACTCCATTCCAATCACCTATTAATTTAAGGACCAAACTCTGTGCTCCTCATTAATCCCATAGAGTTCCAAATAACAACTCTTACAATGTCTAACAACCTAGAGTATGTACAGTGATAGTGTGTTATTAGATTATTACTTCTATATTTTAAAACATTAACTACCATATACTGTTTTTTAGTCTGATAATCAATTTGGACTTGTACTACACTTGTTTCAAAATCCTTCCAAACTCTTATCATCTAAGAAATTCTAACTATATAATAAATAGGCTAGGCATAATGACATTTGTTGAAGCCAAGGTCAATTATCTACATAGTACTGTTTCTAGTCCCTCATGTTATTTGTCAAGTCTACCCTTTTGCTCCAGTTTTCCATGCTACATCCATAAATAAACCTAATGAGTATGAATTACTCCATAACAGACCTTATGAATAGTATATAGTCTTTAAGGTAGGTTAGATAAGGTCTCACACAGACCAACTAGCTATTATATATAAGATAGACACTTTGTACTAGAAATTTTGTGGCAACTACTAGTCACAATGATCAATAGTAACACAAACAATAAATTTCTCAGTAGAATATCAAGTGGAAATCACAAGAGAACTTAACAAGGAGTCTCTACTAGATTGCTATCCTATTTATATAAGTTATACATGGTCTATGCTACAAATAATTACTTTTGCCCTAATGTCCATGCATCGTCCATGAGTGTACCATATGTACATCATGAAGTAGCTATGCTATTAACACACTTCTTGATATTATCCATCTAAACTACTTCAGCCCACTCTAGTTCACTCTAGGCCTATGACATCACATCATGTGATATGTCATGTGACTGTGGTCACATGCCTCTTCATCATCATCATCAAATATAATAAAAGACAAGTAAATCCAAAGTAAAGTCCAATATAAAATCCAGAAGAATATATAAATGAATATTACTGCTTCAATATATCATAACAAGAAACTCTATTGAGTTTTCTTGTGTTAACCCAATACAAGATTTCTCTTTTATCTTAACACTTTAAGATTTAAGTTGTAACAACTCCTAATTCCACCTTCTAAAACCTTTCTCTGAAATTGAAACCCTATGGCTAATAAAAGGCACAATACATAAGTTGAGACTAAAGTTGTTTTGAAAAGTCTAAATCCCTATTAGACTTTGATAAGTTGTCAAACTCTACATCTTCTTTGGACTTTTGTCCCTCAAGTATGAACCACACTTAACAAATTGTAGCTGTCTGTTATAGATCAACTTCTTCTTACATACCATCTATCATCCACACACTTTCCACTCTTCCAGCATAGATCATACTCTATTCTAATCATCCATCAACCCAAGAACCAGACTATGCATCTCTTATCAATTCCATGGAGTTCCAAATAACATCTCTACAGTGTCTAATAATATAGAGTATGCATAGCAGTAGATTATTATTAGAATACCAGTTTTATATTTAAGAACATAGTCTACTGTATACCATTTTATTAGTCTGATTATCAACTTGAATTATGCTACACTCACACACATCCACCTGAATAACCATTATCCAAAATCATGATCACATGATACATATGTTAGGTGTAACATTATCTGTTGAAGCCAAGGTTGATTCATTTGTATAACACTTTTTCCAACTCCATCCCAAAGCCTGTCTTATTAAGTTTTTTTTCATCTCTGTCTTCTATACTATTATTGTAGATAAAGTCAGCAAGTGTGAATTGCATCTAACAGTATAATCAGACTATATAGCCACTGTCATAATCCAACCTTCCAAACAAACCCAATCTTAGATCAGATAACAGAATGGTATTCTCCCACTGTAACTTTATTTCTTTCTTTGGATTCTTATTCACATATCAACTAAGCAAATAATTTGCTCACATAACTATTCCACTCCAATACTCTAGGTGTTATAATTGATGCCTCATAGTTATGGCATGAACTAGGGTAAAGGGTAATGATAACATAATTGGCTGTGCCGCAACTGTCTAAGTCAGTGTCTCATGCAGTAGGTGTAATAGCCTTGCTTGATCCTTATGTTTTATGACTTACTTTCCTCATATACAACTAGTGTATTTCTCATGGCTCAATAGTATATATAGCATAGATACTCTACTGTATCCTTATACTTTACTAATTGAACCTCATCCTATCTCTTACTCAAACCTTTGTCTAAGTTGCAACCTAAGCTAAGCCTAAGATCATAACATTTGGTAAAGCATCACCAGGCTCACCTTGCAAAAGAAGAGTGCATAGTGGTTAGTGTTACGGCCTTAAGCTAAAGCTCAGGTTGCACTTAGGCAAAGGTTTAAGAGAAGTTAAGGGATTTATAGAAGTGGTAAAGCATAAGGATACAAGATAGTATCTATGCTATATATACTAGTTGGAAGTAAAGAAATGTGTAGTCCATGAGGCAAACAACATGAGGAGACAATAAGAATCAAATGAGGTTATAGCATCTACTACATGAGGCGCTGACTGAGACTACTTTACGGTGTAGCCAATCATATCATCATACCCTTTTTCCTTCTCCATGCGGTCTCCAGGAGGCACCAATTGTAACAATACCCCCATTTCAGAATTCATGTCCCTATGAATCAGACTAAAACCTCCAATTCTCCTACCACATGTGTGGCCACTATCTTTTTGCTAGGGCCAATAATGATTTGATCCTTGTTGTTGATGGCTATGAAGTAAGGTTCATATGGTGGACCTTCTTGGAACATAGATATGTGATACCCATTTCTTGATGTTTCCATATTATGTTTTTTATCCAAGAATGCCATTGCTACTTTTTTCCAAAATATAGGATCTTGTTTGCCTCTGGACTTGAGGGATTGATAGTATGGTGGTAGTCTGAATATTCTTGTCTGAGGTGGGGTTTTCACAAACTTCATGTACTTGAGAAGGTTTTCAACTTCATCCATTATAAAGCTTGTCCCTGATGATGACGATGTTGTTGAAGATATCTCATATGGTCTGACTAGTATGACTTCTTCATTTTCCACTACTCCTTTTTCTTCTTTCTTTTCTTCTTCAATGTATAGCCCTTGGATTTCTTGAATATTATTGTTCATGTATTTATTGCCTTTTCCTTTGTATTGATCCAGTTCATCAGCCAACATCCTCTGGACTTGGAAAGCCCGTTCATCCATGTCACTTTAAACTATGTATCGAAGGTCCTCTGATATTTGAGTGATATTGGTGGTGTTTGTAACTCAATTGTTGATGCTTGCCGTTAAAACTGATCCTTCTACTTCCATTATTGTTGTGTTAACTTCTTCTGCCAATTTCTTGATGTCTTTCACCTATCTTTGTATATCTATCATCATTTTCAATCCCTTCAGCGTCTTGTGGTACAGTCTCGACCAATCTTCTCTTTCCCTTTTCATGATTTGTGCTTGATCCATATTGTTCAATTTCCTGGAAATGTATAGGTTTGGGGATGTGGGTGCTATAGTGTAGGTATTGTTGTTTGTAATTTGGGAAGACATTTTGTTTGAAGGATTGCTTTTAGAATTCGAGTGATTTCTTGGGCTATTGAAGTGGGATTTTACCCTCCCTCTTTATAGGTTCCAACTCGAAACTCTTGTCCAATAGTCTTCAATCACCTCTTTTGCATGAGGCAACCCTGTTTCTGCTATCCATTGATCATGTTCATCTCCATATCCTTTCCAGTGAACCAAGTATTGTGTCCCCCTTCCTCATTTTCTATGCTTTCTGACTTCTTCCACCTCATATTCCTCTTCTTCATTAATAATCGTTGGCGGAGGTGCTGGGTCCTCGTGCTGTTCTTTGAACTTCGGCTCTACACATTATGTCAAAAGATCCTCATTAAAGATGTTATGAATCATCTATACTTATAGAAGATCCAGTTGAAATGCTCCCAAACCAATGTCTTTTGCAATCTTAAAAGGTGCATATCTTTTATTGTCTAACTTCTTTGAGGGTCAATTCAATTGGATATTCTTGTTTTCCAACCACACATGGTCGCCAACCTTCAGTCCTTGAGGATTCCTTCTTTTCTTGTCAAATTGCCATTTCATGTTCTTTTATACTTCTTCTATTGTGTCTGTTGCCTGTTCCCAGCTTTTCTGTAGTTTCTTCACAAATACTTCTACTTGTGGAATCTCCATTTGCACCATAAGATCTCCTTTCCAAGAGTGTCTTCCAAAGTTTAATTCGAATGGTGTCCTTCCAGTCGCTGCATGTTTCTTGTCATTATACTGAAACTCTACTGTAGATAACCAGTCTGTACAATTGTCTTGCTGGTAATTTACATAGTGCCATAGGAATGTTCCAATTTCTTGATTTATTCTCTCCGTTTGACCATCTGTTTGAGGATGGTATGCTGTTGATAATTGTCTCTTGGTTCCTAGTACTTTGGTAAATTCTTCCATGAACTTTGATGCGAATTGCAGTCCTCTATCACTGAGAATCTTCCTGGATACTCCATGTAGCTTCCATATTTCGTCTCTGTAGATTTTTGCAATTCCTTTCAATGATATGTTCATTGTTGTTGCCTTCAATCTGATCATCTTTGTAAATCGGTCCACAATGACTACTATTGCATCCATTTCATTCGATTTTGGTAAAGGTCCTATGATGTCAATACTGATTTCTTGCCATAGTCCCTTTGGAATCTCCAATAGATGTAGTTCTCCTACCTTCCTTTGGTGTTGAACTTTGTTCTGTTGGCATTTAAAGCATCCTTGTATGTATTTCTTGACATCTTCCTTTAGTCCTGGCCACCAGTAAGTCCTCTTGACTAATTCCAACATCCTATGTTGTCCTGGATGTCCCACATCTGCCGAATCATGATTTTCCCTCAGAATTTCCTCCTTGATCTTTTTGTTATTTGGTACATAGATTATTTCTTCTATGTACACCACTCCATCTTTTTCCCATGTCAGACCATCCTCTTTCTTTAGTGCTTGAACAACTTCTCTCTCTCTTGTTGTGTTTCTTTTGATTTCCTTGAGTATATTGCCTTCTTCTACTATTGTTTTCCTCTTTATTATTGTGATCTCTGCTGTTGTCCTTCGTTGCCATAATTCCTCTTTTAATAACTGGACATCCTTGTTGTCTTCTTTGGTGTTCACTTGCTTCTTCCTTGATAGGATGTCTGCTTTCATATTTGTCTTTCCTGGTATATGTTTCAGTGTGAAATTGTAGTCTTGTAATTTCAAATACCATCAAGCCTGTCATCCATTTAATTTGTGTGGCTCTCTGAAATACTTGAGATTTTCATGATCTGTCCAGACTTCAAAGGGTTCTGCTGTGTCCAGTAGATATTGTCTTCATTTTGCAAGAGCCTCCACTATTGCTAGTAGTTCTTTATCATAGATCTTGTAGTTTTGTTCTGCTAGTTGCATTGTTCTTGATAAGAAGGCTATCAGTTTTCATTTCCCATCCTGTTCTTGGGACAGTACTCCTCCTATTGCATGTCCTGATGTGTCTGTCTCTACTCTGAATTTTCCTTTTCTTTTTGGTAGAGAAAGGACCGGTTGACTTGTGATTTTTTCTTTGAGTTCTTCAAATGCCTTTTGATGTTCTTCTTCCTATTTCCATTCCTTCTTGCCTTTAAGTTCGTTCAAAGGTTTTGCCATATGACTGAAGTTATGAATGAATTGTCAGTAGAAGTTGGCAAATCCGAGGAAACTTTTGACATCTTTGACTTTTGTTGGTGTTTTCCATTCTTTCACTGCCTTTATCTTCTCCTGTTCCATTTCAACCTGTCCCTTTCCAACTATTACTCCTAGTATGGGGATTTCCTCCATGTTGAAATTGCATTTCAATCATTTAAAACACAAGTTGTATTTCTCTGCTATCTTCAGGAACCTGACTGTTCGTTCTTCCAGTTCTTCCATTGTCTTTGCTGGTATTACAAAGTCGTCCATGTAGTTTGCTAGTATGCCTTCATGAAGTAATTCCTGGAAAATGCTGTTCATCATTCTTTGAAAGGTTCCTGGTAAGTTGCATAGTTCAAAATACATCACTTGAGGTTCAAATAGTCCTTTGTTGGTTAGGAATGCAGCCTTCCATTTATCTCCTTCTTTGATTTGTACATTGTTGTATCCCCAAATCAAGTCCAATTTGTTGAAGTATCTCGCCTCTTTGAGTTTGTCAATTACTTCTTCAATCAGTGGTAATGGTGTTTTGTCCTTTATTGTGACCTGGTTTAACTTCCTGTAGTCTTGAACCAACTGTAATGAGCCATCTTTCTTTGGAATATAGAAGCAGAGTGCTGTATACCTTGACTTTTATTCTATAATGAGTCCTGCCTTGAGTTGTTCATCAAGCCATTGGTTTAAGGCTTCTTCTTCCTTCAGTGTCATTGTGTAGGCCTTTGCATTTAATTTCTTTGGAGCTTTATCCGTTAGATTTATCCCATGGTCCCATTCATGTCTTTCCAGTAACTTTTCGAATTTCTTCTTGTTGAATAGATGTGTGAAGGGCCAAATGTATTCTGGTAAATCTTCTGGGTTCATCTTGTCTGATTCCTTTCTGATTTCTCTGTTATTCTGTTCCTTGTTATCTGTTGTTTCTATTGTCTTAGTTTTCCTGGATTTGAATCGTATGTCTTTATGTTTCATTGTACAATTTCCTGGACATCTTTTGAATTTGATAGTGCCATTCTTCCAATTAACTTCTGGATTATGTTTAACCAGCCAGTCATGTCCTAAGAACATGTCCGTTCCATCCAAGTCCATTACTACTGCTTCCAATGTTTCTTTGTGTCCATTGATCTCAATTTTCAGAGGCACCACCTTGGTCACTTCTCCATTCTTTATTCCATCGGCATTGAATACTTCAAAGGAGAAGTTTATCGGCTTTGTTTGAATCCTCTTGTCCTTGACCAGTTGTTCATCAATCCCTGTGTGTGTACATCTAGAGTCCACTAGTACTTTTACTTTTAACTCCTTGCCATTCTTTGTTTTGACATTTGCTTGCACGTTTAATTCCTTCTTTCCCTCGCTGGTTTGGTGATTCGGAATAACATATTTATTATTCTGGGAATTTACATGGGAGATCTCTTGTACTGTGCCTACTTGAGATCTTCACCAAAACCCTGTTCACTCTTGTTGTCTTTATCATCTGTTTCCTCTTGTACTTTTCGTTTCTTCATCAACTGTTTCCCTTTATAATCCTTGGTAATGTGCCCCTTCTTGTCGCATTTGAAACAAGTTTGTGTCTCTCATTCCCTCTTCTCTGATCGGCATTCTTTTGCCATATGTCTGTATTTGTTGCAATTGAAGCACTTGGGCTTTCCATCTTTGAAGTTCTTGTTGGACTTCCCAATATCCATTGGTTGTTCTCTTCCTCCATATGTCGTTC
>Ga0157367_1000408_pt1 | contig 21269 bp, 27 predicted proteins | sample AttbisABBM2_FD_113142 | JGI IMG/M metagenome (GOLD analysis project Ga0157367, IMG submission 113142) | Fungus gardens microbial communities from leaf cutter ant in Botucatu, State of São Paulo, Brazil - Atta bisphaerica ABBM2 | ecosystem: Host-associated > Fungi > Mycelium > Unclassified ... | reverse complement strand
GACCTGCTGTGTGACAGTGTGATCTTGTCACTCTAACCCTAACCCTGGTTCTAAAAATAGAATAAAGAAAAATAAATCAAAAAATAAAATAAAATAAGAAGGAAAAAATGAAAAATATTAAGTCCACTTCTTTCATTCTTAACAATACTAACTACTGTGCATCCTACCCTAAAGTACCATGTGTAAAACATGAGATCAGCATGTAGTGTACATGTTGTATGACATCACTTCTTCTAGAACCTTCTATGTCCTTTTATATATCATGTGACTTGTCACTGTCACTGTCACTGTATCATCTGATGTGCCTGAGTGATGTTGTCACTAACTCTAACTCTAAGTTCTAAAAATAGAAAAATGAAAATAAGAATAAGAAAATAAGAAAAAGCTAAGTTCACTTTCTACGATCTTGACATCTGTCTCCTTTCTTCCATTCTTCAGTTTTTTTTCTCCTTCTGTCTATCTACTGCTTTATTTCTTTCTATATCTTTCTCAGAGCTGCTTTTGCTTTTCTCTGAACCTTTTTTATTCTTTCTGCAAACTCCATTACCTTCTCCATCTTTTCTTTTCTTCTAATATCTGCTTCCATTCTCAACTCTCTACTATAGTTTTTTATGAACAGAGATATCTTTGTTGCTAAATATACTTTGTTGTTAACTGCAAACTCTACTGATACCAACTTTTCTGGCCAATCTTTTTATCTATAATTGACAAAGAATCTTAAGTATTGCTCTAGTTTCTAGTTTATTCTCTCTATCTGACTATCTGTTTGTGAATAGAATAATGTTGACTACTTTGTCTCAATTCCCAACAACTCTTTGGTCAACTCTACTGCAAACTGTGGTTCTCTATCTGATATCACACTCTCTGGTAGCTCATACAACTTCTACACATTATCTCTAAATAATCTTACCAACCCCTCTGCCAATGTTTCTTCTATCATTGCCATAAAATGTGTCATCTTGGACAACCTATCACAAACTACCATAATTGCATTCTTCCCAGCTACTTTTCTGCAAGTGTCTCTGCCCTATTCTTTATTTACTGACATATATTGCATTCTTCTACATATCATCCTATATTTCTCATTACTCCTGACCACAAATAATTTCTTATCACCAACTTCATTGTTTTCCATCTTTCTCCATGTCCTACTACTGGTATATCATAGTGTAACTGAATTATTTCTACTCTTAACTCCTTATTCTTTAATATATATATATTTTCTTCTTTTAGCACTAATTTCTTTCTATCTGCCATTCATCTTCCCTCAACACTTTTTCTAATATATCTACTTTAGGTTCTTTTATTACTACTTCACCTAAACTACAAATCTATTGTATCTTAATTAAAGTCTGATTCTCATTGTCTTTTCCTACACCTATTTTCCAGTCTAGTCTTTTACTTAGTTTATCTACCTTTCCCATTTTTGTCTCTAGTACATACTTTAAGATAAAGTTAAATCTTAACAGGTAGAGTGCCTAGCAGGCTTGTCTTCTATACAACTTCTATATCTTCATGAAATATTCTAAATTCTTATAGTCTATCCAGACCTCAAACTTGAACTTGGTATCTTCCAACAAGTGTCTCCAATTTTCCAACCCCTTATTACTACCAACATCTTCTTATCATGAATCTTATAGTTTCTCTCTGTTTTATTTAGAGATTTTGAAAGAAACACTACCAGTCTTCATCTTCTGTCTTCATACTCTATAGATAACACCTCTTCTATAGCATAGTCAGACATATCTACTTTCATTCTTATTTTTTTTATCTAAATCTAGTATTACTAGTACTAGTTCTTTTATAAACCTTTTCTTCAACTTCTGAAATGTCTTTCCATCTATTCCTATTTCTAATTCTTCTTTACTATATCATATAATAGTCTGGCTATTACTGCAAAGTTCTTAATAAACTACTGATAATAGTTAGCTAGTCCTAAGAATTTCTGTACATCTTTAACTCCTTTTAAAGTCAGCCAATCCAATACTTTCTTCATCTTCTCCTGCTACATTTTAATACCCTCCTGTCCTATTACTACCCCTAAAAATCTCACTTTCTGTACCTTCTACATATATTTTTCTGGTTTATATATAAGTTATTTTTTGCTAACCTTCTTACTATCTTTTCTACCACTTTATTATGTCCCTCTTCTTCCTTTGTCCCAATAATTACATTGTCAATAATGCTCACCACTTTTCTAATGTTGATAAGATTTCAAAGAATTTTGTTTATTATGGTATGAAAAGTTGCCAGTGAGTTCATTAATCCAAAAAACATAATTATTGGCTTGAATAACCCTTCCAGAGTTATAAACACTGCCTTTCACTCATTCCCCTTCTTTATCCATATATTATTATAACTCTATTGTAAATCTAACTTAGTAAATACTTTGTACTTATGTTTTCTATGATATCTGAAATTAAGGATAAGAATTAATAGTCCATTCATTTAAATAATGATAGTCTTGTACTATATGCTTCTTTCTATCCTTCTTTCTACAAAAAACACTAGTGCTGTTTGAGGCAACTTTGAGAGTCTGATGTACCCTTTCCTCAATTGTTCTTTGATAAACTCTTGTGTCTCTTCTCTTTCCTCTTTTAACAATGGATACACCTTCCCCTTTCTTGGTACAAACCCCTCTTTTATTTTGATTGTGTAAGTCCATATTTTCCTGGTTATTATTCTCTCACTCTGCTTCTTCATAAACACCTAAACCTACTTATGGAATTTTTTCAGTACTAATCTTTTTGCTTTTTTTCTTTTTTTTCTTCTACTCCTTCTCTTCTCATTTCTCCTCTTTCTTTTATTTTTACTATCCTAATTTTCTTTGTTTTGGCCTCTACTACTTACCATACTCCTCTAGACATCTCATCATTTTTACTTCCTCTATTCTCCAGTCAATCTCAGGGTTATGCCATGCTATTCATAGCATTTCTAAAATTACACTCCACTTTTATTCTCCAATTACATCTATCTCTGTCCTCTCTCTATGTTCCTGATAATAAATATTTATTTCTACTGTATTTTCTATTGATTTTTCCTTATTGAATGTTCTATCCACATTTTTTACATAAATAAGCCTCCTAATTTTATTTAATTTAAACCTCTGCTTATGTACAAATTCTGAACTTATTACCAATCTTGTAGCTCTACTGTCCAACAACATCTTAACTGTAATTTCTTCTTGTATGCCTATCCTTTCCAGCCTGATTTTTACTATAACTTCCCTTAATAACTCTTCTTCTACTTTTCTTATGTCTCTTATTTACTTTTCCTCTTTTTTTTTCTTTCTTTGCTTTTTTCTCTTTTAATATTATTCTCCTATTTTTCTTAGATTTCTCTTGATCCAGAATACTAGCTTGTATAATTGGCTAGTACATAGAATCTATTATAAGAATCTAGTCAAGAACTACTAGATTCTCCTCCTCTTTTAAATTATTTGTAGTGTTCCTGTTATTCTCATACTCTATTCTTCTTTCTTAACCTACTATTCTCCAATTCCTACAATTCTGTACAAAATAGCTAAATCTCTTACAGCTATAGTAGTTTCTTTCCCTATCTATATTTATCATATAGAAATCTCTTCTTATTCCTCTTTTTCTACCTCCTTGTCCTTACAGAGAATTCCTTATTACTACTATATTTGTTCTTTCCATCTCTTCCATAAAAGTAGATCTTGCTAATACCTACTATATCTTCTGCCTCCTAGGCCATATCTGTAGTAAAAGCATTTATAGTCTAAATATCTAAATTCTTCTTGTGTTAGAATTACAAAGAGTAGACTTTATTTATTTTATTTTTATTTTTTATTTTTATTTTCAATTTATTTTCTATTTTTAACTAGGATTAGGGCCTAATGTAATATTACAAGTTACTGTCACAAACTGTCACACTATGATGCTGTCATAGTCACATCATCACATGCTCATGTGATATAAAAGAAGGAAGTAGAAAGATTTGGAACAATAACATTATAACAATGTGTTTAATACATATTAGCCTTAAGGTTTATACATGGTCATTTAAAGTAGGCTAAAGTAGTAGAGCATAGACCATCAGTAGTTAGTATATAAGATAAACTATCTTATACAGAGTTCTCTATTGAGTTCTCTTGTGTTAAACCCTAATACAAGGATTTTGTCTTACTATCCTACTCTAAGGACTTTGAGTTGTAACATCCAAATGTTTATTGCACTTATCTGTTGTCTTTGCTTCTAGTTCCAATTCTCTTTTCTTTCTCTTAATCTTTCTTCCTCTCTTCAACTCTTTCTCTAATAATAATCTAAATTAGTAGTATATTTATATTACTGTTCAATACTTGTAGAAGATCTTTTTGCCTCTATTAGCTTCCTTTTAATCATTTCATTTATTTCTTTCTTAAATTCTTCTACTAATACTCTTTCTTCATATCTATTATTCCTAGCTACTCTCCAAAACTCCTATACAAATTTCTCCATGGTTCTTTCTTTTTGTTCTATCCTCCTAAGTTCTTTTATATTAACCAACTCCTTATCTTCCTCTTCAAATTCTTTTTATAATTCCAACAAAAATTCTTCTGCTGATCTGAATTCTACTTCTCCTAATTCTAAGTCCTTTAACACATTCTCTTTCTACATATCAGCTGATCTTCCTTGCACAAATAATAATATCCATTGAATCTGTTCCTCTACTGTTACTCTCCTCATTTTCATTCTCAAATATAATCTGTATGCCATAATGAAATCTCCTACTCTACTAGCTTCTCTATTGAATACTAATGGCTTGGCCACCTCTATACTGGATCTCTTGTTAGATTCTTCTACTATCCCTTCTGCTCCCATCATTGCTCCTCCTGAAATCAATGTCTAAATCTGTGCCTGCATTACTGCTAACTGCTTCTGCTGCTGCCTAATAATTTGATATAGATCATGTTAACTCATGATGTTACTATAAGAAAGAAAAGAATCAATAGGTGATAGTAATGATAATTGTAGTAGTGGTGTTGAAGATGGCAATGTGTAAAGTAACAGTAGAGAGAAGCCTGTCCTAGCTTCACTCTCAGATTCATACTCAGAATTTGAAACAATTTTGATAAGTGCTAGTAAGTTCTCTTCTTGTCCTATCTTACACTGTTGCCTGACTACTTAAGCTACTGACTATTACTGTAAGAAAAATATAAATGATTTTGGTCTAAGAAGACTATTCTACTCTAAGCAAGATCTTAAGAATGCCTACTATTCTTCTATATGTACTAGTCACAAGAGGACCAATAGTACAGAACTGATATAAGGAAAAAGTATCAAACATGTTCACAAAAGGTAATATATCTGAGATATACCAGTAAGCTTTGGTTCAGACAAACAGCTAAGCTTCTTCTACCTAGCTAGTATACTTTTTATACCTAAGGCCTAGCAATTCTTCTTGACTAAAGGACTGAGCTATCCCTCAGTTGAGAATAATCAGAGAGTAAAGTAGAAAGAATCCTGAGTTGGGTGATTTTAAGATGTAAAATTGAGTTATAATGTTATAGTTCAAAAACCTTGAAATAGGTCAAAGAAAGAGAATTTTATATTGGTTAACATAAGAGAACTCAATAGAGAACTCTGTACAAGATTGTCTATATTATATACTCCAGACTGATGATCTATGCTACACTAAAATTAACCTACTCTAAATAAGCATATATCTGTCTTAAGGTCAACATATGTATAATATACTGTATAATATCATTTCTTCTAGAACCTTCTACTATTTTCCATTATAATATATGATTGTATGACTGTGACAGCATTGTGTAATATCCTAATCCTAGATTCTGAAATAAAAAATAAATAAAAATGAAAAAATAGACTAAGTCCAACTTCTACAACTCTAACACATATCTACTTTTCTACATTTTGGAAGTATTTGCTAAGTACTCTAGCTCTCTTCTATTTTGGTTTCTCTATTTTAAGCTGTTTCCAATTGCTTAAATATCATCATTCTTTGCTTATATAATCAGAATTCTAATATATTAAAATAGACCTATTATTATATAAAGTAGTCATCATCTTCAAGAATTCCTATTCTATTCTTTCAGGATTTTCTAGAGGTAAGTATATAATTTAGTAATTTCTTAGACAATAAACTTAGGATCTCCTGGAGATTTGAAGTGCTTTGCTCTTCCACCTAGTTACCCTAATAGAAAGGTTTTATTCCAAAAAGGAGAAAGATATATTCATTGTCAAGAATAGAGAGAGAAAGTTTAGAAGTTTGTAAAGAATCAGTTGAGAAAAGAGTATATTTAACTATCAAAATTACCACAAACATTACTAGTATTCTTTGTACCAAAAAAGAATAGAAAGAAGAGAATGGTGCGAGACTATTGGTACTTAAACAGTTGGATAATTAAAAACAATTATCTATTGACACTAATTTCAGATTTGATAGATAATATTGGAAAGAAGGTGTTTACAAAGATGGACTTGAAGTAGGGGTATAAAAATGTAAGAATTAAGGAGAGAGACAAGTAAAAGACAGTGTTCTTAATGCTAGAGAATGTCTTTGAGCTAATGATAATATTCTTTGAACTAACAAACTCACTGGCAACTTTTCAGGCAATAATGAATGACTTGCTAGAGATATAATAGAGACAGGAGATATAACAACATTTATCAATGATGTGATGGTAGGAATGGAGACAGAAGAAGGATATGACAATATTGTGGAAGAAGTATTGAGAAAAATAGCAGAAAATAATTTGTTTGTAGAACTAGAAAAATATGTATGGAAGAATAGAGAGGCTGGGATTTTAGGAGTTGTAATAGGACTAGATGGGGTGAAAATAGAGAAAGAAAAAGTGTAAGGGATAGTGGATTGGCCAATACTGAGAAGTGTAAAGAATATACAGAAGTTTTGGGATTGGCAAACTACTATAAACAGTTTGTCAAAGATTTTGCAAGAATAGCAAAACCCCTTCATGAGATAACAAGATAATATATGAAGTAGAACTAGAAAGAGAGACAGCAGAAGGCATTTGAGGAATTAAAAGAAAGGTTTATAATAGAGCTAGTCTTGGTAACACCAGACTTGGACAAGGAGATAAGAGTAGAGACAGATATATCAGATTTTGCTATAGGGGAAGTGTTGTCAATGAAATATGAAGATAAGAAGTGGAGGTTAATAGCCCATGTTTCAAAGTTGTTAAATAAAGCTGAAAGAAACTATGAAATTCATAATAAAGAGATATTGGCAATTATTAGATATCTAGAAGCATAAAGACATTTCTTAGAAGGAGCTAAAAGTCAGTTCAAAGTTTGGACAGATCATAAAAACTTGGAATACTTCATGAAAGCTCAGAAGTTAAATTAAAGATAGGCTAGATAGACATTGTATTTGTCAAGATTTGATTTCACTTTAAAGTATGTAGCTGGCAAGAGTATAGAATGAGCAGACAGTTTGAGTAGAAGAACAGATTAGATAGAAGATGTAGAAAAAAATAACAAAAATCAAGTAATATTGAAAAAGGAGTGGTTAAAGATTAGAGCAATGGAAAAGAGGCAATTGTTGACTAAAGAAGCTGAAGAAATCATTAAAAAATATTAAAAAATCAGAAGCAAAAGATATCAAAATAGTGAAAGTGGTAGAAGAAATAATGAGTGGCAGATTGAAGACAAGTTAGTATTGAAAAAAAGGAAGACATATATTCCAAGGGATGAGAAGTTGAGATTGGAGATTATTCAGCTATATCATAATATGCCAATAGTAAGACATAGAGAACAGTGGAAGATGGTAGAACTAGTTACTAGGAATTATTGGTGACTAGAAGCTACTAAGGAAGTAAAGCAATATGTGAAAGAATGTGATTAGTGTCAAAGAATGAAGAATAGGATGGAGATGCTAGTAGGAAAATTAAAACCAAATGTAGTGCTAGAAAGACTATGACAACATATATCAGCAAATTTCATTACAAAGTTACCAGTATCTAGAGATCATATATGTGGTAGATTTTCAAAAATGTTGCATCTTATAGCAACAACAGAAAAAATAACAGCAAAGAGATTAGCAAAGTTGTTTAGGGACAATGTATAGAAGCTACATGGGTTGCCAGAAAGTGTGATTTCAAATAGAGGGCCATAGTTTGTGGCAGAATTGATGAAGGAGTTGAACAAAATGTTAGAAATAGAAACAAAGCTATCAATAGCTTTTCATCCACAGACAAACAGACAGATGAAGAGAATAAATCAAGAGTTAGAACAGTACTTAAGAATGTACATCAATCATAGACAAAGAAATTGGTCAGAATAGTTGGCAACTACAGAGTTTGCCTTTAACAATGAAGTATATATAGTTTCAAAGTTATCACCATTCAAAGTTAACTGTAGAAGAGAACCAATGATAGCTTTTGAGATAAGAAAAAAGGAGAAGTATGTAAAAGCAGAGGAATTTGTGAAGAAAATGAAGAAGATGCATGAGGAGATAAAAGCAGCATTGAAAAAATTACAAGAAGTAATTGTAAATAGAAATAAAGAGCTAAAGAAGTTGATAGAGAAGTTTATAGAACCCTATAAATTATATCAGAGAATGCAGTAGAGTTGGAGTTACCAACATTGATGAAAATTCACCTAGTAGTTAATATGAGTAGAATAGCAATATATCAGGAGCAGATAGAGAAACAAAAGAAGATCTCACCTTCTCTAGTAGAAATAGACAGAGAAAAGAAGTATAAAGTTGAGAAAATATTGAATAGAAGAAATGTGAGGAGAAAACTAAAGTATTTAGTTAGGTAGAAAAGATATATAAGATACTTAGAAGGAATTAGAAAACTTGAAAAATACAATGAACTTAGAAAAAGCATTAAATTTGGAAGCAAAAGTATTTAAGAGAAGTGAATTACCAGAAAAGTATATGGCAAAAATCTTGTTTGAGTGGAATGATGAGAAGTTTGAAGATAAGTATTTAAAGAAGTTAGAGAGAAGTTGGACAAGATAGAAAGGGAAAGGAAGTAAGTTTTTTTAGAGGTAAAACCTTGAAGAAGGATACTATCATAGTATACTTAAACTCTTATATTTGATTTTGATTTTCTTTTCCTGTTATTTATTTTCTTTAATTTGATTTATTTCATGGACAATGAAGAGATATATGACCATAGTCACATGATGCATCACATAATATAATGTCATAAGTCTAGAACACAGTAGAAGGAACTAGAACAATAATATTAAGAGCATAACTGTAATATATTTATCTTGTAATAACAGTATAGAGAACTTATGGACAATATATATAATTTAGGATAAGACTTGTAATAGTAGTATATATATATAACTACTTAGTACTTTATTAACCATTTTGGTTAGTAGTTACCACAACACATATAGTATAACATCATTGCTTCAGAATCTTCTATGTTTTTCTATGTGATGTGTGACTATGTGACTGTAACATGTGACACAGTGTCATGTTATATGATAGTTTGTGATAGTCATATATGATATCATACTAATCTTTAATCCTAAGTCTGAAAATTAAAAAATAGAAAATGAAAATAAATAAAGTTGACTGTTACAGCTCAATGACCTTAAAGTGGGTTATATACTATAGACTATGGTCTATGTATATACTACTCTATCCTATTCTAAAGTATATATGTTTGTTATAAGGTCAATGTTATAGCAACCACTCGTCACTTAAAGACAAATGATCTCACAACGAGCAAAGCTCTCCAATGGGCTATCAAGTAAAGAGTGGGGGAATTACAAGAGAACTCGACAAGGAGCCCTCGCTACATTGCTCCTTTATATATACTACTACATCGTGGTCTGTGCTACAACAATATGTTTACCTCATGTCCATCCACCATGCTTCTATCTCATGTCCTATTACTCATCTACATGTGTTTTCCTTAAGGCCACCATGCTTCCTACATGTGCCCTGACGTCATACTCTTAATCTCTGCTGTACATGTGCACACTATGTGTACACCATGAGGAACTCATGTCCCTTGATGTCATCCCTAACCCTAACTTCTTCTAGACTCTCCCCGATTCTTCTAGACCGTTAGTCCTTCTAAACCGTTCTAGACTCTATCACATGACTTCCTAGTCACATGCTCTCCATCCGTTGTAAACTAATAATTACTACTGTCCTATCTCTGTCCTAACCCTAACCCTACCAAAGTCTGTCCACACACTCGTCTTATAACAGTCAATATGCTATTGCCATATTATATGACACTAACTCTTAGTCCTAAGTTCCAACATAAAAATAAAAATAAAAGAAAAATAAGAAAGAGATTGAAAATAATTGAATTTCACTATCTTTAATTCTGACATTATCTTCCTTTTAAGGTTTTTTCTCCAGAAAAACTTTATTTTTACCAGTTTCTCTCCAACTTCTTTAGATACTCATCTTCAAACTTTCCATTATCCTATCTATACAACATCTTTACTATAAACTTCTCTAGTAACTTCCTTCTCCTAACATTCCTTTTCTCTACCATATCCAACTTCCCTTGTCATCTTACTTTTCTGTATTCATTCTCCTCTCAAACTTGGCTACTACTTCTTTTGCATTCTCTAAGTCTTCCTTTCTTCCCCAACTATTATGGTCTGCCATAAACCTCTTCTATTGTACTAAGTACTTCATAACCCCTCTTATTTTTCTTTTATTTAATATTTTTTTCCATCTTCCATTCTTCAACTCCTTCCATCTTTACTAGTTTCATCTCTTTTATCTTCTGCCCCTCTACTTATTCTTTATACTGTACTATTCAACTAACATTTACAACTAGGTAAATTCTTATCAAGGTTGGCAGTTATAACTTGACTACATTAGTAGATACTACTTTATCAATAATGTATGAACCAACATATCAATCTACCAATTTCTTTGCCAGTCATTCCTTGAACACTAAATTCTTCATACTCAACATCACTTATTTTCCTTCTTCCATTCTTCAACTTCTTTCCTCTTCTTGTTTGCTTGTCACTTCATCTCCTTCTATGCTTTTCTTGACACTACTCCTGCTTCCTCTTGTATCTTCTTTATTCTTTCTGCAAACTCTGCTATCTTCTTTATTTTTCCCTTTTTTCTTGTATCTATTCCTATCCTTAATTCTCTACCATAGTTTGCTATAAATAGAGATACATTCATTGCTAAATGTACTTTGTTGTTTACTGCAAATTCTACTAAGACTAATCATTCAGGCTAATCCTTTTGCCTGTGATTGACAAAAAATTAGAGATATTGTTTTAGCTCCTGATTTATTCATTCTGTTTGTTCATCAGTCTGTGAATGAAAAGCCATTGACAACTTTGTTTCAATATCCAACATTCTATTCAACTTCTTTGTTAATTCAAATGTAAACTATATTCTCCTATTTAATACTACATTCTTTAGCAACCCATGCAACTTCTATATGTTATTTCTAAACAATTGTACCAATCTCTTTGCTAATGTTCTCTTTGTTGTTGTTATGAAATACATCATCTTGGACAACCTGTCACAGACTACCAGAATTGCATTTGTTTTGGCTACTAATAGTAACTTTGTAATAAAGTCAACTATCAAATATGTCTACAGTTTTTCTAGTATTTCACTTAACTTTAACTTTCCTGCTAGTATCTCTGTCCTATTTTTCATCCTCTGATATATGTTACAACCTTCTATCTTCTTCCATGCTTCACTACTAGTACATTATGATATAACCATATTATCTTTATTCTCAACTCCTCATTCTTTGGCATATATACCTTTTCTTCCTTCAACACTAGTTCTTTTTCTATCTGCCATTCATCTCCTCTCAATACTTTTACTCCTACCTTCTTCATTTTCTCTACTACTTTAACTACTTCCTTATCTTTACCCCTAGCTTTTTTTATCTTTTCTACTATATCTATTTTAGGTCCTTCTATTACTACTTCTGCTAAATTACAAATCCATTGGTTCTTAATTAAATTCTGATTACTATTGTTATTTTCAATCCCTACTTTCCAATCTGGTTATCTACTAAGTTTATTTGCCTTTTCTATTTTTGTTTCTTATACATGCTTTAATGTAAAGTCAAATCTTAACAGATAAAGAGCCCAACAGGCTTGTCTTCTATTCAACTTTTATGCTTTTATAAAGTACTTTAAGTTCTTGTAATCTGTCCAGACCTCAAACTTGTATTTTATATCTTTCAACAATTTTACAACCCTTTTATTACTGCCAATATCTCTTTATCATGAATCTTGTAGTTTCTCTCTGTCTTATTTAGAGATTTTGAGAGAAATGCTACCAGTCTCCATCTTCTATCTTTGTACTTCATAAATAGTACTCTTTCTATTATGTAGTCTAATACATCTACTTTTATTCTCATCTTTTTATCTAAGTCTGGTGCTGCTAACAATGGTTCCTTTATGAATCTCTCCTTCAACTTTTAAAACACCTTCTCTTGTCTATCCACCTATTTCCACTTCTAATCCTTTTTTACTATGTCATGCAATAGTCTAGCTATCACTGCAAAGTCTTTAATGAATTAATGATAATAATTTGCTAATCCCAAAAATTTCTATATGTCCTTAACTCCTTTTAGAGTCAAACTATGTCTTAATATAGAATCCAAATATTCTTTATTTAATAGTTTAAAATATCCAATACACCTTTCATCTTTTTTTGATTCCCTCTGGTTCTATTACTACTTCCAAAAACCCAACTTCCTATACCTTCCACTTGTATTTTTCTGGTTTTACATATAAATCATTTTCTACTAACCTCTTTACTACTTTTTCTACTATCTTATTGTGACCTTCTTCTTTCTTTGTTCCTACTATAATGTTGTCAATGAAACTTGCTACTTTTCCTATATTGATCAAATCCTGAAAAATGTCATTCATTATTGTTTAAAACATCACCAGAGAATTTGTAAGTTCAAAGAACATTGCCATAGGTTCAAATACCTTTTCTGGAGTCATAAATGCTATATTTCACTCATCTTCTTTTTTTATCCACATATTATTGTAACCCCATCACAAGTCCATCTTTGTAAATATCTTTTTTAGACTAATATTTTCTACAATATCTGAAATTAAAGGTAAAGAATAGTTATTTTTTACAGTCTATTCATTTAAATATCTGTAGTCTTGTATCATTTGTTTCTTACCATTCTTTTTTCCTACAAAGAATACTGGTACCATTTGAGGTGACTTTGAAAGTCTAATATACTCTTTTCTCAATTGTTCTTAAATAAACTTGTACACTTCCTCTTACTCTTCCCTTAATAATAAATATACCTTCACCTTTCTTAGTACAAACTCCTTCTTTATCTCTATTACATGGTCCCACATCTTCTTTGTAGGCATTCTCTCACTCTACTTCTTTCCAAATACATGAATCTATTTATGAAATTTTTCTGGCACTAAATTTTTCACTTTCTCCTCTGATTTTTCTACTTCTTCTTCATCCCATATCTTCCATTTTTCTATCACCTTCTTCACTTCCATCTTCCTCTTCTTTTAGCTTTTTCTTTTTTTTTCTTTCTTCTTCTTCTATTCTTTTTCTTTTCACTTCTTTTTTTCTTCTTCTTCTTCTCTTTTCTCCTCTTCTGTCAGAGTTCAAGATACTGGACTCTAACCATTTTATTTTTCTGTGTCACAAGAAAAAAGCATAGAATATTCTAGAAGGATAAGGTCATACAGTATCTTTAACACATGTTGACCTTAAGGCAAACACATGGCTGTTTAGAGTAGGCTAGAAGTAGTTAGCACAGACCATGGAGTTTTAGTATATAAGCTAGACAATCCTGTACAGAGTTCTCTATTGAGTTCTGTTGTGTAAACCCTATACAAGGTTCCTCTTCTTGACTCGCTCTAAAAGTCTTAAGATCATAACATCTTTCTTTTGCCTTTGCTATTTCAATTTCTTCTGCTTCAGTCTCTACTGTTTTTTACACTTCTCTAGACACCTTGTTATTCTCACCTCCCCTATTCTCCAGTCAATCTTAGGATTGTGATATGCCAGCCATAACATTTCTAAAATCATACTCTACTTCTGTCCTCTAATTACATCAATTTCTATCCTCTTCCTATGCTCCTAATAATAAATGTTTACCTCTACTGTATGTTCAATAGGCCCTTTCTTGTTGAATGAAGTATCTACATTTTTTACATATATAAGTTTTTCTATTTTCTTCAGTCTGAATTCCTGCTTTCTAGCAAACTTAGAACTCATTACTAGCCCTGTTGCCCCACTATTCAATAAGACCTCTACTGTTACCACTTCCTGTGTGTTGATCCTCTCTAGTCCTATCTTCACAGTAACTTCTCTCAATATATCCCTATTGTTTAGATTGTAGTAGGATGTATTATCTACTGCTCTACTGAGTGTTGCAAATCTATTTCTATTAGAATCTAATCGAGGACTACTAGATTCTCCTTCCCTTTACATTGTTCATTGTATTCCAATTGCTCTCATATTTCATTCTCCTTTCTTGGCTTGCAATTCTCTATCTTTTACAATTCTATACAAGGTAGTCAAATTCTTTACAACTATAGCAATTTCTTTCTCTGTCTACATCTATGGCATATGGATTGCATGGTGCAAACCTTGTCTGTTAAGTTGGGTATATTATAACCACATTTTTCCTTTCTACTTCTTTTATAAAGGTAGATTTTGCTAATATCCACTGTATTTCCTGTCTTCTTGGCCATATCTAGGATAGAGACATTTAGAAACCCTCTTGGTTACTCTTCATTCCTTCTCTTCTCTGTCTCTAAGTTCTGTTCTCTCTTCCTCCTCTCAGCCTTTCTTTTTCTCTCTTACTTCCTCTCTAGTGTCTATCTAAATTAGTGACATGTTTGTACTACTATTCAATGCTTATTGGTGTTTTTTCTGCCTCCACCAACTTCCTTCTGATTACTCTATTTATTCCTCTTTTAAATTCCTCCACCAATTGTTATAAGACAAAAGAGTAGACAGACTTTGGTAAGGACAGAGATAAGATATAGATAATTAGTTATATCATTAGTCTACAATGGGAGAAGGGCACATGACCTGGAAGTCATGTGAGATAATGTCATAGGCCTAGAATGGTCTAGAGTAGTCTATAGGTCTAGAAGGGTCTATGAGGCTAGAAAAGCCTAGACAATGATGTCAAAGAGCATATACATCATATTGCTACCATATGGTCAACACATAGATGTTAGGGCAGGATGCATAGTCACTGCAGAGTAGACATGAGGTAGACATATGGCCTTTAGGGCAGGAGACACAGTAGACACATTATTGTAGTATGGACCACTTGTAAATTATATAAATAGGGTAGCAATGCAGTGAGGGCTCCTTGTTGAGTTCTCTTGTAATCCCCACTACTAGATAGCCAGATAAGAGCTTTGCTGAAGTAAGCAAACTACAGGGTTGTTATGACTAGTGGTTGCTACAATACCAATGCTCTTTCCTCATACCTGTTTTTTCTAGCTACTTTTTTAAACTCTTATATGAATTCTTCCATAGTCCTCTCTCCTTGTTCCACTCTTTTGATTTCTACTACTTTGACTGACTTCTTATCCCCTTCTCCAAATTTCTTCTTTAATTCCAACAAAAATTCTCCTGCTGACTCAAATTCTACTTCCCCTGATTCTAGATCTTCCAATATATTCTTCTTTTATACATCTGCTAACCTTCTCTGTACATATGATAATATCCACTAAATTTGCTTCTCTACTACTACTCCTCTCATCTTCATCTTCAAGAATAACTTACATGTTGTAATGAATCCTGCTATATTCCTTGCTTTTCTACTGAATATTGGTGACTTAGCCACTTTCATATTAGATTCTATGTTGAATCTCTCTGTTGCTTCTTCTCCTTCTATTGCTGCTAGCAAGGCCTGAATTTTCATCTGTATTATTGCCAACCACTACTGCTGCTGCTACTAGATAATTTGTTCATAATTGATTAAGCCATGTTGACTCATATTATATTGTAGTAGTGGTGATAATGATGAGAATGATGATGATAGTAGTGAAGAAGTATAAAGAGGTAAAGTATAATCAGTACTAGTCTCACTCTTAGACTTGTACTCACTACTTGACTCAATCTTTATGTCACAAACTTTATTTAGCTTGTATTTCCACAACCAGTGGACCAATTTTTACCAACTAAGTTGCACTGGAAAGCCTCAAATAAAAGCTATCTACATATATGTGAGATGTATAAAAGTGACAACAAACAACCAAGATATTAGATCATTAGTAACTGTAAAAGCTTTGTTTACTAATATCTCATGAACAGCTGGACATTATTGCATGATCAAACTTGTATTGGAAAGTGCTCATCAAACTATTTTCAATGATATATGGTATATCTCATAGCAATAAGTACTTATAAAGATACAAGTATATCAATATAGTGACATAATCAGTTATCTTCTAAAATTAGCCTGATAGTTCCCATCAGGTACAATTTTTAATCATGTGATGGAAACAACTTGCATACAGACCATTACTATTTTATATATATATTTCTATATTTGAGGATTAGACCTCAGATTTAATAATATCAATTATCATCAATCTTTATTCTTTATCATCTATATTGATCTTAATCATCATTGTTATCATTATTGAACTTCTGAATCACTCCTAAACCTCTGAGAGTGCACCCAAGTTTCAGATATTACAAATAAGTAAGTAGTTTATTTTGTGATACTTTATAGATACTAGTGGGCCCTCATTCTGTCCTACCTAACACTGTTTACTAACTATCTAAAAACTGACTACTGTCTTAAGAAAAATATAAACTATTTTGACTTAAGAAAGTTGTTCTACACTAGACAAAATTTAAATAACACTTATCTTTCTTCTATGTGTACATGTTATAAGTGGATACTACAGCACAAGACTTCTACTTGAAAAAAGACTAGCTAGTATGTCCACACAAGGTAATATATCTGAAATACACCAGTGGGCTTTGGTACAAACAAACAGTCAAACTTTCTCTATCTCACTGGTATATCTCTTGAACCTAAAGTCTAGCTATTCTTCTTGACTAAGAGACAAATTGTCTCTTAGTTGAGAATAATAAGAGAATAAGTATAGAAAGGGCCTAATATTGGGTAATTTCAAGATAGAGATTGAATTCTAATGTTATAACCTTAGAGTGGATTAATAAGAAGAACCTTATATTAGGGTTAACACAAGAGAACTTAATAAGACTCTAAGTACAAACTAGTCTACCTTATATACCACAGACCATAGTCTATATGCACACTACTCTATTCTATTCTAAAGTATATATATTTGCCATAAGATCAATATGCTATTGCTATATTGTATGTCATTATTGGTTCTAGATCCTTCTATATCTTTTCTTATATTACATGATTCTGTGACTATAACCATGATATGTATCATCACACTAACCTCTAGTTCTAAGTTTCAACATAAAAATAAATGAAAATGAAAAATGAAAAAGGAATTGAAAATAATTAAAGTGTTGTGACAACCACTAGACACAAAGTCCAATAATCATACAAGCAAGTAAAACTCTCAGTAGGCTATCGATGTGGAGATCATAAGAGAACTCAACAAGGAGTTTCTGCTGAATTACTACTCTATATATACTATTACATGTGGTCCATGTTATGACTACACTTCTACTGCACATCCTACTCTAAAGTCTATATGTTGTTCATGAGTGCACCATGTATATACTATGAAGTAGCAATGTAGTTAATATATTACTTGATGTCATCCATCTAGACTGCTCCCAACTTCTCTAGACTCTTTTAGATCATAGACTCTTCTAGGTCCTATGACATAATGTCATGTGACTTCCATATCACATGCCTTCTCTTGCTATAAACTAATAATATACTACTGTCCTATCTATATCTTATCAAAGTCTGTCCACACTTTATCATATCATAACACAATATATCTACTTCCATTCTCATTTTTTTTATCTAGATCTGGCACTGCTAATACCAGTTCCTTTGTAAATTTTTCCTCACCATATCATGCAATAGTCTTGCTATAGATGCAAAGTCCTAAATGAATCAACAATAATAGTTCGCCAATCCTAAGAACTTTTGTACATCCTTGATACACTTTGGTATCAGCTAATCCAATATACCTTTTATCTTCTCTTCCTCTATCTTTATTCTCTCCAGTCCAATTACCACTCCTAAAAATACCACTTTTCTTACCTTCCACTTACACTTCTCTGGTTTTACATACAAATCATTTTCCTCCAATTTTTTTATTATTTCTGCTACCAACTCATCATGTTCTTCTTCATCTTCCATCCCAACTATTACATCGTCAATAAATGCCACCACTTTTCCTGTATTTATCAAGTCTCTTAGTAATTCATTCATCATTGCCTGGAAAGTTGCTAGTGAATTCATCAACCCAAAGAATATGACAGTGGGTTCAAATGACCCCTCAGGAGTCATTAACACTGCCTTCCACTTGTCTCTCTTCTTGATCCTTACATTATTATATCCCCACCTTAAGTCTATCTTTATAAATACTTTCTTCATACTAATATTTTCTATAACATCTGAAATTAAAGGTAAAGAATAATTATTTTTGACTGTCCATTCATTCAAATATTTATAGTCCTGTACCATTCACTTCTTCCCATCCTTCTTTCCTACAAAGAACACCAGTGTTGTTTAAGGTGACTTCAAGAGTCTAATATACCCCTTCCTCAATTGTTCATTGATGAACTCACACACCTCATTCCTCTCTTCCCTCAACAATGGATACACTTTATCCTTCTTTGGCACAAACCCTTCCTTCATATCAATTGCATGATCCTAAATCTTCCTTGTGGGCATTTGTTCTGACTGTTTCTTGCCAAAAACCTTAATCCACTTATGGAATTTTTCTAGAACCAACTTCTTTGCCTCTGCCTCCAACTTTGCTGCTTCTTCCTCTTCATCCCAGATTTCCCACTCCTCCACTACCTTCTTTACTTCTATTATCTTTTCCTTCTTCTGCTTTTTCTGTTTTTTCTCTGCTTTTTTCTCTCCTTTCTTTCCTGCTTCCTCTTTTGCTTCTTCCTTTTTTTGCTTTTGCTACTCCAGTTTCCCTTGTTTCAGTCTCCACTGCTTCCCACATTCCTTCAGACACCTTGTCATCTTCACCTCTCCTGTCTTTCAGTCAATCTCAGGGTTGTGGCAGGCTAGTCATAGCATTTCCAAGATTACTTTTCACTTTTGTCCTCCAATCACACTCTGTCCTCTCTCTATGCCCTTGGTAGTAAATATTCACTTCTACTATATACTTGATTGATCCCTCCTTGTTGAGAGAACCATCCATGTTTCTCACATATATAGACCTTTCTATCTTTTTTAGTTTAAACCCTTGCTTCTTTGCAAATTCTGAACTCATCACCAACCCTGTAGCCCCACTATCCAGCAGCACCTCCACTGTTATTCCCTCTTGTGTGTCCACCCTCTCTAGCCCAATCTTTACTGTTACTTTCCTTAGTACTTCCTCTTTGTTTAGATCACAGTTGTTTATATTGTCCATTGTCCCAAGTACTGTATATCTATTTTTGAGACTTAATCAAGGATTATCAAGTCTTGCTCCCCATTTAAATTCTGCTCCCTATTTACTTCCTCAATTCTTCTTTGTCTCTTGTTTCTCCCATATTCAAGTCTTCTTCTCTCTCCAATTCTGTTTCCTACTCCCTTATTCTTACAGTGTCTCGTTATATGTCCAAATCCTCCACAATTGTAACAGTTCCTTCCCTCCTTTCTGTCCATGTCCATGGCATATGGGTTTCATTGAACCCCTCCTATCCTCTATTGAGAATGTACTATTACCACTTCCATCCTCTCCACTCCCTCCATCAGAACAGGCCCTGCTTGTACCTGCTGTTGAGACATTTCTTGCCTTCTGAGCCATACTTGAGGTCATGGCCATTGTGCTTCTCCATCATTTTGTCTTGGGGCCTGTCCCCTCTGTTCTCATCATTCCCTTATTCTTTCCTCTTCTTTCTGACTCTCCCTCCAATTCCTATCTAGGACAATAGCCTGTTCCTACTATTACTCAATAGAACTTGGCTGACATTCTGCTTCCATCAATTTCCTTCTAATTGCTCCATTCATCCCTCTCTTGAATTCTTCTACTAATGGCCTCCCCTCATACCCACTTCCTCTTGCTGCTTTTCTGAATTCTTGTATGAATTCTTTCATTGTTCTTTCTCTTTGCTCTAATCTCCTCAATTCTGCTATCTTTACTGCCTCTTTATTTTCTCCTCCAAACTCCTTTTTCAATCCTACCAAAAATTCCCCCACAGATTTGTATTCTATTTCCCCTGCTTCCAAATCTTCCAGGATATTCTCCTTTCACACATCTACTGACTCTCCCTATACATAGGACAAGATCCATTGGATCTGTTCTTCCACTGTTACCTCTCTCATCTTCATTCTTTCAGGTATAGTCTGCATGCGGTTATGAACCCTCCTACTCTTCCTGCCTCTCTATTGAAGATTGGTGGCTTAGCCACCTCTATGTGGGATCCTGCATTAAACTCTTCTGTCTCTCTGCCTATTTCTGCTCCTTTTGCAATTAGGGCTTGTATTTATACCTGCATCACTGCCAACTACTCCTGTTATTGTCTAATTATAGCATGTAGGTCATGTTGACTCATAATGTAATATGAGGGTAATGATGATGCATAAATTGGTAAGAGAAAGGAAGTTGTGTTAGCCTCACTCTCCGATTCATATTCTAAACTTGAAGAAATCTCAGTAGGTGATAGCAGGCTCTCTTCTTGTCCTGCCTACACCATTCTACTGACTACTTCACTACTACTAATTTGCATCACAATTTTAGTCTAAGAAGACTGTTCTACTCTAAGCAGTGTTTTAAGAACTACTGCTGTTTCTCTACATAGACAGATTACAAGAGAATCTGTAGTACAAGGCTGATACAAGAAAAGTTATGTAATATGTCTATACAATGTCAAGAACGAAAGAAGTGGACTTAATATTTTTTTTTATTTTCCCTTTCTTATTTTATTTTCTTTTGGATTTATTTTCCTTTATTCTATTTTTAGAACCAGGGTTAGGGTTAGAGTGACAAGATCATGCTGTCACAACAGCAGGTCACATCAGATGATATGGTTACAAGTTACATGATACATAGAAGGACATAGAAGATTCTGAAAGGATGATGTCATAACAATGTGTAAAAACACATGTTGACCTTAAGGCATACACATGGTTGTTTAGGGTAGGCTAGAAATAGCTCGCACAGACCATTAGGTATTTGTATATAAGGTAGACAATCCTGTACAGAGTTCTCTATCGAGTT
>Ga0157367_1000407_pt1 | contig 21311 bp, 19 predicted proteins | sample AttbisABBM2_FD_113142 | JGI IMG/M metagenome (GOLD analysis project Ga0157367, IMG submission 113142) | Fungus gardens microbial communities from leaf cutter ant in Botucatu, State of São Paulo, Brazil - Atta bisphaerica ABBM2 | ecosystem: Host-associated > Fungi > Mycelium > Unclassified ... | reverse complement strand
CTTACTGTGGAATTATCACGACATAAAATATACAGTTTTTTTGCGGCATGAAATTAACGTCGGGCTGCATTAAGTGAAATATTCTCACCCAAGCGATGAAGCGTGTTCAATATTAAAGATACCCTGTTAGTGCAACAAATAATTCATCATCGATATATTCCTTTGACATCAAAAAAACGCGAATTCTACTAATTATGGTAGTGGCGATAATAGCGTGATTGCGTTAATGAAAGTGGTTCTCTTTTGTGTTTTTAATAGATAAAACATCATGTTATGTGGTTTTGCGGTGAGGAAATAAGAAAGGGTGGGGCAAATCGTTTTTTTTATAGGATTAATCCTATAATTTTCCGACTGCTTCATTTACCAACAGTTACGCGGCGGTAAATATTGAATTGATGCGAAGCTCATGTAAACTTGCTTACCGTTTGTCAAAATATGTCAGGAAGATGCTGGGCCTTATTCTGAAGGGCTCGTGCGGTAGCTATGCCCTTAACATAGTAACGCCCCGAAAATATCCTGGCTATTTTAACAATAGCACTTAAGTCAAACTTCATCCCCTTATCTCCATCATCGAAATATCGCTACGGAAAAGCATATGAAAATGCGCGTACTGTTTTCACTTCTGTTTGTAATGGCGGTGGCGGGCTGTAAAGCGCCGCAAAAACCTGTGATCAACGACGATACGATCGAGACCAGCCAGGTCAACGGCGTTACCTTAACCCACCGTCACGCTGTGACGCCGCCGACGGAGTTCGCGCCGGTCAACGAGCCGTATCGTGCCATGTATCCGGCTTCCCTGATGAGCCGACCTGACTTCGGCGGCAAAGTTATCCGTAATCTCGAGACCGGAAAAACGTACGTGGTGCTGGGGCAGGTTGAACACTACTGGATGGCGCTTGCCGACGAAGGCAACGATCAGCTGATTGGTTACGTCCCGATGCGTGCTGTTATCAAGGCCGACCAGTACGACGCCGCCGTGCGTAAACAGGCCATTCGTCCAAAGGCGCGTAAAAAAGCGACCTGTGTCGTTGTCGATGGCAATAGCAAAGCCTGCAAAGACAGCGCTAACGGTACCTGGATCCTGAACTAAACGGCTTTCATGAGCGCATTTTTATGAATAATAAAAATTTTCATAAGCTGTGGTTATTCTTTTACGCGGCGATTTTCGCCCTGGTCAGTGGTTGTACGTCGTCTTCACACAGCGACCCCTCCCGCTACAATCTGCAGTTTCAGGCTCATCCACAAATCAATGAATCTGCGCCGCTTAAGGTCCGGGTGCTGTTGCTGAAATCCGATGCGGATTTCATGTCCAGCGACTTCTACTCCCTGCAGAACAACGCGTCAGCCACGCTTGGCGCGAATCTGCTGAACAGCGACGTGTTCTTCCTGATGCCGGGACAGCTGTCCAAAACCCTCAGCGGGCAAAGCTCTCCGGAGGCCCGCTACATCGGCGTGATGGCGGAGTATCAGGTGCTGGATGGCAAAAAATGGCGCGTTTCACTCCCTCTGCCTGTGCCTGGCGAAAATCATATCTACCAGTTCTGGAAATGGTCCGCAGATGAACTTCAGGCCAACGTTTTTCTCGACGTGAACGGCATTCGTGTCATCAGCCAGTAACGCGCTTCAAAACAGGAAACACATCATCATGACGAAAGCAGAAAAGGTCGTCTGGACCGAAGGCATGTTCCTGCGTCCACACCATTTTCAGCGGACTGAAAGCTATCTGCTCAACCATGTTCGTGAATGGGGCGCACTACAGCGGTCGTATCTCTGGGGCTTTCTCGACGTTGAACTGGATGAAGCGATGCTTCGTCAGGGATGCATTGCCCTGAGCTACTGCAGCGGTTTGCTGCCGGACGGCACCTTTTTCCAGGTACGTAACGGGCGCAACGGCCCTGCACCGCTGAAAATTCCTGACAATCTCACTAACGAAAAGGTGGTGCTTGCGCTGCCGGTACGTCGTGGCGAGAGAGAAGAGGTGATTTTTAGCGAAGAACCGGCCTCGCTGGCGCGCTTCATCGCTTTCGAGCAAGAGGTGGAAGACGATAACGCCATGTCGGTGGGGGATGCCACCGTCCAGTTTGGCCGCCTGCGTCTGACCCTGATGCTGGAAAAAGACCTCACGGCAGAGTGGACCGCCATCGGCGTGGCGTTTGTGACCGAGAAGCGTAACGACAACCACGTGCGGCTCGACAACAGCTACATCCCGCCGATGCTCAACGCCAACAACAGCCCGCAGATCTACAGCATGATCAACGATCTGCACGGTCTGCTGGTGCAGCGCAGCCAGCAAATTGGCGGTCGTTTGCGCCAGCCCGGTCGCTTTAATACCTCCGAGCTGATTGAGTTCACGCTGCTGTCGCTGGTTAACCGTCATCTGGGCGAGATGTCTCATTTAAAAACCCTCCCGCTGCTGCATCCGGAAATGCTCTGGCGCAGCTGGCTGCCGTTCGCGACCGAGCTCGCCACCTGGACGTCCCAGCGTACCGCCGAAAGCGTGCTGCCGATTTACGATCATGACGATCTGGCAAACTGCTTTAGCAAGCTGATGCTGATGCTGCGTCAGGGGCTGTCGCTGGTGATGGAAGACCACGCGATTCAGCTGCCGCTTAACGAACGCTCTCACGGCCTGAACATCGCCACGGTGCCTGAAACCAGCATGGTGCGTGAGTTCGGCTTCGTGCTGGCGGTTAAAGCCAACGTGCCAGGCGAACACCTGCAAACCCATTTCCCGGCGCAGATGAAGGTCGCGCCGGTCTCGAAAATCCGCGATCTGGTTCAGCTTCAGCTGCCGGGCATTATGCTGCGCGCCATGCCGGTCGCGCCGCCGCAGATCCCGTGGCATGCCGGCTATAGCTACTTTGAACTGGAGAAGGGCAGCGAGCTGTGGCACGAGATGGATAAGTCCGGTGCATTCGCCCTGCATCTTGCAGGGGAATTCCCGGGGCTGGATATGGAGTTTTGGGCCATCCGTAGCCCGACAGAATAATAAAGCGAGCGCTTAATATGCAGGAACGACAGGACACCGGCAGTGATGCCGCCTTTACCGGAGCCAGTAGCAACAATCAGCTGGTGGCGGCCGCCAATCCGCTGCTCAATGCGATTCCGCAGATCCGTCACTCGATCTCCCATGACGATCAGGTGGCGTTACGCCAGCGCCTGATTGATGAGATTCGCCGTTTCGAAGTCCGCTGCCAGCAGGCGGGGCTGCCCTACGAAGTGATCGTCGGGGCACGTTACTGCCTGTGTACGGCGCTCGATGAGGCCGCCGCGCTCACCCCCTGGGGCAGCAGCGGCGTCTGGTCAAGCAACGGTCTGCTGGTGACGTTCCATAACGAAACCTGGGGCGGCGAGAAGTTCTTCCAGCTGCTGGCGCGCCTGTCGCAAAACCCGCGCGAGCACATTCTGCTGCTGGAGATGATCAACTACTGCCTGCTGCTGGGCTTCGAAGGACGCTATCGGGTGCTGGATAACGGCCGCACCCAGCTTGAAACCATCAAGCAGCGTCTGTGGCAGATGATCCGCGGCGTGCGCGGCAGCTATCCGCCGCCGCTTTCTCCTCATCCGGAAGATCGTCCGGTGCTGCGCAAACTCTGGCGGCCGATGGTTCCCCTGTGGGCCTGCGTGGCGCTGGCCGGGTTTATCGCCTGTCTGTTTTATATCGTGCTTAACTGGCGTCTTGGCGATAACACCAACCCGGTGCTGGCGAAGATTTATCAGTCTCAGCTGCCGGAAACCACTATTCAGCAACCGGCGCGTCAGCTTCCGGCTGTGCTGAACCTGCGCGGCTTCCTGAAACCTGAAATCGAGGCTGGCCTGGTCGCGGTGAAAGACGAAGCGGATCGCAGCGTCGTTATCCTGAAGGGCGACGGGCTGTTTGCTTCTGCCTCTACCGTCGTGCGTGACCGCTATGAGCCGGTCATCCACCGCATTGCGCAGGCGATGAATAACGTCAGCGGCAAAATTCTGGTGGTGGGCTACAGCGATAATGTGCCGATCCGCAGCGCGCGCTTTGCCTCTAACTATGAACTCTCTCTGGAACGCGCCCGCTCGGTACAGAAAATGCTGCAGGGAAGCCTCTCTCAGCCTGGCCGCGTGAAAGCGGAAGGGCGGGGCGAGATTAACCCGGTGGCGCCGAACACGACGCCTGAAAATCGCGCCCGTAACCGCCGTGTGGAAATTACTCTGCTGGTGTCGCCTGAAAACACTCAGGCTGAGCTGAACGGATTGCCGCAAGGAAACTAAGGAATGCTGACTACACTTCTTTCCATTTTGACCAACCGCATTCTGTGGAGCTTCCTCGGCGTCACGGCGCTGGCGGCGGTGATCTGGATGATTGGTCCCCTGTTGTCCATCGTGGACACTCGACCGCTTGAGTCTGAGCAGAACCGTATTATCAGCATTGCCGTGGTCTATCTGCTCTGGGCGCAGGGCCACATTCTGCCGCGCCTGTACAACGCCTGGCTGAACCGCAAGCTGATGGACAAGCTCAAGGAGAATACCGCCAGCCCGGAAGCCGCGGATCCGCAGAAGCGACTGAACAGCGAGGAGCAGATCCTCGCCAGCCGTTTTGATGAAGCCGCGCAGATGCTTAAAAAAGCGCACTTCAGCAAAGCGGGCCAGGGCGCCCAGTGGACGCAGCGCTTCAGCACGCAATATCTCTATCAGCTGCCGTGGTACGTCATTATCGGCGCGCCGGGCTCCGGTAAAACCACGGCGCTGGTCAATTCCGGGCTGCAGTTCCCGCTGGCCGATCGTTTCGGTAAGACCGCGCTGCGGGGCATTGGCGGCACGCGCAACTGCGACTGGTGGTTCACCAATGAGGCGGTGCTGCTGGACACGGCGGGCCGCTATACCACCCAGGAGAGCGAGCAGGTGCAGGACGCCGGCGAATGGCTGGAGTTCATGGGGTTACTGCGTAAGTATCGCCGACGCCAGCCGATCAACGGCGTCATCATTACCATCAGCATTTCTGACCTGCTCACCCAGTCCGCCGAGGCGTCCCGCCAGCAGGCGGTGAACCTGCGCCAGCGTCTGTCCGAGCTGCATGAGCAGCTGGGTATCCGCTTCCCGGTGTACGTGATGGTGACCAAGGCCGACCTGCTTAAAGGCTTCCGCGCGTGGTTTGCCGACTACGATAAAGCCCAGCGCGACCAGATCTGGGGCTTTACGCTGCCGTGGGAGCAAACCAAACACGCTGATTACGACCTGATGGGCAACTTCCAGCAGGAGTTTTCTCTGCTACAGCAGCGCCTTGATGCCGGGCTGCCGGAAACCATGCTCAAAGAGCATGACGCGAAAACCCGCGCAGAAGCGTATCTCTTCCCGCAGGAGTTCGCCGCGCTGCGTCCGCTGCTGGCAGACTACCTGAGCACGGTCTTTGCCCGCTCCAACTTCGAAACCGAGTTCTCTCCGCGCGGGATCTACTTCGCCAGCGGGACGCAGGAAGGCATGCCGTTCGACCGCGTGATGGGCGAACTGAACCGCGCCCTGTCGCTGCCGGAAGGGGGCGAGGCGGATAACTGGGATTCGGTCAGCAAAGAAGCGCCTATCCCGGGCGCAAAAGGCCAGAGTTTCTTCATTAAGAATCTGCTGCAAAACGTCATCTTCCAGGAAGCAGGGATCGCAGGGGAAAACCGCTGGTGGGAGCTGCGCAACCGGGCGGTGATCTGGTCCGGCTACGCGGCGCTGCTGGCCCTGCTGGTTATCCTCGGCGGTCTGTGGCTCACCAGCTATGCCAAGAACAAAACCTATCTGGCAGAGGTGGATGCGAAGGTGCCGCTGCTCGACCAGCAGAGCAAAGCGCTACAGAACCAGCCGCAGCGCGATCTGTTCGATCTGCTGCCGCTGCTGAACGGGCTGGTTGACCTGCCGAAAAGCGACGCGTTTGATGTGAACGATCCGCCCGTATCCCGCCGCATGGGGCTCTATCGCGGGGATGACGTCAGCGATGCCGCGCAGTCTCTGTACCAGAAAGCGCTGGATCAGATGCTGCTCCCTGCCGTTGCCATGCACATCACTACCTGGCTGCGCAACGACAACGGCAGCGATGTGGAATACAGCTATGAAGCGCTGAAAGCCTATCAGATGCTGTATCAGCCGAAGCACTATGACGGCAAATTCCTGCATTCGTGGGTGATGCTCAATCTGCAGCGGAATCTGCCGCAGAACGTCACGAAGGCGCAGCTGCAGCAGCTTGAATGGCACCTGACGCAGCTGCTGGAACCGAAAATTCAGGCCTCGCCGTACGCGCAGGATGAATCTCTGGTTGCCCGCGAAAGAGCGATGATCAACCAGCAGCCGCTTTCAACCCGCGTCTACGGTCGTCTCAAGCGCCTGCTGGAACATGATGACAACCTGAAGCCGGTCTCCCTTTCCGACCTCGGCGGACCGCAGAGCGAGCTGGTATTTTCCCGCAAAAGCGGCAAGCCGGTGAGCGAAGGCGTACCGGGTCTCTATACGCCGGACGGCTACTGGAAAAGCTTTAACGGCCAGATTGACAGCGTTACCACCGCCCTGCACGAGGACGACGCCTGGGTGCTGGGGGCCGCCACGGCGCAGGAGGATAAACAGCAGATCGATAACGCCGTGCGCCAGCTCTACATGCGCGACTTTATCGCTAACTGGGATCGCTTCCTCGCCGACATCCAGCTCAATAACAGCGCCGATCTTTCCCAGCGCATCAACACCGCGCGCCTGCTCTCCGGCGGCAATTCGCCGCTGCGCCGTCTGGTGCAGAACCTGAGCCAGGTCCTGACGCTGTCACGCAATGCGCCAGCGCCAGAAGATGCAGGCAAAGCGCAGGATCAAAGCAACCGCGCCACCCGTACGCTGGAAGCCCTGTTCAGCAACAATGACGCAACGCCGACCCAGGCCGCCGTGGTCACCCAGGCGCCGGAACAGCTGGTCACCGACCACTATGCGCCGATGATTGAGCTGGCGCAGCCGCTGGAGAAGGGGGGGAAGACCATCGTGTTTGATGATTTTCTCAAGCAGGTGGATGAACTCTATCGCTACCTGACCGCCGTTCAGGATGCGGCCAACAGCGGGATGCCGGCACCGGGCGGCGAGGCGATCAGCCGTCTGCAGGCCAGCGCCGGTCGTCTGCCGGGCGGGCTGCAAACCATGTTTAGCAACATGGCGGTGGGCGCCAGCAGCGATACCCAGCGTCGTGATCTGGAAAACGTACGTAAGCGAATTAACGTTGAAGTGGGCGGTTTCTGCCGTCAGGCGATTGCCGGTCGCTACCCGCTGGTGCGCAGCGCCGGCACCGAGGTCACCCCTGACGATCTCGCGCGCATGTTTGCGCCGGGTACCGGGCTGATGGACGCTTTCTTCCGCGACAATCTGACCAATAAGGTGGACACCACGCAGGCCAACTGGCGCTTTATGCCGGGCATCGACGGGAAAACGCTGCCGGGAAGTGAAGGGCTGCTGAGACCGTTCCAGCAGGCCCAGTCGATTCGCGACGCCTTCTTTGCTAATGGCGCAACGACGCCGTCCTTCAAGGTGACGGTTCGCACCGTGCGAATGGATAACACCATTCTGAACCTGACCCTGGACGTTGACGGCCAGCTGCTGCGCTACAGCCACGGTCCGCAGGCCGTGCAGATCATGAACTGGCCGGGGCCGGGCGGCACCAACCAGGTACGCATGCAGCTGGGGCTGGCGAACGGCAGCACGGCGACGCTGGTCACCAACGGCGCCTGGGCGCTCAACCGCTTCTTCGATAAAGCGAGCACCAGCCCGGGCGCGGGTAGCCTGAGCCGTCAGGCCACCTTCAACGTCGACGGACATCAGGTCACGCTGGAGTTTGCGCCAAACAGCATTCGCAACCCGTTCCAGCTTCCCCGTTTCTCATGCCCATAACCGCAAGGACAGCCGTATGACGAATACCCCTGCGATGAACCGCTACAGCTGGTATGGCAAATTACCCAGCGCCGGAGATTTTTTGCAGCGTCGCTTTCCTGACACTTTACAGCGCCAGTGGTCACACTGGTTTCAGGTCGGTCTGCTGGCCTGGCAGCAGGAAGAGCAGCGCAGCGGCGAGCGCCAGTTCCAGAAAGCGCCAGTCTGGAATTATGTGGTACCGCCCATGCTGGGCAGCCAGATGATCCAGATGGGCTGTCTGCTGCCCGGCCGCGACAGCGTTGGCCGACAGTACCCGGTTTGCCTTCAGCTGAGCTTCGCCCCGTCAGAGTGGTCTACCAGCCTGCTCAGCCAGGCCGAAAGCTGGTACCAGCAGATTGGGCGCCTGGGGCTGCACGCGGTGCGCAACAGTTTTTCCGCCTCGCAGCTGGATGAGATGCTGATGACCATTCCGGCTCCGCAGCCCGTCGAGCCGCAAAAGCGCTCTGACATCCTGGATGTGATTGGCTATGACGAGGACGGTCAGAGCACGCTGGGCTGGCCTCAGGCGGCCGAGTGTTTTGATCCGCTGCGTCAGACCAGCTACTGGTGGACCAACCGCTGCGACGGTTACCCGCTATACACCCACGTGCACAGCGGTAACTTTACCGGGCAGCTTTTCACCCTGCTGTTCGACCCGGCAGGGGGCGCCCGTCCGGGGCGTCACGGTCTCTATCCGCCCATGTTTGAATAAGCAGGGATCTTATGAATATCGAAGAATTTCTCGCGCCAATAAGCCCCGACAAGCCCTGCGGCGAAAACCTTGAGTACGACGCCGACTTCCAGATCATGAATCAGGCAAGTCTTGGGAAAGCGGAACAGCAGTTTGGCGACACCATTATCCCGGCAGAGCCCGCAGACTGGAATACGGTAGAAAAATACGCCACCAGCCTGCTGACCCGCACCAAAGATCTTCGCGTCCTGCTGGCGTTAACCCATGCCTGGACGCGCCGCCGCGGGCTGGCGGGCTACGCGGACGGATTATTGCTGGTGCAGGAGGCGATCGCCCGCTACTGGGAGCCGCTCTATCCGCTGCTTGAAGAGTATGGCGAAACCGATCCGTTCTATCGCATTAACGCCCTGGCGGGGCTCAGCGATAAATCCGACCTCACCGTCGCCGTGCGAAACGCCTCGCTTCTGCGTTCAAACGGCGATGAAATTTCGCTCCGGGATGCCCAGGCCCTGCTGGACGGCAGTAAGACGGAATGTCCGGACTATCCCGGCGGCCGTCCACGGCTGATTGACGAGCTGGCCCGCGGCGACCAGCCGGGAACCGCAGCGGTTATCGTCATTAACGAACGGCTGCTGGCGATTCGCGAGCTGCTCACCGGGCATCTCGGTGAAAGCGGCGTGCCCGAGATGGAGCAGCTGCTGAAAACCGTCGGACTGGTAGCCAGCGCGTGTCAGGTGACCGACATCAGCAAGCTGCTGCCGAACCGTGAGGCGCAGGCAGAACCACAGGCCGGGCAGCAATCGGCGGCAACGCAGCCCGCTCAGCCGGTCACCGACTGGCGAAGCGTACAGGTCACCAGCCGCGCCGACGCGCAGCTGATGCTGGAAAAAGCGAAGCAGTATTTTGCGCAGTACGAACCGAGCCACCCCGCACCGCTGATGATTGAACGGGTGCAGCGGCTGTCAGAACTTAACTTTATGGACATTATTCGCGACCTGGCGCCAGACGGCGTTAACCAACTGGAAAACATCTTTGGGCGCCGCGAATAGCGCGTCCAGGCATTATGACGACAGGCATGGAGCCTGCCGTTTCACCTTCACCGCGCATCTTTGATGGAGAACATCATGGCAATGAGTAACAGTGGGCAGAAATTCATCGCACGTAACCGTGCTCCCCGCGTGCAGATCGAGTACGACGTAGAGATCTACGGTGCAGAACGTAAAATTCAGCTGCCGTTTGTGATGGGCGTCATGGCCGATCTGGTCGGCAAACCGGTGGAAAACCTGCCGGCCGTCGACGAGCGTAAATTCCTCGAAATCGACATCGACAACTTTGACGAACGCATGAAGGCGCTGAAGCCGCGCGTAGCGTTCCAGGTGGATAACACCCTGACCGGCGAAGGTAAGCTCAACGTGGATCTGACCTTCGACAGCATGGACGACTTCCTGCCGGATGCGGTGGCCCGCAAGGTTGAGCCGCTGAACAAGCTGCTGGAAGCGCGTACCCAGCTCTCTAACCTGCTGACCTATATGGACGGCAAAAACGGTGCGGAAGAGCTGATCGCTAAAATTCTGCAGGATCCGACGCTGCTCAAATCCCTGAGCCAGTTGCCGAAAAATGACGAAAGCGCGAAAGGTAGCGAGGAATAATCGATGAGCAACCAGACTCAACAACATGAGCAGCAGACGGGTCAGGCGTTCAGCCAGGATGAATTCAGCGCGCTGCTGAACAAAGAGTTCCGCCCGAAAACCGATCAGGCCCGCTCCGCCGTCGAAAGCGCGGTCAAAACCCTGGCGCAGCAGGCGCTGGAAAATACCGTCACCTTCTCGAACGATACCTACCGCACCATTCAGAACCTGATTGCCGGTATCGACGAGCAGCTGTCGCAGCAGGTGAACCAGATCATTCACCACGAAGAGTTTCAGAAGCTGGAGAGCGCCTGGCGCGGTCTGAGTTACCTGGTGAACAACACTGAAACGGACGAGATGCTGAAGATCCGCTTTATGAGCATCTCCAAGCAGGAGCTGGGCCGTACCCTGAAGCGCTTCAAGGGCGTGGGCTGGGACCAGAGCCCGATCTTCAAGAAAATCTACGAGCAGGAGTACGGTCAGTTCGGCGGCGAGCCGTTTGGCTGCATCGTGGGCGACTACTACTTCGACCACAGCCCGCAGGACGTTGAGCTGCTGGGTGAAATGGCGCGCATCGGCTCTGCGGCGCACTGTCCGTTCATTACCGGTACCGCGCCGGGCGTGATGCAGATGGAGTCCTGGCAGGAGCTGGCCAACCCGCGCGACCTGACCAAGATCTTCCAGAACACCGAATACGCCGCCTGGCGTTCGCTGCGTGAATCGGAAGATGCCCGCTATCTGGGCCTGGTGATGCCGCGCTTCCTGTCGCGCCTGCCGTACGGTATTCGCACCAACCCGGTCGACAGATTTGACTTTGAAGAGCAGACCGACGGCGCGAACCACAACAGCTACTCCTGGGCGAACGCCGCGTACGCGATGGCAGCCAACATCAACCGCTCCTTCAAAGAGTACGGCTGGTGCACCTCGATTCGCGGCGTGGAGTCCGGCGGGGCGGTGGAAAACCTGCCGTGCCACACCTTCCCGAGCGATGACGGCGGCGTGGATATGAAATGCCCGACCGAGATCGCCATCAGCGATCGTCGTGAAGCCGAGCTGGCGAAAAACGGCTTTATGCCGCTGGTTCACCGCAAAAACTCCGACTTTGCCGCCTTCATCGGCGCGCAGTCCCTGCAGAAACCGGCGGAGTACCACGACCCGGATGCGACCGCTAACGCGCGCCTGGCATCACGCCTGCCGTACCTGTTCGCCTGCTGCCGCTTTGCCCACTACCTGAAGTGCATCGTGCGCGACAAAATCGGCTCCTTCCGCGAGCGCGAAGAGATGGAGCGCTGGCTGAACGACTGGGTCATGAACTACGTCGACGGTGACCCGGCGAACTCCTCTCAGGAGACCAAGTCCCGTAAACCGCTGGCAGCTGCGGAAGTGCAGGTGCAGGAGATTGAAGACAACCCGGGCTACTACGCCGCGAAGTTCTTCCTGCGTCCACACTACCAGCTGGAAGGTCTGACCGTTTCTCTGCGTCTGGTATCTAAACTGCCGTCGCTGAAGACGAAAGACGCGTGATGCAGATAGCCGGCCTCCTGGGGCCGGCAACCTTATTGTGAGTACGAGATAGCTAATGAATTTACCTGTGAAAGCGATAACAAGAAAATTCATCATCTATTTAATCGTTTATGCGTTGTTAATTATTTCATTCATGCTGTTTGTGACGGTATCCGGCTACTATCTGTTTATCTTTGACTGGCCAGAAGATGTCCCGCGAATCGCAATGCATGGATTCTTATGTGCTGGACTTAATGCATTAGCGATAGGTATCTACGTTGTTGCAGAGAAATGGAAAGAGAAACGTTAATACCTCGTGCTGGCTTATATTTAATTAAGGCATTCCACTAACGCGATATTACAATGAATAAAATAAACCTGTTTGCAATCGCTTTGTTGTTTATCGCGTCTCTGGCTGAAGCACAAACGGGAAATTATTCTTATCCTGACGCAACAGCATTACCGCAGGATGATACGTCAAATTTGCTTCGCGACCCGGGCTTATTAACGGGGTACGATTTCAATCTCAGCGCAGCGCGCTTCGCCAGTGCCTGGCTTTCAAAAACGAATGAACGCGAGCGCATTAAGGCGGATATGTATCTATTAGGCGTGGTTGATGCATCAGAGGGGAAGGCCTGGTGTAAAGGTCATCCGATTTTGCCCAATACGGTTCATGAATTTCTTTACTCTCGCTTTGCCCATTTATCTGAGCAGGAAAGCAAACGGCGGGCTTCTGAAATCATTACCGATGCAATGGGAGAATTAAGCCCCTGTCAACATCGGACTGGCTTATAGAACGCTCCACTGCTGAACCGGTTGGAATTGGATAGCTGATGCGCTGTGGGGCCGATGGCAAAGGATATAAGGTGAAACTTTTCTGTTTTTTCCTCGTATTTATGACCTTTTATGTGTGTGCCGGAAATAACTATCCTGATTTTTATCAGCAGCAAACATACCGGCAGGTTTTAAAAGATTTAGTTCTGGCGCGCTGTCTTGCTCAAGTGGCAGATAAAGGCAGTCAGTTTTCTGCTGATGCGGCCAGAAGTGCGAGCGCATTTATTGAGTGGATACCTTTTGATGCTGAAAATGGCACGGATAAAGTGAATGCCCTCATCGAAAAATATAAAAATCAAATTAATGGTTTTCATTCAGAGCGAAAACCCGATGTCAAAGGCGTAACCTTAAACTGTATACGTCTTTATCATAGCGACGAACTGAACAAACTGGTTCCGCAGGTCATCATTGGCGATCCTGACCGTAGCTGGATCCAGGATAACCCAGAGTAGTAAAAGACTTCACATTCTTTCCGTTCATTCAGGGGGAATGTAAGACTGTCAAATGACACGGGTCATTTGATATGAGGCAGAGGTAAAATATGGACGGTTTTATTCAGCCCCATGCTTTCCTGTTTGCCATATAAGTGCTTTTTCGAAAGCAATATTGTTCATCCACGAAGAGTAGATATTATGGCTATTGATATGTTTCTGAAGGTCGAGGGTGTTACGGGCGAATCGAAAGATTCTAACCACACCGGCTGGACTGATATTACCTCCTTCTCCTGGGGCGCTTCCCAGCCAGGTAATATGAGCGTTGGCGGTGGCGGCGGTGCCGGTAAAGTTAACTTTAACGACCTGCACGTTAACGCGCTGATCGACAAATCCACCACCGCTATCCTGAAACACTGCGCCAGCGGTAAACACCTGACCAAAGTTGAGCTGTCCGTCTGTAAAGCCGGTGGCCAGCAGGTGGAATACTCCCGCATTACGCTGGAAGATGTGCTGGTGACCTCTGTTCAGTACACCGGTGCTGACAACGGCGACACCGTTGGTGTGACCTATGCATTCCAGGCTGCGAAAGTGAAACAGCAGTACTGGGAGCAGACCACGTCGGGTGGTAAAGGTGCTGAAAGCAGCGCTGGCTGGAACATCAAAGAGAACAAAGAAGCGTAATAATAGTGGGCCCGAAAGGGCTCACTTTATCCGGAGCTTCTTATCAAGGAGAAACAAGATGTCTCAAATGCGTCCTGCTTTTGGTGCCGCCTGGAACAGATTCAGAGAAGTGAACGTAAGCGTAGAACAGGTTGGCAAATTGTTGGGTGGAAAAGTTCAGCATAATATCGACGCCGGTATTTTTAAAAATGCCTGCCCAATTCGTATGAGCTACGTTTTAAATTACTGTGGCATTCCTATTCCTTCTAACAGTAAATATGCGACAGTGACCGGAAACGACAAAAAGCGCTATATGTTCCGCGTTAAAGATATGATTGCATTTCTACCCACGGTACTGGGCAATGCCGATATGTCTGTCTCTTCTCCCACTCCTGCGCAATTTGCAGGCAAACAAGGCATTATCATCTTTACCGGGCACGGCTGGAGCGACGCAACCGGGCATGTCACACTCTGGAATGGTAATATTTGCTCTGATGATTGCCATTTTCTGGGCTCACCGGGTAATGGTTCGTTTATTCCGACCAACGCAACATTCTGGAGCCTGAAATGAAACGTTTATTACTGCTGGTATTGGCTATAAATGCCTCTGCTGTTTATGCCCAAACCCTGCCTGATGTCAGCGCTTTTTCTCAGCAACAAATCTTTGAAAACTGGGTGCAAAATCGATGCATCAGTAAGATTGCGGACAGTAAAAGTCTGAAAGACGATGCAGAGGCCAGCGCGGCCGCATGGCTGGAAGCAAGCAATCTCCCTGCAGAGAATTTTGAAAAAGCTGACAAGGTGATTGTTTCTTTACTGAAAGAGAAAGTAGGCGGTACCGAACCGGGTCAATATCAGGTTTTAAAGTGCAGCTTAATCGCCAACAGCGACGCGATTCGTCCGCTCAAAACCGCAAAATAGAATCAATGGAATCCGGCCCCAAACGCTGCCGTTCTCGCCCCGAGAGCGGCAGCGTTTGAGCGCTAATCATACCAGCAGGAATACGCCATGCGATTCACGATTATTTCTACGAAACCCGGTCATCAGCCGCCGCAAAGCAGCTGTGATTTTTACGCCCCGGGCGGCACCATTGGGCGCGGTACGGATAACAATCTGGTATTGCCGGATAATGACCGCACCATCTCTCGTCTGCAGGCCATTGTTCACGTGGACGCCCAGGGCGAATGCCGCGTGACCAACCGCGGCAGCGTCACCCGCGTGGTATTAAATGACATTCCGCTGGAGCGAGGGCGTCAGGTTGAACTGCAGGATGGCGACATTCTCGGTATTGATGACTACCGTATCGAAGTGACCGAACTGATCCACGATACCCAGCCCGTGAGCCGTATGGCGGCCAGCCTGCACCAGCAGGCGCGTCCGACAGCCGCACCCGCGACCGCGCCAGCTCCTCAACCGAAACCGGCAAGTGCCGCACCGCGCGGGAAAGCCGAGCCGACCGCCGTGCCAACGGAGATCTGGGATAGCCTGATGCAGGAGTTCTCCATCTCCGACAGCATCTCCAGCAACCGTACAAAAACGCAGCCTGCTGCATCGCACGATCCGTTCTCCCAGCCTGCGGCCCCGGAGCGTAACGCCGAAGATCCGCTGGCGATGTTCAACGACAGCGATCCAAAACTCGAGCGTAAGCATGTCGACCCGGACACGCTGTTCAGCGACGAAGCGTTGTTCAAAAAAGAGAGTATTTTTGACGACGTCACCCCGTCAACGCTGGTGCCGCCGGGCGAGACGAGCCCCGTGAAGCCAGAAGAAGAGGCGACGGATGAGCTCGATCCGCTGGCCCTGTTTGGCGGTAAGGCCAGCGCACCAGCCGCGCGTAATGACGACCCGCTCGGGCTGATGGGCGGCGCGCCACTAACCCATCCGGATGACATTATTGCCGAGAAGCCTGCGCCAGTGCCGGAACCTGAATCTGAACAGGAAGAGGACGTGCTGGCCGATTCTCCGCTGTTCGCCCCAGAGCCGCAGGAAGAACCGCGTGCTGAAGAAGAGCCCGCGCGACCGGATTACGCAGGCTTCACCATGCCTACGCCACAGGCCGTTGCGCGCAGCAGCGCGCAGGCCCCGAAGGGCCGCCTGCGCATCGACCCGGTCAATAACGCCGCCTCGCCCACCACGGCAAACAGCGGTGAGAAGGGCGAAGTGCTGCAGGGTGAGCTGTTGGAGGCACTGCTGGAGGGGATGGGGCTGAGCGAAATGCAGCCCGTCCCGCAGTTTGACCGTGAAAATATGCGTCAGCTGGGGCAGATCCTCGGCATGTTCTCTCAGGGGACCGTGGCGCTGCTTTCCTCGCGCTCTATCCTCAAGCGCGGCGTGAAAGCCGATATGACCATGGTGCTGGACGATGCCAACAACCCGTTCAAGCTGTTGCCGACCGGCAAAACCGTGCTGATCCAGATGTTCGGCACACCGATGCCGGGCTTTATGCCGCCGACCAAATCGGTGCGCGACGCGCTGATCGATCTGCAGGCGCACCAGCTGGGCATGATCTCCGGCATCCGCGCCATTATCGCCGCGATGCTGCAGTCCTTTAACCCGGAGCAGCTGGAAGAGCAGGCGAAGCAGAACGGGATGACCTCGCGTCTGGCGCTGCCGGGCAGCCGCAAAGCGGCCCTGTGGGACTACTTTGTTCGCAGCTATGGCGAGACGGCGGGCGAGATTGAGGACGACTTCCACACCCTGTTCGGCGAGGCCTTCCTTCATGCGTATGACATGGAGGTCAATCAGTACAAAGACTCACAGAGCGGATCGGAAGACAAATGAATATCGCAACGGCTTCTCTCTCCCGCCAGGGGACGCGCGCCAGCAACCAGGATCAGACGGGAGAAACCATAGGGGAACGTTCAGCCTGCTTTGTCGTCTGCGACGGCATCGCGGGGCTGCCGGGCGGCGAGGTGGCCGCAGCGCTGGCCCGCAACAGCATTATCTCCCGCTTCGATGGCGACAAACATCTTAATGCGCAGCACATCCGCGACTACGTGCAGACGGCGAACCGCACGATTCTCAGCGAACAGCAGGCCGTACAGGACTATCGCCGGATGGGCACGACGCTGGTCAGCCTGTTCATTGATCGTGATTACGGGCTGGCCTACTGGGCGCACGCCGGAGACAGCCGCCTGTACCTGTTTCGCCGGGGATGGCTGTGGCATGTGACTACCGACCACAGCCTGGTGCAGCAGATGAAAGATGCCGGGCACCAGACCGACAACCTGAACAGCAACCTGCTCTATCTGGCGCTGGGGATTGAAAACGGCGGGCCGGAAGCGAGCTACAGCGATGTGGTGCAGGTTGAGGACGGCGATGCCTTTTTACTGTGCACCGACGGGTTCTGGCACGGCGTCAGCGAAGAGCAAATGAAGCAGTCGCTGCATATGGTCAATACACCGCAGGAGTGGCTGACCTTAATGAACCAAATCATTCAAAAGAATGGCGAACAGGAGGGGAATGCTCAGGATAACTATACTGCCCTGGCGGTATGGATGGGCAACCCTCAGGACACCACTTTGCTGCACACCCTCTCTGACGCAGCACAATTTCTTCCCTGCGGAACTGATTAGACACACAAGGAACGATATGAAACTTTGGCTATCGGGTTTGGCACTTCTGGCGGCGACCTCCACCGCTCAGGCTGAAAATTTCCGCATCGTGCAGTCTCCTGCGCAGAAGCTGGATATCTGGATCGACAACATCAAAGACAACACGCCGCAGAGCTGGTGTAAGCCTGAGGTGGCGCTGCGCATTGTGGCAAACGGCAAGAAAGACGTCTCCGTGCTGGAGAACTTTGTGCCGCGTCTTGGCTCACTGCTGGAACACCAGTGCAGCAAAGTGAATAAGCTTAGCTGGACGCTCAACGATCCGGCGGGTTCCACGCTGGCGCAGGGCACGGCTGGCAAAGCGCAGGACTGGGCGCTGGTGGTGAAACAGGAGCAGGCCGCACCTGCTGCGACCGTCACCGCAACCCCAGCCAGCGGCGCGTTACTGCCGCCAGACCAGAACGCTGCATCCCGCACCGTCGCGGCCGACCGCACGCCGTGGCAGGAATTCACCCTGCAGGACGGCTGCCACCTGCGCACCTTCTGGGAAGGTGGCGCTTCCGCTCCGGCGCTCTTTATTCCGGATTCTGACACCACCCGCTGCGGGAACGGCAGCTGGCTGAGCGGACACACCGTTGTGTCGCAGTCCCGCAACGGCGGGCAGAAAGAGATGGCGGTGACCTACATTCATGGCTTCCCGGTGACCGGACTGAATCAAAGCGCCGATCCGGAAAACGCGCTGATCACTTCCGTCAACAAAGAGCGCATGGTATTCAGCACCCCAAACAGCGACCAGAGCTGGATGATCCTGCCTTACGACAACGCCCTGAACAGCTGGAAGAGCAACGGCACGGTCGCGGTGGAGATCTCCCGTGAAACCGCCAGCGATGATGCAAAGCTGCAGGCGCGTATCGCGGCGGTGAAAAAAACCTGGAGCGCCTGGGTCGCACCCGGCACGCCGCTGAATATCGTTCTGATTGACACCCTGCGTCCTCAGCTGCGCGATCCGGCCGTCGGCGCATGGCGCGCGGCGAATTAAGGAATGGCTATGAATACGCTCTATCAACACCTGGCGGGTGAGTCGCTCAACGACGCGCTCGCGCGCCTTGAAGCTGAAATCAGAGCCCGTCCGGCGGATGCCGACCTCCGCGCCGCGTTCGTGCAGTTTTTAACCCTCAGCGGCAACTGGACGCGCGCCCTGACCCAGCTGAAAAGCTGGCTGGCGCTGAAGCCGCAGGCGAAACCCACCGTCACGCTGCTGGAGCAGTCCATCCAGGGCGAGCTGCAGCGCGCGCAGGTGATGGCGGGACAGGCGCGTCCGGCCATGCCTGAAACCCAGTGGCCGTGGCTGACTACCCTTGCCGCGGCGCTGAGCGAGGAGGGCGAGCGCGCCCGGGCGCTGCGTCTTGAAGCGCTTGAACAGGCTCAGGCAAACCCTGGTCATATCGCCCTCGAAAATGAGGAGACGCAGGCTTTTGACTGGCTGATGGACGGCGACGCCCGTCTCGGCCCGGTCTGCGAAACCATCGTGAACGGCCGCTTTTTCTGGCTGCCGTTTAGCGCTATCGCGGAGATCCGTTTCCAGGCGCCTGCCAGCGTCACCGATCTGGTATGGCGTCACGCGCTGGTGCGCTTGACCGACGGAACGGAACAGGTGTGTCAGATCCCGGCGCGTTACCCGTTTGCAGCCGATGCCTCTGATGCGGTCAAACTGGGCCGCACCACCGACTGGCACCCGCTCGACACTGACGGCACGCTGTATGAAGGCCAGGGCCAGAAGGCCTGGCTGAGCGAGCAAAGTGAAAGCCCGCTGCTGTCGCTCAGCCTCGTGACGTTTGCGACGGATGGAGCCGATGAGTAATCCCGCTGGCGAAGGCGATCTGCTACGCAGCGGCTGGCAAGCCCGCAGCAAGCAGGAGAAGGTGGGGGCGCGCGACAAAATGCAGCCCTCGCTGCTGGATCGCCTCACCGATAACGACCCGGAAAAAAAGCGCGAGTCGGCCAACAGCAATCTGATCACCCACGCCGCCCTGCGCCGCAATGTCCTGCGCGATCTGCAGTGGCTGTTTAATACCATCAACCACGATGCCTCCGGTGATTTGAGCGCGTTACCGCACGTGAGCCGCTCGGTGGTTAACTTCGGCGTCGCGCCGCTGGCCGGGAAAAGAATGTCGGACATCGAATGGCACGACATTCAGCGCAAGCTCACCGAGGCCATCATCAATTTCGAACCGCGCATTTTGCCGCAGGGGCTGCAGGTCCGCTGCGTGTCGGATACCTCCTCGCTGGATCTGCACAACGTGCTCTCCATCGAGATCAAAGGGCGTTTATGGTGTGTGCCTTACCCGCTGGAGTTTCTGTTTCGTACCGATGTCGATCTGGAAAACGGCCATTTTGAACTGAAAGATGCGGGGTAATCATGGAAAGTAAACTGCTCGAATACTACAACCGTGAGCTGGCCTACCTGCGCGAAATGGGGGCCGAGTTTGCCGAACGCTATCCTAAAGTCGCCGGGCGGCTGGGCATGCGCGGCATCGAGGTGGCGGACCCGTATACCGAACGTCTGATGGAGGGCTTCGCCTTCCTGACCTCCCGCGTGCAGATGAAAATGGACGCGGAGTTTCCGCGCTTCTCTCAGCGTCTGCTGGAGATGATTGCGCCGAACTATCTTGCGCCCACGCCGTCGATGGCGATCGCGGAGATTGAGCCCGACAGCAGCAGGGGTGACCTAAGCAAGGGCTTCATTGTGCCGCGCGGTACCATGATGGACAGCCTGGCGCTGAAAAAAACCGGCGTGACCTGCAGCTATACCACGGCGCACGAGGTCAACCTGCTGCCGCTGAAAATCGACAAGGTCGAGCTGGGCGGCGTGCCCGCCGATCTGCCGCTCGCGCAGCTGGGGCTGAGCCAGCGGGGGATCGGCAGCGCTCTGCGGATCCGCATCGCCTGCGATGGCCCGCAAAACCTCGGGCATCTGGATTTCGACCGTCTGGAATTTTTCCTCGGCGGTCCGGATATTGAAGCGCTGAAGCTGCTGGAGCTGGTGATGGAGCACCACGTTGGGATCGTCTGTCAGACGGTCGGCCTGCAGCCGCAGCGACAGCTGCTGGCGTCGGATGCGCTGCGCCAGGAGGGTTTTGAGCCTGACCAGGCGCTGCTTCCGGACGATCTGCGCAACTTTGACGGCTATCGCCTGCTGCAGGAGTATTTCGCCTTTCCGGCCCGTTTCCGCTTCATTAGCCTCAGCGGCCTGAGCAAGCTCATCCAGCGCTGTGCAGACGAAAAAGCCTTCGATATCTTTATTCTGTTGGATAAGTCGGATGAACAGCTGGAGCGCGTGGTCGATGCCAGCCACCTGGCGCTGCACTGCACGCTGGTCATCAACCTGTTCCCAAAGGTCGCGGCGCGTCAGAAGCTGAATGAAGGCCAGCATGAATACCATCTGGTGGTGGATAACATCCGTCCGCTGGATTATGAAATTTACGCGGTCAAAAAAATCTATGGCAGCGCGGACGGCCAGCGTGATGACCAGACGTTTCGTCCGTTCTGGAGCACCTGGAGCGGCGATGCGGGCAACTACGGGGCCTATTTTTCCCTGCGCCGCGAACAGCGCGTGCTGTCCGAGCACGCCCTGCGCTACGGTACGCGTACCGGCTATATCGGCTCGGAGGTCTTTGTCTCGCTGGTGGATGAACAGCACGCCCCCTGGCAGGAAAACCTGCGCTATATCTCTGCCGAGGTGCTCTGCACCAGCCGCGACCTGCCGCTGATGCTGCAGCAGGAGCTCGGGCAGTTCATTATGGCCGATTCCATGCCGGTGAAATCCCTGATGCTGCGTAAAGGCCCGACGCCGCCGCGTCCGGCGCTGGCAGAAGGGTTCAGCACCTGGCGGCTCATCAGCCAGCTGCAGATGAACTACCTCAGCCTGATGGACAGCGAAAACGAAGAGGGCGCAGCCGCGCTGCGACAGCTGTTAGGGCTGTACGCCAACCTGGCAGAAACGCCCGTGGCGCGTCAGGTGGAAGGCGTTCGTCACTGCGTGCTGGAACCGGTTCACCGCCGCGTGCCTGAACCCGGCCCGGTGGTGTTCGCCCGCGGGATCGGCATTACCCTGACGGTG
>Ga0157367_1000406_pt1 | contig 21371 bp, 19 predicted proteins | sample AttbisABBM2_FD_113142 | JGI IMG/M metagenome (GOLD analysis project Ga0157367, IMG submission 113142) | Fungus gardens microbial communities from leaf cutter ant in Botucatu, State of São Paulo, Brazil - Atta bisphaerica ABBM2 | ecosystem: Host-associated > Fungi > Mycelium > Unclassified ... | reverse complement strand
GAAATCGTCGCCGACCAGATGCAGATGCTCGGCGGCCGTGGCGGCGCGGGCGGCGGCGGTGGCGGCAGTGACGAAGGCGGTTACGGCGGCGGCTACGGTGGTGGTGGCGGTCGCGGCGGCGAGCAGATGGAGCGCGGCGGTGGCGGCGGTGGTGGTCGTGCCGGTGGCGCACCGCGCGGCGGCGCAGCAGGCGGCGGCCAGAGCCGTCCGAGCGCGCCGGCAGGCGGCGGCTTCGACGAGATGGACGACGATATTCCGTTCTGATTTCCCGTATCCAAAAAAGTGTAAAGATAGAACCCCGCCTTTGAGCGGGGTTTTTTTATCTATCTAGGATCTACGGCCTTCGGTGACCCGCAACATTGAACGGAGGGGTTCTACGGTGAGTGTGTCGACTTCGACGTGATGCCGTGTAGTGACTTCGTGCGAGTCACCGTACTGCCGCAACTGGGCCGATTCGAAGGAAGAGCAATGCCGCTCGTGCAGCTACGTGATTCGTTGCGAAATTGGCTGGATATATTCCTGTCATCGGTCGTCCAGTGCTGTGCTACGACCTCACTGCAGTGACCTGCTGCGAGAATTGCTTGGTGATCGGCTTAGTGGTTGGACGTTCGAGAGCGTTGAGGCGAGGATTGACTCACGGCGACGCGCCGAATATTTCTCGCGGCACGGAGGAGAGCACCACGCGCTACATGATGCGAGGACTAACGCATCCGCGTGCGCGGGTTGAATTCCGAGGTACAGCGTTCCGGTTGGAAAGAATGAGCATCGATTGGGTCTCCACTCACTAAGGCGCCTGGGGACACTGCATTCAATCGGACGAGAGCATTTCGCTGCCTAGGCTGAGTGTGCTGTTATGGGCTATCGGCGCTGGCCGATGCGATAAGCCACAGTTGTTGACAGTTTTGTAATCGGTGGCAATAATGAGAATTATTATCATTTTGGGCGTGATGCTCGCTCATCCCGTAACAATGTGACAGGCTTGCACCGCGACTCCGCCCACTCCCCGTTGATCGCTGCATTCGTCAAGCACTACGAGGATCTCGTCAACCACGTCCGGCATCGCTTCGGCGATCGTGCATTTGCCTGCGACGTTGTTCAGGATGTCGGGGTTCAGCTTCTTCAGCGGCCTCCCGGTGAACCGGTTCACACACCGCTCGCCTTTTTGCGCCATTTGTCGATACATCGGGCTATTGACCGCTGGAGAGGGGACGAGGTGCACGCGAGTCATACGGAGTCGGCCGGCATCGTCGTTCCCGATATGAGGTCGGACGATGTCGACGGGGAGCAGGCGCTGAGCTACCAGCAGACCGTACAGGAGCTCGAGCGGATCATCAACGCATTGCCTGAGCGTTGCCGCGAGGTGTTTATCCTCCATAAGCTGCACGATTTGTCGCAGGAAGAAGTGGCGGCGCAATTGCGAATATCACGTAATATGGTCGCCAAACATATGGCCCGCGCGATGATGGCCCTCACCCCGATCCTGCAGAATACTCTGCATACCTAGACGGCAAATGCCGATGTTGCCTGAGCCTTCCCGTAGTCACGATTCGAAACCTCTTCAAGACGGCTCGCTCGATACCTTCAAGGATGCGCTGCGTGCGCGTTATCCACTTGACGTGGTCGTGCGTCGCGCGGCGCGCCGGCGAACCATCCGACGAGTGGTCGGCGGCACGATGCTGACCGTGGCGTCTGCCGTTTCAATCTGGTTTGTCGATCCGACTTACAGTGTCGATATGCTGCAGACGGCAGTGGGCGAACACCGTGACTGGTCGCTTGCCGATGGTAGTCGGCTTGCTCTCAATACTGGATCGTCAGCGCGCGTTGAATGGCACATCCGATCGCGGCGCCTGGTGATCGAACGCGGTGAGGCATCGGTCGAAGTCGCGCATTCGCCATATCGACCGTTCGTGACGTACGCGGGCGACGTCACGATTCGCGACATCGGAACCACATTCGCGGTGCGCCGCGATGCGGGAGACGTGCGAGTCGGAGTCGTTTCCGGATCGGTGGCTGTCACCGCGGGGACGCATGCCCCGGTGACGCTCCAACCCAATCAATCGGTCGTCATCGAGGCGGGCCGGATAGGTGTGCTTCAGCGGTTCGAACCGGACGATGCACTAGGCTGGCGCGACGGGCGACTGGTTTTCGACGGCACGCCGTTGAGCGCCGCGATCGCGGAGATTCGTCGTTACCGGACCGCGCCCGTGGACCTCGATCCTCGGGTCGCGAACCTGCGGCTTTCCGGCCAATTCAATACCGACAACGTCGACGCGTTGCTGGACATGCTGCCTGGCGTACTGCCACTCAAAGTAAAACGGACCGCCAACGGCGCGGTGACCGTTGCACACCGCTAGTCAAAAAAATATTTTCGTTCGGACGTCAACAAAGCCCCCCGCTCGTCCGGCAACCCTCGTGAGAGTCATCGATTCATTACGAATCAAACGAGGAGCGGTGGTATGGGGGTTACTGGGCGCCAAATCGGTGTGGGGCGCATTGTGTGTGTCGCGGTTGCGAGCAGCTGTCTGTCGGCAGCGGCGTGGGGGCAGGGCGGTGATGCGGCGTCGTTCGACATTCCCGCGCAGCGTCTGGACCGCGCGCTGAATGCATTTGCACGTCAATCCAATGCGCAACTGCTGTTTTCGACGTCCAGCGCCGAGCAGCGGACAAGTCAGGCCGTAAAGGGCAAGATGACTGCGTCTGCAGCACTGGAACAGCTGCTGGCGGGTTCGGGAATGCACGCCCGCGCGACAGGCAAGAATACGTTCACGGTAGAGAGCGCTGCGCCCGCGGCGTCGCCAAAAGCCGATACCGGTGCAAGTCGCACTGCGGAACCGGTGGAGCTTGAAACCATCCAGATCTCGGGTGATCGAACCCATAGCGATCTCGTTCGACCGACACGGCAAATCACCGTGATCGGTCGCAACGAGTTGCGCGATCTCGAAGCCGGATCGAATAACCTGGCGACGGTGCTGAGCAAGGCCGTGCCCGGGATGGCCGATTCGAGCCATACGATCACCGATTACGGCCAGACGCTTCGCGGTCGCAACATCCTCGTGCTGGTCGACGGTGTGCCGCTGAATACGAATCGCGATTCGGCGCGTAACCTGGCGAACGTCGACCCGAACAACATCGAGAAGGTCGAAGTGCTGCGCGGCAGTAGCGCCGTCTACGGTGCGGGCGCGACGGGCGGCATCGTATCGATCACGACGCGTCAGCCGGGCGGGGAGCCGCGCGCCGAAACGACGTTCTCCATGACGTCTCCGCTGTCGCATCTGGGTAGCGGCGGCCTTGGCGGCACCGTGCAGCAGTTCTTTGCGGGCAGCCATGGCCCCGTCGAGTACGAGTTCAATGTCGATGCGCAGCATATCGGCAGCTCGTACGACGCTCGCGGCCATCGCATTGCGCCGGAGCCGAGCCAGGGTGACCTATTCGATTCGAATGTCTACAACGTCGAAGGCAAGCTCGGCTTCCGGATCGATGCGAATCAGCGCATCGTGTTTTCGGCGAGCCACTATGACGCCAAGCAGGACACGCACTACGGGAGCGATCCGTCAGTCGCGAAGCTGCCTGCGGGCACGGCCGTCGCGCGCGCGAAAGACGGGCTCCAACTCGACGACCAGAACCGCATCCGCAATACGCAACTCAACCTGCAGTACAGCAACAAGGACGTGCTCGGCAGCGAGTTGGCGGCCCAGCTCTACTACCGGAACTACTACACGCGCTTCGCGCCGTTCGATGCGCGTGCGGTTGCGACGCGCGGTAACAATATCGACCAGGTCATGCAGGACTCGAAGGTGTTCGGCAGCCGCCTGACGATTACGACGCCGCTCGATCGCGCTGGCCGCACGACGATCCAGTGGGGCGCGGACTTCAACCACGAACGCAGCGACATGCCGGACGATATTTTCTCGCCGTCCGCTTACGATGCCAGCGGCGGTCTCGTCTATCGCAAGAACGGAACGCTGACATACCTGCCCACGCTGACGACGACCAGCGTCGGCGGCTTCGCACAACTGCAGCACAAGTTCAGCGACAAATGGTCGGCGGAAGCCGGTGTGCGTTACGAACATGCGAGCGCGAGCTTCGACAGTTTCGTGCCGCTCTCGCAGTTGCGGCTCGCGAAGAAGTACACGGTGCCGGGCGGATCGACCGGCTACGGCGCATGGCTGTTCAATGCGGGCATTGCCTATGCGCCGGTGCCGAGTCAGGAAATCTACGCAGCGTTCAGCCAGGGATTCCAACTGCCTGACGTTGGCCTGCAACTGCGCAACGCGACTGCCGGCTTCGATATCCATTCGTCGAGCCTCGAACCCGTCAAGACGAATAACTACGAGATTGGCTGGCGTGGCAGCCTCGGCAATCACGCCGATGGTTCGCTGGCGCTCTTCTATACGACGTCCGAGCTCGGCGACGTACAGAGCTTCAATAATGGCCTGATCCTCACGCGCACGGCCGAGCGCATCGCCGGCATCGAAGCGACCGTCGATTACACGTCCGACGACGACAAATGGGGGGCGGGCGGCACGATCACCTACATGCAGGGGCGCGAGCGGCCGCAGAACAGTGCCAACTTCCAGAACATGACGGGGTATCGGATTCCGCCGCTCAAGCTGACCGGCTATCTCGAGTACCGTCCGAACCCGCGCTGGAGCAATCGGTTGCAGGCGACGTTCTACGCCGCGCGCGATTATCGGCTCAACGACAAGATCAGCTTCGGGCGCATGGATGTCGGTAGCTACACGACCGTGGACCTGATCTCGCGCTATCAGATCACGAAGAAGGATCGCATAACCGTCGGCGTCGAAAACCTGCTGAACCGGTACTACCTGCCGCTCTACAGTCAGCTCATGCGTAACAGCAACAACACGAGCCGCTTGCCCGCCGCAGGCGCCGTGCTGACCGCCAGCTATACCCACCGCTGGTAAGCGTGTGCGGCGTTCAAAAGGACGCCGTGCGCATTTGAACTGGAATGAGACGCAATCTCATTCATTATTCGCAACATCCTCGATAGGGAGGGAGTGATGATCGGTAAAAGCATCGTCGACTGCATCGGCGGCACACCGCTCGTACGGCTAGATCGCCTGTACGCCGGACGTGGCGCCGAGGTTTTCGCCAAGCTGGAAATGCTGAATCCGGCGGGCAGCATCAAGGACCGTCCGGCGCGATACATCGTGGAGCGCGGCCTCGCGGACGGCACGATCGCGCCCGGCGCGCACGTGATCGAGAGTTCGTCAGGGAACTTGGCAATCGCGCTGGCGATGGTGTGCCGGCTGAAAGGTTTGCGCTTCACCGCGATTGTCGATCCGAAGATCTCGCAGACCAATCTGAAGATCCTTCGCTGCTACGGCGCCGGTATCGAACAAGTCACGCGCAAGGACAGTCAGGGCGGTTATCTCGAAACCCGCATTGCCCGCGTGCAGGAGATGTTGGCCGAGGACGCGAGCGCCGTGTGGATCAATCAGTACGGCAACCCGCGCAACTGGGAAAGTCATTTCCACGGCGAGGGCGATGAAATCGCCCGTACGCTCGAACAGCCCGCCGATGTGCTCGTCCTTGGCGTCAGCACGTCGGGCACCGTGCTCGGTATCGCACGTCGTCTCAGGCAGGCTTGGCCCGATTTGAAAGTGGTGGCCGTCGATGCCGTCGGCTCCGTGCTGTTCGGCGCAAAGCCTGGCCCGCGCGAGTTACCGGGTATTGGTGCTAGCCGCGTTCCCGAGTTGCTGTGTCTGGACGACATCGATGAGGTTGAGCATGTCAACGACTACGACGCGGCAATCGGGTGCCGGCGCTTGCTGGACCGTGAAGGCATCTTCGCCGGCGGATCGTCCGGCGCCGTTGTCGTCGCGATCGACCGTCTGCTCGCACGCTCGGCACAGCCCCTGCGCATCGTTACGCTGCTTCCCGATCGCGGGGAGCGCTATCTCGACAGCGTCTACGACGACGAATGGCTCGCCCGTGTGGCGGCAGCTCGCGTCGCCGGCGCTCAGCCGAATGCATCGGCACTTTCATCGACCATTCTCGAAGAGGTTCACTGACATGACCCAATCCGCCAATCCTGGCCTGCTTTATCTCGGCCGTCAGGACCTGATCGCCCTCGGTGGTGACCGTTCGCAGCCGTACGTCGACGCGATCGCTGATGGGCTGGCATTACACGCACGTCGCGCATTCGTGCAGCCTCTGAAGCCCTACCTCCGGTGGCCTGGCGCAGATCACATCGCCGATCGCATTATCGCAATGCCGTGCTACGTGGGCGGAACGGAACCGATCGCAGGGCTGAAGTGGATCGGTAGCCGTCAGCACAACCCGTCCCGCTTCGGCCTCGAGCGTGCGAGCGCCGTAATCGTGTTGAATGACGCCGATACGAACTATCCGGTCGCAATCATGGAAGGCGGACTGATTAGTGGGATGCGGACTGCTGCGATCAGTGCAGTGGCGACACGTCATCTTGCGCGAGAAGGATTCACCGACGTTGCCTGCATCGGTTGCGGCCCGATCGCGAGGATGCAGATGCAGACTCTGATCGAGCAGTTCCCCGGCATTCGTCGCGTGCACCTGTTCGACCTGTCGCGCGACGCGATGCGTGACTTCAGCCGTGAACTGACTACGCGGTTTCCGCAGGTCGCATGTGAAGAAATGGCGAGTGCCGAGCGAGCGGTGCGTGCTGCCGACGTAATCGTGACCTGCACCGTCACCGACGCGCCGTATCTCGAGCATGCTTGGCTCAAGCGTGGCGCGTTCGTCTGCAACGTGTCGATCATGGACGTGCACAAGGAGGTGTACGAGAAGGCTGACAAGGTGATCGTCGACGACTGGGATCAGTCGAATCGCGAGAAGAAGATCATCAACCAGCTGGTGCTCGAGGGACGTTTCAGTCGTGAACGTCTGCATGCGGAACTCGGCGAAATCGTGATCGGCGAACGCCCGGGCCGGGAGAACGACGACGAAATCATCCTGCTCAATCCTATGGGGATGGCGCTAGACGACATGGTTTGTGCGCGTCATTTCTATCGGCTCGCAACCAAGCAGGGTGTAGGCACCCGGCTGCCGCTGCTATGACGCACGTCGACATCGTGGCCGACCGACCGTCGACGTTCGGTGATCTGGTCGCAAACAACAGTGGCGTTGACCGGCTGCTTGCGCAGGACTTGCTGGATGCACTGTGGATGGAGGACCTGTATGGTTTCCGCGATCGTGTGCGCTGGCTGAACGGCAGCGACCGCGACACGCTGGTAGTGTCGCTCGGCGACGGAATGACGCTGGAGTGGCATGGCGTCCGGTTGCACGGGATGCGGCCGCTGCGACTCGCGAGAGAGGGGGCTTTCGCACAACTGGTGAGCGACTCCGGCAGGCAGTCGTTGAGCACCGGGCGGACGCTCGACGTGCTGCAGCGTGCAGATTGGTGGCCCGCGTATAGCGATCGCCTGGCCGAGCTGCTTTCGCTCGCTGAACGGCAGATCGCGAAAACGTTTGCTGCGCAGGCGCACTGGTTGGCCGACGTCGACGACGCGCCGCACAGCTTGATGACGTGGGAGGCGATCTGCTGCCTGCGCGACCGACCGTTCCATCCGCTTGCTCGCGCGAAGCTGTGGCCGGGGCAGTCGGGCGACGCGTTTGAGGTGGAGGCCGGTCAGCTTGCGCTGCATTGGCTTGCCGTTCCTCGCAATGCGTTGCGGTGTGGCGACGAGGGCGGGCAGCCACCGGCCGACGCTCAGCCGATTGCCCGCGCGGTACTCGACGCGGATGGATTCGCCGCGCTTGCGCATCGGGCCGGTTTGCTTGGCATTGATCCGGCTGCCTTGTGGCTACCGGTTCATCCGTGGCAATGGGATCACCTCCAGCGGCAGCAACCCGGGCTGACTGCCCGGTGTGCGGATCTGGGGACTGGATTCGGCACGGCTCGACCCACGGCCTCGTTGCGCACGCTCGGCATCGGATCGGACGAGCAACTGCACCTGAAGCTGTCGTTGAGCGTCCAAGCACTCGGTGCGTCGCGCGTGATGCCGCCACGGTATTTGCACAACGCGGTCCTGGCCGAACGTTGCCTGCGCGAGCTTTGCACGCGAGACAAGTGGCTTGGCGAACATCTCGAGCTGTGCGACGAAGGCGCGTGGTGGGCGGTCAGCAGCGACGGAACGCTGATTGGCGAGCAGGGCGAACTGGGTTGCATGCTGCGACGCTATCCCGGCGGTGACGGCTGGCTGCTGCCGATGGCCGCGTGCGCGGCATCGACGGACGACGGACGTTTGCCCGCTTTCGCCGTGCTGTGTGGTGCGAGTCCAGCCGGTGTCTCGACGAAAGTCATGAGAGAAGCGGCATGGCGGATGTTCGAGCGCATTGCGCGTCTACTGATCGAGCTCGGCTTGCGATGCTTCGAACACGGCGTCATGCCCGAGCTTCACGGCCAGAACGTGCTGCTGCGTGTCGGGGTGGACGGGCCATGCGGCATTGTGCTCCGCGATCACGACACGCTGCGGATATGCCCGTCGGTCATGGCCGAGGCCGGTGTCGACATTCCCGAATACGTAATCGATCGAAGCACGCCGAACACGCTGATCCTGGAATTGCCCGACGCCTTGCTCGCGTACTTCCAGACACTCGCGGTCGAGGTCAACCTGTACGCGATCGTCGCCGCGCTCGCAGAGCGCGGCGACGACGATGAAGGGGTCGGCTGGGAGATCGTGGGTCGTGTGCTGCGCGAGACGTTCGAGCGTGTATTCGGCACGACTCCGGCGCGCGGTCGATTTGCCTATGCGCTGTTCGACGCACCGAAATGGCCGTTCAAGCAGTTGCTGGCGCCGCTTGCAGCACGTACGACGCTCGGTACCGGCATGCCCAGCGGGCTAGGCACCGTGCGCAATCCATTGCGTGCCGTTCGATCGCCGCAGTCGGTGCCGGGGCGATGATGCACCGCCCGAACCTTGCCGTCGCGACGCTGGTTGTCTGTCAGGGCGTCATCACGCTCGGACTGATGGTGCTGGTGCCGATCATGCCGTTCTATTTGCATAATCTGGGTGGCGGCTCCGGCGTCGACGCGGCACGCTGGACCAGTATCGCGCTGGCGGCCCCCGGCGTCGGTGCGCTGCTCTGCGCGCCTTATGCCGGTCGATGGTGCGAACGGTTCGGGTATCGGCGCGCGCTCCTGCTCGCGCTTGCCCTGTTCGTCGCGAGCATGACGACGATGGCCGTATCGCATAACGTCGTGATGTTCGTGGCCGGACGCCTGCTGCAGGGCGCGAGTACGGTCGGCGTGATCATCACGGCGTTCATCGCACGCGTGAGCGACCCGGCATCCCAGGGACGTTCGCTCGGCTGGCAGGAATCGGCGGTCGCGGCCGGAGCGCTGCTGGGGCCGGTTCTCGGCGGCGTGCTGCAGGACCATTGGTCGGTGCGGCCACTGTTGCTCGGGGTCGCGATTTGCACGGGCATTGTATTGTTGTTGTTGGTGTTCGGGTTGCCCGATCCTGATCAGAGCGAGACAGCAAGCGACGCGGCCGCGGTACGTGGTCACCGGGCATTGTTTGCCGATCCGGTCCTGCTGCGTTGGCTCCTTGCGGGTGCGCTAACGCAGGCCGGCGCTTTCTCGCTCGTCAACGTGTTCGCCTTGTTCGTCGACGCGCGTCTCGCGGGTACCGCGTCCCTTGCAAGCAAGATTGGTGTGCTGCATGCGTTGGGCTGGGCCGCGACGCTGATTGCCGGGCCGTGGTGGGGTGCTCGCAACGACCGTGGTGATCCTGCACGTCATTTCGTCGTGGCGGCGCTGGCATGCGCGTTCGTCCTCGCATTGATGCCGTTTGCTTCGCGTCTTTGGCAAATCGGAGTGCTGCGTATCGCTCAGGGTTCCAGCTATGCGGCATTGGCACAATCAGCGCTGCTGCTTTGCTGCCGAACCGTTCCGCCCGCGATGCGAAGCCGTATCACTGTCGTCTCAAAGAGCGCAATGGTGATTGGGCAATTGCTCGGGCCGTTGGCCGTGCTCGTTTTCCTTCCGTTTATCGGCCCGGCCGCAACCCTCTGGCTGACCGCGTCGATGTTCATTGTGGCGGCGGCCGTCGCATGCTCGGTGCCGTCAGTCAGTCCTTTCTCCGTTTCCGATTCGAGGTAAAAACCATGCTGTTTTCCTCTCCACGATCAACGTCGTCGACGCGCAATGCCGCGCTGCAAGCCTCGCAGGCGTCGCACGCGACCTGCCACGTCGACGAACCTCTCGACCCGGCCGGCGGTCTTTCTTCACTCGATCGACGTCTGCTCGAGCAATACTTCAATACCTACTGTCGGGAGACCGGGCATTTTGACCCGCGCGTCCCGCCCGATGCAGATCGCGATCTCGCTCATGGTTTGCGCGTCGTCGTGCAGAGCTGGCGCGATGCGGGTCTGAGCGTCGCTTCGGTTACGTTTCCTGGTGACGGCAGTTGTTTGTACGTCGCGCTCGAGTACTTCTCGCCGATCGGCTTTCATCGGATCGGACGCTACGCCTTCGTGCAATTTCCCGACGGAAATCACGTGTCGTTCGATGGTATCGAGGCGCTGACATCACGTATCGCGCACTCGCTCGAACATCGATTGCCGACCGGGAATCCCGAATGGCTGGCGCGTTTCACGGCGCTTATGCACAACAGCGTAGAGCGTGTGCGCTATTACCACACGCAGCGTTCGGACCGCGACGTGCCGGCCTTCGTACGCGCTGAACAGTCACTTCGCTTCGGCCACGTATTTCATGTGACTTCGAAGGCATCAGAGGGCTTCGGAGAGGTCGACATGCAGACCTTTGCACCGGAGCTGGGGGCTTCGTTCCGATTGCATTACTTTGCTGTCGCGACCAAGTGGCTCGGTACACGTTCAATCGACGATACCCGCCTGCCGATCGATCCCGAGGCGATGCATGCGGCGGCCGCATTGCTGGGTGACAGTGAATACCGACTGCTGCCGTGTCACCCATGGCAGGCGGAATATCTGCTGCGACAGGACGTGATTCGTGAACTGCTCGCGCGTCGTGAGCTGATTTCGCTCGGCCCCCTCGGTGAAGTGGTCTGGCCTACCTCGTCGGTTCGAACGGTATGGCTGCCCATGCAACGGCGGTTCGTAAAACTGCCGCTCGATGTCCGGATCACGAACTTTGTTCGCAACAATCCACCTGAGCAAGTGGCTCGAGCGCTGGATGCGAGTCTTTATATTGCGGCGCTGCCTGCAGAAATCCGTGCATCCGATCAGTTCGAGGTGTTGCTGGACGGAGCGAGCGCGTCGCTCGAGACGAACGACGCCGCTTTGAGGGCAAGCACGGCAGTTCTCTATCGCGACGGCATGCGAGACGGCGTAGGCGATAACGCGCAGGTGCTGGCGACCGTGCTTGAGGAACCGGTCGAAGGCGATTCGACTTTGGCGATGCTGCTGCGCGAGGCGCTCGGAAGTGCGCCCGGCGACGATCGGATCGCGGTTTGGTGGGAGCAGTATTTGGAAACCACGTTGATGCCGCTGCTCCGACTGTTTGCCAGCTACGGAGTTAGTCTCGAGGCACACCTGCAGAACTCGATGGTTGCATTCAGGAATGGGTGGCCGGTGCGCGGTTATGTACGCGACATGGAGGGAGCGAGCATCAGCCGGTCGCGCTGCGTCCGTCCGCTGCAACTCCATGAGGGCAGTCCGGCTCTCTACCGCGACGAGGACGCATGGAAGCGATTCCTGTACTACGTGCTCGTCAATCATGTTGGTCATGTCATCGCAGGCGCGGCGCGCTCCGGCTACGGCGACGAGACGATGTTGTGGCGAGTGACGGCGGAAGTTTGGGCGCGTGATGCGGATCATGCTGTCGTTGCATTGCTGAAAGATGTTCGTGGTCGAGCGACGTTGCCGGCCAAGGCGAACATGATGAGCTGCTTCGGGCGACATGGCGAAGCGCCGGCATGGGTCGACATTCCCAATCCGCTGATGGTCGAGGAGGCACGAGCATGAAATTCTCCGCATTCGAAGTGCTGTTCGGGAGCGCTGCCTATCGTGACGCGGGGCAGCGGGTCGTGCGCCAACTGCTTGAGGCCCTGTTGTTCGAAGATGCGCTACCTGACGTTGCATGGTCGGGCGACATGCTGTCGATTCCGGCAACGGACACAGCCGGTGAAGCATTGTTCTATCGGTGCAAGGCACGCCGGACCGTTTCATTTGGACGAGTCCGGATCGTTTCATCGGTGCATCGGATTCACCGCGGCGTAGAGACGGCTGCGGACGACGTTGCGCGGGTAGTTGCGGAGCTGGGGCCGCAGCTGGGTGCTGATCCGGTTCGCCTTGGCCAGTTTGGTGCCGAGTTGTCGGCAACCCACATCAAGGACGCACAGACCCGGGTTGCACAGGTGGGAAAGTTGCTGCGCATGGCGAGTTACGACGAGATCGAGGCGGCGTTGATCGGTGCTCACCCATACCACCCGGGGTACAAGTCGAGAATGGGATTCACGCTCGACGACAACGAACGTTATGCACCGGAATGCTCGCCGGGAGTGGTCCCTATGCTCATCGCCGTGCACCGAGAACATTGTCGATCGAGTGCCAGCCGGGATGTCGCCGCGCGCGATCCGCGCCACCTCCTGTCGTCGGAGGAGCAGGCGGCATTTGAAGTGCAACTCGTGCAACGTGGCCTGGAGCCGGCCGACTATGTTCCGCTCCCGGTGCATCCGTGGCAATGGAGCACGATCGCCGAGGCGACCTGCCACCATGCTTTTGCGCGTCGAGAGCTGGTGCCGATCGGGCCACTCGCCGGCCGCTATCGACCGCAGCAGTCGATCCGCACGCTCGCCAACGTGAACCGGCTCGATGCGCCATCGCTCAAGCTTGCGATGAATCTCGTCAACACGTCGACGTCGCGGGTGCTTGCACCGCATACCGTCTGCAACGCCGCGCCGATGAGCGACTGGCTCGAAGATCTCGTCGCGCGGACGGACTGGCCGGAACCGCTCGTGCAACCAGTGATCCTGAAAGAAATCGCCGGTGTCGCTTACGTGCCACCTGTTCCAGTGGCGGGCCAGTATGGTGCACTGGGATGTATCTGGCGGGAAAGCGTTCATCGTCACCTGCGTGCGGACGAGGCGGCACTGCCGGTCACCGCACTCACTCACATCGATGCGGATGGCCGGCCGTTGATCGCTGATTGGATTGAGCAACATGGGGTGCGTGCGTGGGTTCGCCGGCTGGTGGAGCGGGTCTGGCTGCCGGTACTTCACATGTTGTGGCGTAACGGTACCGCGCTTGAGTCGCATGCGCAGAACATGGTGCTGCTGCACACCAATGGTATGCCGACGCGCGTTGCACTGAAGGATTTTCACGACGGCGTGCGCTACTCGAAGCAATGGCTGTCAGTGCATCCGCCAGCACTGAATGCTCCACCTGCCGAGCATGCACGAGTCAATCCGAATTCGTTCATCGAAACTGATGACGCCAATGAGTTACGCGATTTCACGTGCGATGCGCTGTTCTTCGTGAATCTCGCGGAGATCGCCTGGTTCTTCTCCTGCCATTTCAATCTGGAGGAAGCCGAGTTCTGGGCGATCGTTTCTCGCGCAATCCACGAGTATCAGGTTCAGTGTCCGGATCTCGCGGAACGCTTCGCGTTGTTCGATTGCTTCGCGCCTGAAATGGAGATCGAGTTGCTGGCGAGCCGCCGCTTCTTGCCGGAGATTCGTCTTCGGACCCGAGCGACAGTAAATCCGCTCGCGCAGCCGGAGTACGCATGACTTGGGGCACAACAATGCCGCGTTCGCTGAAGGAGCGGATCGTCGATTCGGACGGTCTGCCGTTGGTGGGCCTGTTCTGCTCGACGCCCGCACCGCTGATTGTCGAACTGATCGCGGCCGCCGGGTTTGATTTCGTGGTCATCGACCTTGAGCACACGCTGATTGACGGCTCGACGCTCAACTCGATGTTGCTCGCTGCGCGCGCGAGCGGTATCGCTCCGCTCGTGCGCGTTGCCGCGTCCCATCAGATCGTCCAGGTCCTGGATGCGGGCGCGCAAGGCGTGGTCATTCCGCGCGTACGGTCGGCGCATGACGCGCGCCTCGCCGTGCATGCCGCCCGTCATGCGCCGCTCGGACATCGAGGCCTGAACTCGACCCCCGCGAGCGGCTTCGGCCGAGACGACCTCGAACAAGCGGTCTTGCGCGCAGCCGCCGACACACTGGTCGTCGCGATGATCGAGGATCGCGAAGGACTCGATTCACTCGATGCCATTGCGTCGGTCGAGGGGGTTGATGCGCTGTTGGGTGGTGCCGCGGACCTGTCGCAGGATTTCGGTCTGCCGTGGCAGACCGGACATGCTGACGTGCGCGCCGCGCTTGCACGAATCGAAGCCGTTGCCCGTCTACACGGAAAGGCGTTTTGCGCACTCCCGCGCAATGCCGACGAAATCGCCGCGATACATCGTTCAGGCGTTCGTCTCCTGATCGCAGGGGACGATCGCGGTATCGCTCGACGAGCGATGGCTGCGCAATTGCATGCCTGTTTGCAGGACTTTCACGGAAATCCAGGATGAACCGAACATTGATCGAACGCTATCTCGCTGGCGCAACGTCACCCGTTTGCGCCTATCTGTACGATCTCGAGCATCTTCGCGCCCGCACGGCGAGTCTCGTCGAGCTGCTACCACCTGGCTGCGAGTTGTTCTACGCGATCAAAGCAAACAGTGATGCGGAAGTACTGCGTGCGCTCGACGGAGTGGTGGCAGGCTACGAGGTGGCCTCGCTTGGCGAGGTGGTTCGTGCGCGATCGGTCGGCCCTCATGCCCGGATCGTATTCGGCGGTCCCGGCAAGACAGACACTGAACTCGAAGGTGCGCTTGCCCGCGGCGTCGAGCTGTTTCATGTCGAGAGTCAACTGCAATTGCGGCGACTCGACGCGGCGGCAGGACGTATGAGCCGGCGCGCGCGCGTACTGCTGCGCGTGAATCCGAACTCGCTTACGGTCGATCCGGATGACAAGCGGCCGAAGGGTACGCTGACGATGGGTGGGCAGCCAACTCAATTCGGCATCGAAGAGGATGAATTGCCGGAGGTGATTGCGATGGCGGGCGGGCTCCCCGCCGTGGAGTTGGTCGGTCTGCACGTGCACGCACTGTCGAACAATCTGGATGCGGAATCGCATCTCGCACTGATGCGTCATTACCTCTCGCTTGCGATCCGGTTGCAGCGTGAGTGCGGACTGCCGCTGAAGACGCTCAACGTCGGTGGCGGTATCGGCGTGAACTATGCGGACCCACTGAACGGGTTCGACTGGAAGCGCTTCTGTACGGGGCTCGGCGCGTTGCTGGCTGACGCCGATGCGGGTTGCCGGATCGTGTTCGAGTGCGGACGCTTCATTGTTGCCGACTGCGGCTACTACGTGACTGAAGTTGTCGACCTCAAGCATAACCACGGGAAGAATTTTGCGATCTTGCGCGGCGGTACCCACCATTTCCGGTTACCCGTGTCATGGCAGCACAATCATCCGTTCTCGATCGTACCGAACGAATCATGGTCGTACGCATTCGAACGCCCCTCGCTCGAGTGCGCGGCCGTCACGCTGTGCGGTGAGCTGTGCACCCCTAAGGACGTGCTCGCGCGTGACGTCGAAGTGGGGCACCTGCGGGTGGGCGATCGTATCGTGTTCAGATTGGCTGGTGCCTACGGCTGGCATATATCCCATCACGATTTCCTCAGCCATCCGCATCCCGAGCGCAGGTTCGTCGGGGCACCACGGAATGCGGATATTCGTTCGGAGGTGCTGGCATGAAATTGGCTGATTTCCAGATAGAGTTTGTCGCGACGGAGGCGATTTTGCCCAACGAAGCGCATTGCGCGACACACGCAGCGGAACTCGCAAACGCGATGAAGGGCAGTGGGCTGTGGCGTGTGCCGATCGTTCTGGAGCGCGAGAGCCTTGCAGTGATGGATGGTCATCACCGCCTGGCGGCGGCACGGTCTCTCGGATTGGCCAGGGTGCCGGTATTAAGGCTCGAGTACCGGCATGTCGAGGTCGTTGCTTCGCGTGACGGGTTTATCGTGACCCCCGAAGCAATCGTGGAGCGTTCTCGTCGAGGGAGGCTCTATCCGGAGAAAACCACGCGGCACGTGTTTCCGTCACCGATCCCTAACTGCAATATCTCTTTGATCCTTTGCCAAGACGGCATGCAGCGGCAGGCTTGATTCGGAATCGGCGATCCAGTGCGTGGCGCGGCATGTGTAGCATTGGATGGGTATGGGCGAGACATGTCAGATGTCTCGCCTTCTTCCGACGCTACGTGCCTATCTCGGCTCGCAAGGGGGGAGAGATTTGCGATCGATCAGGTTGAGACGTACACCGCTGTGAAGATCGCGAAGGCGATGGAAAATAGGAATTGAAATCATTCGTACTACACGAAAATTGGCGAGATTGACTGTCTGTTTCTCAAGACTTAGGTCTCGATTGTTCGTGTAGTTACTCGGTCCTTGTCGAAGTCGTTTGCGCATGAACCGGGCGCCGACTATTGTAGGTTCTGGACGTGTTGTGCGCGTGCACCGGCCGAACGGGAGAACTGCGATGAAAGGCGACAAGAAAGTCATCGAATACCTGAACGCTCAATTGAAGAACGAGCTGACGGCGATCAACCAGTATTTCCTGCACGCCCGCATGTATCGTCACTGGCAGCTCGACAAGCTGGGCAAGCACGAATACGAAGAATCGATCGGCGAGATGAAGCATGCTGATGCGCTCATCGAACGCATCTTTATGCTCGACGGGCTGCCGAATCTTCAGGATCTGCACAAACTCCTTATCGGCGAGCACACAGAGGAGATCCTTGAATGCGACTTGAAGCTCGAACGCATCGCCCAGGCCACCTGCAAGGAAGGGATCGCGTACTGTGAATCGGTGCAGGACTACGTGTCGCGCGAAATCCTTGAGAACATTCTCGACGATACCGAGGAGCACATCGACTGGCTGGAAACGCAATTGGAGCTGGTCCAGAAGGTTGGTATCCAGAACTACCTGCAATCCGGCATGACGTCGCTCGATTCGTGATCGGTGGATTGCTGGTAGGAAACGCCGTCGAGTACGCGCGAGTCGCAGCGTCGGCGGCGATCCTGATGCTCACAGTTGTCCTGCCGGTGCGCTTCGGCGCGGCCGATTTCCCGTTGACTGCGGCCATTCAGGCACTGATCCACCGCGACGGCGCACGCGACGTTGCCTTCGTGATGTGGGATCTGCGTCTGCCGCGTGTGCTGCTTGCACTGATGATCGGCGCGCAATTGGCAGCGAGCGCGCTCGTGCTGCAGGCGGCGCTGCGCAATCCGCTCGCGGAACCCGGCGTGATCGGCGTGTCGTCCGGTGCGACGCCTGGCGTGATGCTCCTGTTGCTCATCGCTAACTTCGCCGGATCGCTCGACGGCAGCCGGCTCGACGCGTACGACATCACGTGGATGCCGCTCGTCGCACAGGCGGGCGGTATCGGCGCGGCGCTGGGCGTCTACCTGCTGGCGTGGCGCAATGGCACGGCGCCGTTCCGGTTGATCCTGATGGGTGTCGCCGTCAGCGCCGCGATGTATGCGGTCGCGATGACGATCCTCGCCGGCTGGGGTTCGAGCCGGATCGAGGTGCTGCCTGACGTGGCTCGCGGGCAACCTGTACGCGCGCGGCTGGCCGCACGTGCTGCTGCTTGCGCCGTGGACCGCGGCGACGATCGTACTGCTACCGGTCATCCTGCCGGCGGTGCAGGTGCTGTCACTTGGCGATGACGCTGCGACGAGCGGTGGGCTGAACGTCGAGCGTTGGCGTCTCGTGGCGATCGTTTATGCCGGTTTCGCGGCTGCCTGCGCGGTAGCGATCACTGGCCCCGTCGCGTTCGTCGGCCTGATCGCGCCGCATCTCGCTCGGCTCGCCGTGGGCGGCTCGCTTGTGCGGCAGGCGCCGTTCGCGCTCCTTTGCGGTGCGCTGATCACCGCGCTTGCTGATCTGGCCGGTCGCGTCGTCGTCGCGCCGGCCGAAATTCCCGTTGGGGCAGTCACCGCAATGTTCGGCGCGCCGCTCTTCCTCTATCTGCTGTCCCGGTCTTCACGATGACACTCTTTGCTCGCGATCTCTCGCTCGGATATGGCCCGCGCCGCATCGTCGACAGCCTGTCGTTGTCGATTGAATCTGGTCGGATGACCGTCCTGCTCGGTCCGATTGGCTCGGGCAAGAGCACGCTGCTGCGCGCGCTAGCTGGTTTGCTTCCGCCGCGCGGGGGCGATGCATCGCTCGACGACGTTTCGCTGCGGCAATGGCCGCGCCGCAAGCTTGCGCGGCGCATCGCGTTCCTGGCACAGACGCAGGACATTCCGGCAGGCCTCACGGTACAGGACCTCGTCCGCTACGGACGGTTTGCGCACCGGAACTGGCTGCGCGGAGAAACGGGCGACGATCGCGAAGCGGTTGAATGAGCGCTGGAGATGACCGGGCTGGTCACGATGCGCGATCGTCCGCTCGTCGCGCTGTCGGGCGGCGAACGTCAGCGCGTATGGATCGCGATGGCACTCGCGCAGCGCGCAGACATTCTGCTACTCGACGAGCCGACGACCTATCTCGACCTCGGCCATCAACTCGACGTGATGCAGACGCTGCGGCGGCTCAACGAGGAGTTCGGGCTGACGCTCGTGATGTCCCTGCACGACCTGAACCAGGCGATGCGTTTTGCTGACCGGGCGATCGTAATGCGCGACGGCCGGTTCGTGGCCGACGGCGCACCGGTCGACGTGCTCACGCCGGCCTTCGTCGCGGACATATTCCATGTGCGCAGCGAGCGGCTGCATGGTGCGAGCGACGGTGTGCCGGTCTGCCATCCACTCGGCTATGCGGCGCCTGGTGGTGACCATGACGGTGCGGAGCGGGCGGCTCGCGACACCGTGCAGTCGATTGGGCTTGCTGATGATGATTGACCGCAAGCGTCGTGCGCTGTCGTTCGCGTTGCCGGCTTCGCTGGCAGCGGTGCTTGCGCAGACCGTTCGTGCGGCGCCGGTGGCCCGGCCGTACAGAGTTGTCGACGATCGCGGCGTGACGCTGCGCTTTGATAACGCGCCGAGCCGGCTTGCGGCGATTTCGTATTTCGGTGCCGATACCGCACTAGCGCTCGGCGTGCAGCCGATCGCGTCGACGTTTCTGGTCCGCAGCCAGCGGCCTACCTATCTGCTGGACAGGATGGACCGCGTGATCGACCTCGGGCAGCGCGCCAGCCCGAACCTGGAATTGCTGGCGAGCGCACGTGTGGACCTCATCGTCGCGATCCGCCGCTACACCGAAGCGAACGCAGCACGGCTTCGGCAGATTGCGCCGTATCTTGCGCTCGACCTGGAGACCGGCGACGACAGCGACCGCAGCATCGCGCTTGTCGGGGTTGCACTTGGCCGTGCCGACGCGGCTGCCGCGCTTAACCGGCGTTTTGCCGACGTGCTGGCGGGATTTCGCGCACGCGCAGGAATGCGCCGCGCGCCGCGCTACCTGTTCGTCTGGAGGGCGGGCGTCGCGCCGTGGGCGTTCTACGACGAGAACATGACCTGCTTGCTGCTGAATGCGCTGGGTGGCGCCAATGTAGCCGGGCACAATCCGCTGCCGTCGCAGCGCGATAATACGGCGTTTCAGATGAGCCTCGAGACGCTGTTGCTTGCAAAGCCCGACACGATTTTCGTTTACGACGACAGCGGCCGGCGCGGCTTCGAGACGAATCCGGTGTGGCAGCACCTGGCGTCGACGCGCCGGGTGAGGATCGTGAGCGTGGGCGATCACCGGATCGAATCGATTGGGCCGATCGCACGGCATGCGGTGCTCGCCGAAGCCGCCGGGTTCCTGCATCCTGACGTGTTCGTGCCGCCGGATCTGCGCGAGATCTCGTCTTTATATTTGACTCGCGCGGCTTGATGCGCTGAGCGGTCCATAACCCATGCGGGTGTGGGGCCGGCGGATCTCCGCTTGAGCGTACCAACGCCTTCAACGTATCGAGGAGCCGGGCGGCAGTAGAGCATACAGATGGAGGTGTCGCGCACGTCCAGCAGCAGGTATTTGCAATTGACTCTGTTCACGGCTAAGCTGCGGCTAGCCATTTAGTTGGCATCATCCTCATTTCCCGGCGGTCGGTTCTTGGCCAGACCGTATGGACTCTCTCCGCTTCATGTAACAAGGCACGGTTGTGCCCCTTCAGCGCTCGGTTTCCGCGGCGCGTCGACATTGCAAACTTGTCACACCTTTTCGAGCGCGAGGTTGGAGTTCGCCGGGAACTGGCACGGGCCGCTGATCCGTTCGCGATTGCTTCCGTCGCCCTTCAACGTTCCAACCCCGAAATCCTTTCATTGGTCCAGCGCCGCTCGTACGAGCAGGTTGGTGCAACTTTTGTTGGGCGATCGGCTACCAATCTGGGACAAAGTTGCGCTTTTTCCCAAGTTGCCTTCGTGGATAACGCTGTTCGGTAGGCTGGGTGCGCTCAGTCCAGAAAGTTTACGTCTTTTATAGAACAGAACCGTTCTGAGAGGAACGTTAGTTCCCGCTGTACGGATAGGCCCGAACTTATCAGTGATTTGGCCTGGAGCTTCGGGTCTTTTTTCGTGTGCAGGTTTTTCGATGCGGCTGGAACGTGCCTAACCGGATGGCTCCGTTCCGTCGAACGGAGCCTGACGTGACTCGATACGCAATTCGTGAAGTGCCGATGGCATTGACCAGGGCCTTCGGCGGAGCCATCGATGCGATGGCGTCGCGCGTGCACGCTGAACGGGCGCCGAGCGCGCCGGAGAACCAGCGAATTACGCTTCCGCGATCGCGACCAGATTGCTGACGCGCTCAACCGACTTTCCGCCCTTCGGCCAGCGGACCAAGGCGTCGCCGCCGTCGATCGACAGGACCACGCCGTCGCTGCGGTCGACCGTGCCCGTGAGTGTGACGCGGTTCACTTTGGCCGCGGGCGCAAACGACGCCTTGCTGCGGCCCGGCAGCATGTCCATCAGGAACGAAAATACGGGGTACACAATTGCTCCTTCGCGAGCTTGACCTAAGGGTTTTCCCCTAGTTTAGCACCTCGCATGCGGCGCTGCAACATTTCGGCACGTTGCGTGGAGGGCGCGCCGCGTGCCGGCAACGTTTACATTTCTGGTGCGGTGCCGCGCATCCGACGTATGTCACCCCGTCGCCACGATTGACCGGTTAAACTGGTCGTTTCGACGTTTCGATCGAAGGAGACACCATGCGGCGGGTCGTATTCAACCAGAAGGGCGGCGTGGGCAAATCGACGATCGTCTGCAACCTGGCGGCGATCAGCGCGAGCGAAGGATTGCGCACGCTCGTCATCGACCTCGACGCGCAGGCGAATTCCACGCGCTATCTGCTCGGCGACCGCGCGAACGACGTGCATCCCGGCGTCGCCGAAT
>Ga0157367_1000405_pt1 | contig 21500 bp, 20 predicted proteins | sample AttbisABBM2_FD_113142 | JGI IMG/M metagenome (GOLD analysis project Ga0157367, IMG submission 113142) | Fungus gardens microbial communities from leaf cutter ant in Botucatu, State of São Paulo, Brazil - Atta bisphaerica ABBM2 | ecosystem: Host-associated > Fungi > Mycelium > Unclassified ... | reverse complement strand
GCGGATTCGTCGAGCACGGCCTGCGCGGTGTCGAAACCCGCATCCTCGAAGCCCGGCAACTGCGCGACGGCGTCGATGCCGGCGAGTTCCTTCAGCACGAACAGCATGTCCTTGACGGGGGCGGTATAGCTCATGATCGATCTTCCAGTCTGGCGGGGATAGGGGTTCGCCATGCGGCCCGATACGGCAAAATCGGCCAGCCAACGGCGACGTCCGGCGAATCGTAACCCCCGGGAGCCGGATTTCCATTGTCATATCCGGCCCACCTACTGACAAAACCGGCCACGGGATGCGGGGCCGCCCGGCAGTCGTCTTCGTCGTCGCGGCAAGCGCATCCGGGCAAAGGGCCGAGTCGCGATGCCGCGTGCTCAGCCCGATTGCCCGTCGGGCCGGCGGGAAAAATAGTGCGCCGGCGAATCGCCGAGGGCCTTGCGGAACATCAAGATGAAGTTGCTGGGCGACGCATAGCCCAGCGCGTCCGACACCTCGGCGACCGGCCGGCCGCGCGCGAGCAGGTCGAGACCATGCGCGAGCCGCGCCTGCTGGCGCCACTGCGCGAAGCTCAGCCCCGTCTCCGCCGCCATGAGCCGCCGCAGCGTCCGCGGCGACATCGCGCCGAACGCCGCCCACGCATCGAGCGTGCGCGGGCTGCCGGGTTCGTCGAGGACGGCCCGCGCCACGCGTGCCAGGCGCGGATCGTCCGGCATCGGCACATGCAGCGCCTCGTGCGGTGCGCGCCGGATCTCGTCGTGGATCACCGCGGCCATCCGCTCGTGCTCGGGTGCCAGCGCGGCCTGCTTGTCCCAGTCGATCGCGCGATATGCCAGCGCCCGCAGCACCTCGCTGACGCCGATCACGCACGGCCGGGCCGGCAAGCCCGCGCAGAACGCCGGCGCGGCCAGCAGCACCCAGCCGCTCAGCGCGCCGCTGACCCGCACCCGGTGCGGCACGCCCGGCGGCACCCAGCCGGCGCGGCGCGGCGGCAGCAGCCACGCGCCGTGCGGCGTATGCACATGAATCAATCCTGCCTCCACGCAGAGCACCTGGCCGCGCGCATGCGTGTGCCAGTCGTACTCGCGCGTGCCGAGGCGAAAGGCGCTCGCCGGATCGTCGTTGCCGCGCAGCGCGATCAGCGCGGGGCCGTCCAGCCACTCGCTGAAATCGGGGGAGGTCGTCTCGGTCGCCGCGGCTTTTTTCATGTTGGCCAGTTTATGGCATTTGATGGCCAGATGCCGTTATCGTGCGTGACCGCGATCACGGAACACTGTGCGCCGGACAGCGCCATCCGGCGCGACTTTCGGAGACGTTTCCATGCAGTCAATCCATGTCGCCATCGTCGGCGCGGGCCTCGGCGGCCTGTGCCTCGCCCAGGCACTGAAACGCGCCGGCATCGCCTTCGACGTGTACGAGCGCGACCCCGCGCTCGACAGCCGCCGGCAGGGTTTCCGCATCCGCATCGACGCGACGGGCCAGCGTGCGCTGGCCGCCAGCCTGCCCGCCGGGCTCTACGCGCTGTTCCGCGCGGCGGCCTCACACCGCACGGCCGGCACACGCTTCCTGACGCCCCGGCTCACGCCCGCTGCCGGACGCGTGCCGGCCGGCTGGCAAGCGGATCCGCCCGCCTCGGAACCGGAAGACCCGGCCGACCTGAGCCTCGACCGGCTGACCCTGCGCGAGATCCTGATGGCGGGCATCGAGCACCATATTCATTTCGGCCACGCGATCGACCACTACCGGACGCGGCCCGATGGTCGCGTGCAAACGCGGTTCACGCACGGCGGCATCGTCGATTGCGACGTATTGGTGGGCGCGGACGGCGTCAACTCCGCGATACGGTCGCAGCTTGCCCCTGCCGCCGCACCGGACGACACCGGCAGCCTCTGCGTCTACGGCAAGACCCGGCTACAGCCCGGCGACGAAGCCATGCTGCGCGGCGGCACCAGCGTGGTGTTTGCGGACGGCTGCACCGCCGTCCTCGAGGACATGCGCTTCCAGGCCGACCTGCCCGCGCGCGCGGCGAGCACCGTGCCGCATTGCCGGCTTTCGCAGCCGGACGACTACTTCTACTGGGCGCTGATCGGCCCGCGCAGCCGTTTCGGACTGGACGGCCCGGCCCCGGTCGCGCCCCGCTTGCCTGCCGCGCTCGAGCCGGTCGTGCGGCACTGGCACCCGGCCCTGCGGCGCCTGCTGTGCGACACGCCGCCGTCCGCCGTCGCCGCGCAGCCCGTTCGCCGCGGGCGACCCGACGTGCCGCTGCCTGCCGGGCCCGTCACGCTGCTCGGCGATGCGATTCATGCGATGAGCCCCGCGGGCGGCGCAGGCGCCAACACCGCGCTCAAAGGCGCCGGTGCGCTGGCCGCCCTGCTGGCCGAGCACGCGGAGAGCGGCGAAAGCGTCCGGCATGCCGTCGCCCGTTACGCGGAACAGATGCGCGCATGGGCCACCGACGCCGTGGCCGCATCGGAGCGCGCGGCGGCCCTGCTGTTTTCCCGATGAAAGCCCGCTTCCCTGCGCGATCCGACACCCGTTGCGTGCCGATCGGGAACGCGGCAAGCGGCCGCCGCGACGCTACGCGCTTCGCCGATAAGTACCGGGCGTGCTGCCCGTCCAGTGCCGGAACGCGCGATGAAACGCGCTCGGATCGTCGAAACCGAGGTCGGCGCCGATCGCCGCGATCGTGTCGTTCGTGTCGGTGAGCCGCTGGATCGCGATGTCGCGCCGCAGCTCGTCCTTCAGCACCTGGAACGTCGTGCCCTCGGCCGACAGGTGGCGGCTCAGCGTGCGCACCGAGCAGTGCAGGCTGTCGGCGGCCGCCTCGATCGTCGGCAGGCTCGGCAGTTCGCCCGACAGATACTGCCGCACGCGGTGGCACACGAGCTGTTCGCTGAACGATTCGAAGATCCAGTCACCGGGCGCGCGCGCGAGGAATTTGCGCAGGTTGCGCTTGCTTTGCCGGATCGGCACGTCGAGATAATCGGCGCTGAAGCGCATCAGCGTGCGGCTGCTGTCGAACTGCACCGGCCCCGAGAAGAAGTAGAAGAGGTGATCGACCGCGTGACGCGGCCGCGGGCACGCGAACTCGACCTGCAGCAGCGGAATCGTCTGGCCGATCAGCCAGGAGCACACGCCGTGCACGAGCTTCAGCATCAGTTCCTGGCCGAGCGGGCCGATCGGGCCGAAGGCCGGGTTCGGCCGGATCACGACCTGGCCGACGAGGCCGTCGCGCTTCGAATCGACGAAGAAATCGTCGACGAGGATATGGAAGAACTGCCCGAAACGATGCAGCGCGGTTTCGAGGTTGCGCGCGTCCAGCAGGCTGAGGCACAGGAACTTCAGCGTGCCGCTGCGCAGCGGGCGCGAGAAGATGCCGGGCATCTCGTCGTCGAGATCGATTGCGAGCGTGCGGTACAGCGTCGAGAACTGCTCCTCGGTCACGCGCGCGTTCGGCTCGCCCTGCAGTTCGCTCGGAATGCCGGCCTGCCGCAGATACCGCTCGATCACGTCGCGCTGCACGCCCGCGCTCGCGAGAAAGCCGTTGACGAGCGAAATCGGCACCGTCGCGCTCGGCGAAGGCAGCGCACGGCCAGGCGGGGAAGAAAACGAATCGGTGCCGGTCATGGCGTAGCTGTCCAACGAATCGCTGGCATTGTACTTGACCGGCCGCGCGCGGGCCGCGCCGAGCCCGGGCCGCCCATCCGCGCGGGGCCGCCGGCGCGGCGCCGCCATCAGTCGAGGTGGCCGAGTTCCCGGCGCAGGATCTTGCCGACCGTCGATTTCGGCAGCTGCTCGACGAAACGGATGCGCTTGGGCACCTTGTACGCCGCGAGGCTCGCGCGGCAATGCGCGATCAGGTCCGCCTCGGCCACGAACGCGTCGCGCGCCACCACCACGAACAGCTTGACCGCCTCGCCCGTGCGCTCGTCCGGCACGCCGATGCACGCGCATTCGGCGACGCCCGGGAACGCGGTCGCGACCGCCTCCACCTCGTTCGGATAGACGTTGAAGCCCGACACGATGACCATGTCCTTCTTGCGGTCGACGATCCGCAGGAACCCCTTGTCGTCGAACACGCCGATGTCGCCGGTGCGGAAATAGCCGTCGGCGGTGAACGCGCGCGCGTTCGCGTCCGGCTGCTGCCAGTAGCCGGCCATCACCTGCGGCCCCTTCACGCAGATCTCGCCGGCTTCGCCGATGGCGACCTCGCGATCCTGGTCGTCGAGCAGCGCCACGTCGGTGGACGGCAGCGGCAGGCCCGTGGAGCCCGTGAACGCGTCGATGTAATGCGGGTTGAACGACACCACCGGCGACGTTTCCGACAGGCCGTAGCCTTCGCGGATGAAGGTGCCCGTCACCGCCTTCCAGCGCGACGAGATCACGTCGATCACCGCCGCGCCGCCGCCGGCCGCGAGCTTCAGGCGCGACCAGTCGACTTCCTTCAGGCGCGGATGGCCCGCGAGCCCCGCGTACAGCGTGTTGACGCCGACGAACACCGTCGGCCGCGCGGCCTTCAGCACGTCGATGAACCCATCGATCTCGCGCGGGTTCGCGACGAGCCAGTTTTCCGCGCCGATCGCGAAGTAGGACAGGAAGTTCACCGTCAGCGCGAAGATGTGATACAGCGGGATCGCGGTGACGACGACCTCTTCGCCCGGCCGCCGCGCGTCGGGCACGATCGCCGCGAACTGTTCGATGTTCGCGACGAGGTTGCGGTGCGACAGCGCGGCGCCCTTCGACAGCCCGGTGGTGCCGCCCGTGTACTGCAGCAGCAGCAGGTCGCTGCCGCTCGGCGCGACCGGTTCGAAGGCGAGCGTTTCGCCCGCGGCCAGCGCGTGAGCGAGCGCGATCGAGCCGGTCGGCAGCGCTTCGCACACGCCGGCCGGCGCGTCGAGCACGCCGAGATCGCCGCGGCCCACGCTCAGCACGCTGCGGATGCGCGTATTGCCGACCACGTCGGCGAACGTGCCCATCGACCCGCCGCACACCACGGCCACCTCGACGCCCGCGTCGTTGAGCTGGTGCTCGAGCTCGCGCGCCGTGTAGAGCGGGTTCACGTTGACCTGGATCGCGCCGATCTTCGCGACGGCGACGAACGCCACCGGAAACGCGAGCACGTTGGGCAGCATCACGGCCACGCGGTCGCCCTTCCGGACCCCGACGACCTGCTGCAGATAGGCGGCCAGCGCGGTCGACAGGCGGTCGACGTCCGCGTAGGTGAGCGTGCGCCCGTACGCGCGGAACGCCGGCTTGTCGGCGAACCGGCGCATCGCGTCGTCCAGCAGCGCATTGATCGAGGGAAGGCGATCGGCGTCGATCTCGGCGGGAATCGGGCCATACGACCCGAGCCAGTGTCTCTTCATGATGTAGGTATCCTTGTACGGCCGGCGCGCGTCGCCCGGGCGGGGAGGGCCGTCAGTCAAGCGCCGACTATCGCGCGCCGGCCGCGCTTTGCAAATGATCGGCGCGGCCGAATTGGTGATCGAAACGGACACGCGGGTCGTTCGCAAGGACTCGATCCGCTGCTCGCCGCCCCGACCTCGGAACGCGGCGCGCGCCCTGGAATCTTGCACACCTGCGATCCTGCGCGGTGGAGGAAGGGAGGGCCCGACTGACCACCGATGGTTCGGCGGCAAAGGAACGCGCGGTCCGACGCAGCGTCCATTCGTCGGCGCAGGCCGCCGTACGCACGATCTCGCTCGACATGCTGCCGACCGGCGTCATCGGCGTCCCTGCCCGGCCGGTATCGCGGCAACGCTGGCCTTTCCGAACGAAGTCGCGTAGCCTCCTCGCGATTCTTCACTACGAAGGTGCATCACCTCGATCTTCCTGCTCCATGCTGACGCTATACAAGTACGCGCTTGGCCCGATCTTGCTGGCCCAGGCAAGTTGGTTGCGCAGAACCGCGCTGCGCCTGCCCGAGGCCAACGGCCCCCGTCAAGGGAGCGAGGGCGCGGATGACGGTGCGACGGCGCCGCTGCGCATTCTGGTGGTCGGCGATTCTTCGGCGGCGGGCGTGGGCGTGGACGAGCAGGAACATGCACTGGCGCAGCCGGTTGCACGGCTCCTGGCATGCGCCACGGGCCGCCGGGTCGAATGGCAGCTGATCGCGAAATCCGGCGTCAATACGGACGAGGCGTTGAAGCTGTCGATGTGCAGCACGATCGGGCCGGCCGATTACCTCGTCACGGCGCTCGGCACGAACGACGTCACGTCCCAGCGCAAGCCGGGGCAATTCATCCGCGACTATATCGCGCTCGCCGATCATCTCGGGCTGCGCACCGGCGCCGCCGGCATCGTCGTGACAGGACTGCCGCCGTTGCGCATCCTGCCGGCCGCGCCGCATCCGCTGCGGTGGTACCTCGGCCGCTACGCCATTCGACTCGATCGGGCTTTGCGGCGCTGGGCCGACCGCCATCCCGCGCGACGTTACGTGTCGCTCGAGTGGGCCGCGAATCCCGCCGAGATGGCAATCGACCGGTACCATCCCGGGCCGAATCAATATCGTCGATGGGCCGAACTCGTCACCGAGAAAATTCTGGCGTTGATCAGCGAGACGCGCCCGCCCGTACACGCGGGAAAGTAGTCGACATCGAGCAAAGCGGCGCGCCGGCGCCATGCGCGGCGGGCGGCCCGGCCCACGGGCGGCGGCCGCGCTCAGGGTGAACCCTGTGGCGATCCGGCGCATTCGAGGGCAGAATCGCGTACCCGGAATCGGTATCGAATCGGACTCAGGACTCACTCATGCTGCGCGATGCGCCGTTGAAACCGGCCAGGACACGCCCCCCCGGCGATCGGTCGCCCGACGCCGCGCTACCCGCCATGCTGCGCGAGAAGTGCTTCTCGCCGTCCAAGCTCGCCGTCCTGCTGCAGGTCGCGTCGGACCTGGGGCTCGACGCCGGTGCGGTGCTGGCGGGGACGGATCTCGATCCCGCCGCCGTCGTCGATCCGTTCACGCTCACGTCGTCGCAGCAGTTCCTGACCGCCGCGAGCAACGCGATCCGCGCATACGGCAAACCGGATCTCGGCGTGCGGGTCGGGCATCGGCTGCACGCGTCGAGCTACGGGATGTACGGCTACGCGATGCTGTGCTCGGAATCGATGGCCCACGCGTTCGACTCGGCCGTCAAATACCACCAGATCGCGAACCGCATGCTCGAGATCCGGTGGGTCGTGCAGGACGACACGGTGTCGTGGCTGTTTCCCGATCCGGAAACCATGCCGCTGACCTGTCTCGACGAGCCGCTGTACCGCTTCCTGATCGACATGCAGTTCGCGCTGCACGTGACGATCATCAAGGACGTGATGGGCGCGTGGTGCGTGCCGGCGCGCGCGCAGTTCACGCAGCCGGAGCCGCCGCACGCGGCCATGCTGTCCGACGCGCTCGAATGCCCGCTCGCGTTCGATCAGCCGCGCAACGTGCTCAGCTACCCGGCCGCCTGGCTCACGCGCGCGCCGCAGCTCGCGAACCCGATCACCGCCGCGCAGGTGTCGTCGCACTGCGCGCGCCTGCTCGATGAACTGCGCACCCAGTCGGGCGTCACGCGCCGCGTCTACCAGGAGCTGACGCGCCTGCCGGGGCAGTTCCCGGACCTCGACGCGATCGCGCAGACGCTGTGCATCACCGCGCGCACGCTGCGCCGCAAGCTCGAGGCCGAAGGCACGTCATACAGCGAACTGCTGACGAGCGTGCGCAAGGCGCTGGCGATCGACTACCTGAGCACGACCACGCTCAGCACCGAAGACATCGCGGCGACGCTCGGCTTCAGCGACGCGGTAGGGTTCCGGCACGCGTTCAAGCGCTGGACCGGCAAAACGCCGAGCGACGTGCGGCGCAAACGGAGCGCGTAAGCGGCGCGGCGCCGGGATCTCAGTGCGCGCCGCCGGAACGGCTCGCCGCCTCGTTCGCGCCGCTTGCGACCGGCAGCGCAAACTCGAACACCGCCCCCCGCCCCGCCCGGTCGACCAGCCGGATCCGGCTGTCGTGCAGCATCAGCATGCGGTGCACGATCAACAGCCCGAGCCCGCCGTTCACCGTCGCGCCGCCCGCGCTCATCGGCCGCTGCGGGCGCTGGAACAGGCCTTCGCGCTGCGCCGGCGGAATCCCCGGGCCCGTATCCGACACCGTCACGTCCACCTTGCCGTCGCGCGGCGCCAGCGCGACCTCGATCTCGCCCTGTTCGGGCGTGTGCCGCAACGCGTTGTCCAGCAGGTTGGTCAGCACGCGCTCGATCATGCCCAGATCCGCAGACACGTTCGGCACGCGCGGCGGGATCCGCGCATGCAGCGTGATATGCCGCGCCTTCGCGGCCAGCTCGAACTTCTGGAACACGTCCTGCACGAGATCGACGAGCGAGAAATCCTCCGGCACCGGCTGCACGCCGCCCGATTCGAGCCGCGCAAGCTCGAACAGCGCCTGCGCGAGCCGGCCGACCTTCGCGCTCTGCGCGAGCGCGATCGACAGGTAGCGCCGGCGCTCCGCCTCGTCGAGCGTGCCCGCCTTCAGCGACAGCGTTTCCAGGTAGCCGTGCAGCGACGTGAGCGGCGTGCGCAGGTCGTGCGAGATGTTCGCGATCAGCTCGCGGCGCTGCTGGTCCTGGTGCGTGAGCGCGCGCCATTGCTCGCCGATCCGGTCGGCCATCTGCGCATACGCCGATTCGAGCACCGCGATGTCGTCGCCGTGCCGCCCGGGCGGCGGGCGCGGCACGCGCGGCTGCGTGTCGGGCTCGCCGTGCGCGTCGAAGCGGCGCATCGCCTCCGTCAGCCGGCGCAGCGGGCGCGTGATGAAGCTGAACGCCGTGAGCCCCGCCAGCAGCCCGAGCAACGCGACGAGCGCCATCGACCACAGCGTGGTGCGCAGCACGTTGCCGGCGTCGAAGCGCGCCGCAAGCCGGTCGTGCGCCTCGCCGAGCAGCACCACGTAGATGTAGCCCGACGGCGGCTGCCCGTCGCGGCGCAGCGGCGCGACGCTGAAGATCTTGCGCCCGCCGGCGCTGCGCGGATCGTCGCCGAGGATCGGCAGCGGCTCGCCCGCGAGGAAGCGCTGCACCGGCGCGAGATCGACGCGGTCGCGCTTCACGTGCCCGGGCGGCGCGTCGTCGCCCTTGATCCGCCCCGCGCCGTCGAGCAGGTACACCTCGACGCTCGGGTTCACGCCCATCAGCTGGCCGAACAGCGTGCGCACCGCGTCCGGGCGCAGCCCGTTCGCGTCCATCAGCGGCGTGATGTTCGCGATGTGCGCGGCCAGCTCGCGCGACAGGCCCTGCACGACTTCCATCTCGCGCATGTCGTTCGCGCGGATCTGCAGCCACGCCGACGCGCCGGAGCACGCGAGCAGCAGCACCGAGAACACGAGCGACAGCCGTTGCGTGAGCGTGAGCTTCATGACGCGTCCCGCTGGTCCGGCGCGGCGAGCTTGTAGCCGCGCCCCCACACGGTGAGGATCCGCACGGGTTCGGCCGGGTCGGCCTCGATCTTCGCGCGCAGCCGGTTGATGTGGGTGTTGACCGTGTGCTCGTAGCCTTCGTGCTGGTAGCCCCACACGGCGTTCAGCAGGTCCATCCGCGAGAACACCTTGCCCGGATGCCGCGCGAAGAAATACAGCAGGTCGAATTCGCGCGGCGTCAGCTCGATGCGCGCGCCGTCGACGCTCGCCTCGCGCGCGATCGGGTCGATCGACAGCCCGGCGACGTCGAGCGTGCCGGCGTCGATCCGCGAATCGCGCGCGAGCGCGTCGACGCGGCGCAGCAGCGCCTTGACCCGCGCGACCAGTTCGAGCACCGAGAACGGCTTGGCCAGGTAGTCGTCCGCGCCGAGTTCGAGGCCGAGGATCCGGTGCACCTCGCTCGAACGCGCGCTGGTGATGATGATCGGCGTGTAGCGCTGCATGGCGCGCGCGCGCCGGCAGATCTCGAGCCCGTCGACGCCGGGCAGCATCAGGTCGAGGATCAGCGCGTCCCAGTTGCCCTGCTCGAGCAGGCGCAGGCCCTCGGCGCCGTCGGCGCTGTGCACGACTTCATAGCGCTCGTCGCGCAGGTGCAGGCTCAGCACGTCGGCGATGTCGGCGTCGTCCTCGACGATCAGGATGCGTTTCGGGTGGTCCATGGCGGGTCGGCGGCGTCGTGCGGCGCATCGGGGTCGGATGGCGACGGAATGCCGCCTTGCCGCCATTGTGCAAAATTTCAGGGCGGCAAGGGTTCACAAATAATTTAACTCTGGATGACGTGCGTGCCGGGAGCCAACGCCGGCAAGGCTTTTCGCGCCCGTCTTTGACATGCGGCTTTCATCATCCGGGGCCGAACGGCAGGGAAACGCCAAAAACCCGGTGACCGCGGGCGGCCCTCCGAGGCCGGCCTCCGCCTGTCGGCGGCCGGCCTCGCCTCCTCAACGCGACAAGGTCGTTGAATGGACTGAAAGTGTGTTGGCATCGGCCGGCCGGATCGACCGCCGTCGCGCGGCGGCGCAGTGACGCATGCGTCGCCCCTGCCCTACGCCGGCTCAAACATTCCGCGTATCAGCAACGGAAGCGGGGTGTCGACGAAGTCCGGCGCGCCCGGCCGATCGACGATCACATCGAACGCGCTGCGCGCGGAAGCCGCGGTCGATTCGAGCCGGACCACCGGTAAAACGCCCGTCATCGTCGTCACGATCGGCCGTACCCGGTTCCAGGCCCAATCGATGTCGGCGGACGTGATCAGGCGACCGTCCCAGTATCGCGCTCTGTCGGTCAATTCGAAGCGGATGACGCGCCGCGCCGCGTCGGCGCGCCATTCAACGAAGCCGTCGTCGCCGTATTGCGACGCATAGATGCCGGACGGCAGCGCTCGAAGATTGCGCCGGTAATCGACCGCGACCTGATAGCCGGCCGCCTGCGCCGGCCGGCCCGGCCGATTCGAAACCGCGTCGCCACGCTGGAACCCCAACGCGCGGGCCGTGCCGACCGCACCGATTGCGCCGATCGCGCCGGAAATCTGCAGCGCGCGATGGATGAAAATTCGCCGCCTCATCATCGTCTACCTCGCATGGACTGCCGAATGAAAACACGCGACGAACCGCCTACGAACGCTTCGTTCCCGCACGCGCGCGATGCACCAGCGCGGCCTCGTCGACCAGCAGCGGCCCGACGATTTGCGCGTCATGAGGCGACGCGGCGAAGACCTGCCGGGGAGACAGTTCCACGTCCGTTGCGTTCGCCGTCTCTCCGTGAAGCCGCCTCAGGCTCACGGCATCGATGCCGTAGACGATGCGCCGGATGCCCGACCAATAGATCGCGCCGCTGCACATCACGCACGGCTCCGCCGACGCATAGATGGTCGCCTTGCGCAATTCCGCGGGGCTGAACTTCGCTGAAGCGATACGCACCGCGACGAGTTCCGCATGCGCGGTACAGTCCCCCGTCTCGCCCACCCGGTTGCCGGCTTCGACCAGCACGGCGCCCGAAGGCGACGCGACCACGGCGCCGAAAGGCGCGTTGCCCCGCTTCGCGGCGTGCGTCGCGACGACGAACGAACGGCGCAAATGCGCGAGATCGGCATCGCCCGGATCAGCCGGCCCGGAATGAGGCGGCGTCGGCGACAATACTTGCGTCATCGGCTTTCTCCTGCTTCTTGCAAGCGCTGCAAACGGTTTTCGATCGAATCCACGAACCATTCGAGGCTCGTCGAATTCGCGGACAGCATCGGCAATCCCAGCCTCTGCTCGACGGCGCTCACGGCATCGAGCGACGGAAATCCACTGCCCGGAACCACGATCGCGTCCACCGCGTGGCGATGCGGCACGAGCGCCTGCTCCGCTTGCGCAACGATGTCGGCCGCGGCGACGTCCCACACCGCACCGCGATCGAAGCGATCCTGTCGCGGCACGTCGTTCCAGCGCGACGGCAGCCGAAACGGAATGCGCACGGCCACCGCGAGATCGTGCCGGGAGAAATACGACACGAACGCGTCGACGGTTTCGTCGGAATACCAAGGCGGAATCAGCAACGCGGGGGCACGCGCGCGGCGCTTCAGCAGGCCGCGCACCAGCGCCTGCGCGGACGTCGTCGCGACGGCGCACCCGATGCGCGCCGTCGCGTCGCGAATGAACGCCGCATCGAATCGGCCGTCCGAGAACACGCTCGCGCTGGTGAAGCACAAACAGGCGGCATCCACGCGAATCCGTCTCAGCGTATCCAGTGCGACGCCCAGCCCGGCGCGGTCGACGAGTTCGTCGACGCTGGAGCCCAGATAGATCTGGCCCGGCTGTCGCGGCAGCGCGAAGCGCACGGTATGAATCGACAGCCGGCCGGCGGCCTGCCGCCAGATTTCCATCTCGGGAACCGGATCGTTGTCGACGACCACGATGCCCAGGCGCGGCAGATGGGAGTGGAATCCGGTGTGCGCGACGCGCGGCGCCGGCAGGCCGCTCATGAGGCTTCCTGCGGCGCCGGAGCCGATCGGTCGCGGATCGCCACCCCGGCGCCCAGGATCGCGAAAAACGCGGTCAGCGCGAAGGCCGCGGCATACGCGTGCGCCGGCTCGCCGATTCCCAGCGTGATGACCAGCAGCGCGAGTGCGATCGATCCGCTGCCGTACTGCGCGGTGACCATCAGCGAACTCGCGGCGCCCTGCTGCTGCTCCGTGATGCCCCTGATGCCGACGACGAATTTCGACGTGTAGATGATGCCGTGCCCCAAGCCGCTCACCAGCAGCCCCGGAAAGACGTCGAGCCAGTAATCCCGGTAGCCGATCCGCAGCGCGAGATACAGAAGCCCGGCCGCGCCCAGCACGAAGCCGAACGCGAGTACCCGGCCGGCCGCATACCGGCGCAGGATGCGCTCGGCCAGCATGTTGCCGAGAATGATCGTGATCGACAGCGGCAGGAACAGCAGGCCGGTGGTCCATACGTCGTAGCCGTAGAGCTTCTGCAGCAACAGCGTAATGAGAAAGAACTCCGAGCCGACGCTCGCCATGTAAAGCGCGCTCGCCGCGCAGCCGAGCTTCAGCGACCGGATCGCGCGGAGGTCGCGTTGAATCAGCGGCAACGGCAGCTTCGCCTCGGCGATCGCGAAGATCGCCAGCAGCACGACGGACGCCGTGAATACGATGCGGGTCCACGGGTGCGTCCAGCCGTATTCCGCCTGCAGCGTCAGCCAGAGCACGAAGCTGAGCACGGCGACCGTTCCGAAGAGCGACGCGAGCAGTGGAATCCGGGCCGCGTCCGGCGCGGCCGTGTTCCGGGCGAAATACCTCTGGCCAAGCAGCAGGCAGGCGAGCGCGACCGGGCCGTTGATGACGAAGATGAGCCGCCACGACACCAGCGCGAGCAGGCCGCCGAGCACCACGCCCGCGACCAGGCCGGATGCGCCGACCGCCCCCCAGATCGACAGCGCCCTCGCGCGCTCGCGGCCTTCCGGGAAATTGCCGGCGATCAGCGCAATGATCGCCGGCTGCAGGATGGCCGCGCTGACGCCCTGAATCGCGCGCGCCAGCAGCAGGAACGTCCCGTCCGGCGCGATGCCGCCCAACAGCGAGGCCGCGCCGAAGATCGCGATCGAAACGGCGAACGCGCTGGCCGAACCATACCGGTCGCAGATCCGGCCGCCGACCAGCAGGAAGCCGGCGAACAGCAGGCCATACGACGACACGATCCATTGCGACACGCTGTCGTCGATATGCAACCCGTTCGCTATTTCAGGCAGCGCGACATAAATGATCGAGTAGTCGAGCGCGATCATGAATTGCGCGAACGAAAGCACGGATAGCGTGACCGTGCGACCGCGATTCGGAAAGACGTCGGCTACAGTTTCGCTGCTCATCGTGTCAGTGCTCCGAAAGTTGGATAGGGGACAGCCACCGGGCGGTTCGGCTGCGCAGGCCCGCCCAGTCGGCCACGGGCTCGGGAAAACCTTTGCCCGCGAAGTCGGCGCGACTCGAGACGCCCCAGCCCACGCCGATTGCGTCGATGCCGGCCGCGCGGGCCATCAACAGGTCGTCCGTGCTGTCGCCGATCACGAGCGCATCCCGGGGCGCGACCTGCAAGCTCGACGCAGCCAGCAGCGCGAGATCCGGCGCAGGCTTGCCGTGCAAGACCGCGTCGTGGCCGAAGACGCCATCGAACAGTTCGCGCAGGCGCGTCGCGGCCAGGATGTCTTCCGCGCTGACCTGGATCTTGCTCGTGACGGCGGCGATCTTGACGCCGGAGCGCTTCAACGTCTCGATGAACGGGCGCGCTTCGGGAAACGGCAGGCGCTCGGCGAATGCTTCGGACTCCCGCTTGAAGATCGACCGGTACTCGCCCATGCAGGTTTCGATCAACGCGGCATCCGATGCCGGAAGCAATTGCGAGAACGCCTGCTGCAACGGGATGCCGATCGTGCGCCTCGCCCGATCGGCGTCGAATGCCACCCCATGGTGTTTCAGAACGGATTCGAATACGCGAACGATCAGCGCCGGCGTATCGAGCAGCGTACCGTCCAGATCGAACAACACGGCTGCATCACGCATGATCGACACGGCTTCGAGCCAGCACACCGGCGAATTCAGCGGCAACGCGCGCGGTGGACAGCAGCACCGCCCGGTTGATGAGATTGCTTTTGCCATCGGTCGCGGCGGCGATGATCTTCAGGATCGCCGGCGTGACGGCTTGCCCGGTAATGCCTTGCGCCTTGCACTGCGCGATGGCGTCCCGAATCAATGGATCGAGGATCGCATTGTCGATCGAGAATTCCTTTTCGATCGGATGCGTGATGAGCACCGCGCCCGCGCCGTCGAGCGCCCAGTGAGTGCGAACGAGCGAGGCGATATCGGACAGCTCGTCCAGTCGAACCGGCACCGTCTGGGTCGTGCTTTGCGTGTAATAGCCGGGAAAATCGCTCCATCGATACCCCACGACAGGGATGCCCAGCGTTTCCAGAACCTCCAGCGTCAACGCCGGATCCAGCATCGATTTGGCGCCCGCGCATACGACTGCGACCCGCGTGCGCGCGAATTGAATCAGATCGGGCGATATGTCGAAGGTCTGCTGCGCCTCGTAGTGGACGCCGCCGATGCCGGCGACCGAGAACGTCTCGATGCCGACCTGCGCGCAGGCCACCAGGCTGGAGGATACGGTGGTCCCGGCGGATTCCCGCGCGGCGAGCACGTACGCCAGATCGCGCGTGCTCGCCTTGCCCCTGACCTTGCCGGACGCGAGCTCGTCGAGTTCGGCATCGTTGACGCCGATCAGCAGGCGTCCCTTGAGTATCGCGATTCTGGCCGGCACGGCCCCCGCGTCGCGCAATACCTGCTCGGCCGCCTTGGCGGTGTCGTAATTGAATGGCCGGCTGCCGCCGGTGACGACGGACGATTCGAGGCCGACGATCGGGCGGCGCTCATGCAGCGCGTCTTGCACTTCTTTCGATATCGCGTAGAAATGCGGCAATTGCTTAGCCATTGAGCGCGCTCCGTTCAGAGGTTGCGGAAATCGAGGGGGGCAAATGCGCCGCGCCACGCGGCCGACGGCGAGGATCGGCGCACACATGGCCGTTTTCCGGCGCCATCCGGGGGTGCGCTGCACGCACGAGATCGATGAGTTCGGCCGCGTTCGCCGGCTCGACGGTCCGCGGCGGCTCGAGAAAGATCATGCTCGTGCCGGCTGCTTCGTCATACGGCTGATGGATCGAATCGTTCCGTCCGTCGAATTCCAGCGGCGTGGCCTTGTACAGGCTACACAGCAGCTTGTTGAACACCGGGGCGACCTTGATCCATTTATCGTCGAGCCAGACTTCCGCGAACCAGTGCAGGAACACCGCGCCCCCCATCAGCTCGATGATTCCCGGGCTCGCGAAATGATTGATCACCTTCGCGGCCTTGAGCCGGGCGGGGATGTGCAGGAGCCGCGCCGCGCTGACGAAGGCAATCGACTTGTGAAGACAGAATCCCCTGCCTGCGCGCACGATGCTGCTCGACGCGAGCCCGGCGGACGACAGCGGCGTATCGAAGATCTCATAGCTGATCTTGTCTCGCACGTGGTAATAGACGTCGATCAACCGGTCGCGACGGTCCGCCGCCCGCTTGCCGATCCTTTCGTCGATGTACTGCCTGAAATAGGCGTGCTTGTAATCGAATACCTCGTTGTCTTCGAGGAAACGAAGCGCGTCGAAGGAACGAGTCGTTGAGCTGCTCATGAGGACTCCCGGAAGACTGATTGACTTGACCGACGCCGCCACCCGTCGCGAACCGGCTCGCGAGCGGCCGTTCGCGCGGCAACGCAGGTGCGTTCCATATATAGCCCTGTAAACTAGAGACCCAGCGCGACGGCGATCCGGTTGCGCTGAATTTCATTGGTCCCGGAATAGATCGGGCCGGCGAGCGTATCGGCGATCGCCTCCCCGGCGCCGGCATCCTGCAAATATCCGGCACCGCCGCGCACGTGCAGGGCCGCGATCGCATTCTCGATCGCATAGTCGCTCGCGACGATCTTCGCCGCCGCCACCTCGATCGTCGCATCCTGCTTGCTGTCCAGCTTGGCCGCCGCCTGGTAGAGCAGCGCGCGCGCCGTCTCGTAGCCGATTCGCATGTCGGCAATCTTGTGCGCGATGGCCTGGTTGCTGGAGATGCGCGCACCGAATTGCCGGCGCGTCTTCGCGAATTCGATGGTCTCCTCGAGACGACGCAGCGACTCCCCGATCGAAATAACGAAGCACAGCAGGATTTCCTTCTTCATCACCTTGTCGAGAATATGGAATCCGCCGCCGTCGCCGCCGATCAGATTGGCCTTCGGCACCCGGCAATCGCGCAACGTGAGCGTGCCGTTGAGCGAGCCGTGCAGGCCCACCTTGGCCAGCGCCGAGCCGCGCTGCACGCCCGGCGTGCCGGTTTCCACGACGAACGCGCTCAGCGAACTCAAGCGGCTCGCCGAAGGGCGCTTCGCGTAGACGACGATCAGGTCGGCCAGCGGCCCGTTCGTCACGAACGTTTTTTCGCCGTTGATCACGACGTCGTCTCCGTCGTCGACCGCCGTGGTCTGCATCGCGAATACGTCCGAGCCGGCCGTTTCCTCGCTGATCGCATGCGCGCCGATCAACTCGCCCGAGGCCAGGCCATCCAGATATCTGGCCTTGGCCTGCGGCGTGCCCCAGGTATGAATGGGAATCAGCGAGCTGGCCAACTGCGTGGCGACCGAAAAATTCAACCCCGCATCGACGGACAAATAGCCGATACGCTCCACGCTGCGCATGAGCGCGCTCTGGTTGGCGGAACAACCGCCGAGGGCGGCGGGCAACACCGATCGGAACACCTTCGCGTTCGAAATGGCGAACCATTTTTCCCACGCGAATTCCGGCGTTGCCGTCTGCAGCGGCGCGCGTTGCCGCAGCAATGGCGCGCTGTCGTCCAGCTTGCGCAATATCGCGTCGCCGAAGGCGCTGGCGTCGCTGGCGTCGTTCAATGAGTGCATGGTCAGGTGACTCGGCTCGATCGATTGAAATTCTCAGTATTGGGAAAATCCGCTCTCATCCAGTTGATGCTTCTCGTTACCGGTCAATGGCGGGTTGAACACGCTGATGAGCACGAGATCGTCGCTGTCGTCGGCCACCAGATGGTGTGCATCGTGCTGATTGAGCACATAAAGCGTTCCCGGCGTGATCGCGAGCTTGACGGTGCCGTCCCGGCTGATCACCTTGCCGGAGCCCGACAGGCAATAGCAGGCCTCCAGATGCCGGCGGTACTGAATCTTCGAATCCGTGCCGCGATAGACGACCGTGTGGCACACCGTGAATCCCATCTCGTCGGATTGCGTGAGCATCCGGCGGCTCTGGCCGTTCCCCCACTCCACCGCGGGCGTATCCTGAATGTCGCGTAAAAACATGTCTGACTCCTTGTTTGACGTTGTTCAAGCAATGTTTTCGCTTTTCCGGGAATGGACGGCGATGAATTCCGTCACCTTCCTGACGCTTCCGAACGACTCCGGCGTCAGGCTCAGATCGTCTACCGGAATATCGAATTTCTCTCCGATCCACGACACGAATTGCAGCAGCTCCAGACTGCTGATTACGCCGTTTTCCAGCAGGTCGTAATCGACGTCGAGCTCGTCGGGAGCGATGTCCGGCGAAAATTTTTCGCAAATGAAGGACTTGATGGTGGATTCGGTTGTCATGTCAGTTACCCAAATTGGCCAAGATCGACTTCCTGTCGAATTTCCCGTTGCTTCCTCTCGGCAGTTCATGCCGGGAAATCCAGATCTCCCGTGGAATCGACGTACGCGGCAGGCGGGTCGCGCAATGCTTGCGCAGTTCGAGCGACGAGCACGTCCACCGGTTCTTCAGGTTGACGACGGCAACGAGCCTGGCTTCGTCCGTTTGAGGCGCCTTCACCAGCACCACCGCCGCGTCCACGGCCGGGTGATCGGCCAGGATCGATTCCACTTCCTGCGTGTTGATTCGCACGCCGTGAATCTTGATCTGATGGTCGATCCGTCCGAGCAATTCGAGCGTGCCGTCCGGGTGACGCACCACCAGATCGCCGCTGCGAAAATAGACCTTGCCATCCGCACGCAGGACGAAGCGCTCGTCCGTCAATCGCGCGTCGCTGTAGCCGATCGATTGAAACGGGGTATTGACCAGCAATTCACCTTGATGCGGCGTGTCGCTCGATGAACCGGACGTATCGATCTCGAACGTCGTGCCCGCTATCGCCGCCCCCAGCGGAATGTAGTCGCGACCGCTCGCGGATAACCGGGGTATGTCGACAACCTCGACGAAGCTGTCGTTGGTTTCGGTGCACCCGTAGACATTCAGCAACCTCGCATTGGGGAAATGCGTTGCGATACGGGCCACCTGGGCCGGCGAGAACTTTTCTCCGGTGAAGATCGCGGTGCCGACCTTGTCGAACGGAGGATCCGGTTCGCGATCCTGGCCGAGCAGCAATTGATAGAGATGCCCGACGCCTTGCAGCAAGTCGACGTGCTGCTCCCGGACCAGGGCGCGCAGATAGCCGTCCCTGGACAACTGATGCGCATCGGCGAGCACCACGGCTCCGCCGGCCGCGAGCACGCCCCATAGTTCGAGCAGGCTAAGGTCGAAATTGAGCGGCGCGAAGCTGAGCGAGCGCGTGAACGGGCCAAGATTCAGATAGCTCCGCGCCCAATCGGCGAAATGGGCGATCGCTGCGGCGGTGAGATTGACGATCTTCGGCGCGCCGGTGGTTCCCGATGTGGCGAGTTGCAAACCGGACGCGCCGGCCGTCACCCGATCGGGAGGCGGCGAATGCGCATCGGCGTCCGCATGCGCCGGTCGATCGACCGGTATTGCGCCGGTGGCCTGGATCACCCTGTCGACGTAATCGCTGCTCCAGTTTGGCGACGCGATGAATACGGGGTATCCGAGCATCCATGCGGCCAATATAAGGCCCAAATTGGCGGGCGTCTTTTCGCCGTCGACGAAAATCAACGAACCACCGGGCAACCGGGACGATTCGACAAGGCGAACGCCGGCATCGAAGTGATCGAGAAACGTTTTCCGGACGATCCACTCGCCCGCATGCCAGAGGATCGGTGCGCCCGGTTCCGCATGCAAATGTCGAATAATCGACTCCGCAATTGTCGAGCGCGCGCCATCCAGTCGGCCATCCGAAGATGACGAGATTATTTCGCTCATGAATCAACCCTTTATCTCCGTATCGCGCTGCGATACGGAGTGATCGAGAGATGTCTGCCCGACGAATCAGGATGCCTGAAACCGCGAAATCGACGCGTGAGCCGTTCGTCCGCGCGGTATCGTGTCTCGCGATAGCGGCAAACCTGGGTCCGGATCAGGCAAATAGAGGGTTTCCGTAATACGACTGTCGCAGGTGGAATGCGCGAGCCACGACTGCCACAGCGTTTCAAGATGCAACCACGCCGTCCGCAGCGCGAGCATGCGGAACGGGAAGCGCGAATCGATCCTTGCGTTCACGCGATTACGGAAGAAATCTTCGATCATCACCCGCCCTCGAATTTCACGTTTTGATTAATATTTTTATAAAACTTTCTCTCAGGTCGACTTCATGGAACCGGATCACCGATTCCATATATCAATCAAATATCCTGCATGAAATTACGTCATGAAACATGGCTTTTCACCGCCCGTTCTGATGAAAATTCATAATTCAGAAAAATCAAATAATCAGCCGCTTTGCTTATTCAAATCATTCGCCGACTCGATACTCAGATTGATACTAGAAAACCAATCAGGTCTTTTCAAAGAAGATTTATGCATATGCATACAACGAATTCTTGATCTGACGTGTTGACGCTCATCCGGAATCGGCCCGGTCATTCCGCGTCCGCGACCACCGGCGTGCCCTCCCGCCGAACGTGGATTCCAGGTTGCAGGACCAGACCAGACCGAGCTTCCCGATATTGCCGGCGTCGATCTGCTTGAGGCGGGAAAAGCGCGTTTCCGCATAGTCCAGCCCGTAACTGGACCAGCCCCTGGTCGCGCGCGCGTTGTCACGGATGCTCTGCGCGTCGACGCGCGCCGTGACGGCGCAGATATGCTCGGGCGGGCCCTCGTATTGGACTCGCCCGGCATCCTGGGTGACGGGCTGCGGCCGTGCGCGACGCTCGCCCCGTTGCTCCGGCTATCGGCTCGCTATTGCAAGCTCATCACGCCGATTTCAGCCGCGCGTTTCGCCGGATTCACGGGATCAGTCCATCGGACTATCGAGACAGCGCCGAAGCAAACCGGTCGTGCGGGAGGGGCGCGAGCATGCGCCCTCGTCGATTGAAATGCGCATCCGCCCGCAACGCATCAGGCGATGCGTTGCGGGCGGATGGCGTATTGAGGCCAGGCAGCGCGTGCGCGCCGCCGCGCTCAGGCTTTCAGCACCCCGAAGATCTCGCTCAGCATCGACTTCGCGTCGCCGAACAACATGCGGTTGTTGTCCTTGTAGAACAGCGGATTGTCGACGCCCGCATAGCCCGAGGCCATGCTGCGCTTCATCACGATCGAGGTCTTCGCCTTCCACACTTCCAGCACCGGCATGCCGGCGATCGGGCTCGCCGGGTCGTCCTGCGCCGCCGGGTTCACGATGTCGTTCGCGCCGATCACCATCGACACGTCGGCCTCGGGGAAGTCGCCGTTGATCTCGTCCATTTCGAGCACGATGTCGTACGGCACCTTGGCTTCGGCCAGCAGCACGTTCATGTGGCCCGGCATGCGGCCTGCCACCGGGTGAATCGCGAAGCGCACGTCGACGCCCTTTTCGCGCAGCAGCTTCGTGAGCTCGAACACCGTGTGCTGGGCTTGCGCCACCGCCATCCCGTAGCCGGGCACGATGATCACGCGCTTCGCTTCACGCAGCAGTTCGGCCGTTTCCGCGGCGCTCACCGCCACCGCTTCGCCGGCCGGCTGCGCACCGCCGCCGGCTGCCGCGGGCGCACCCGCGCCGCTGCCGAAGCCACCCGCGATCACGCTGATGAAGTTGCGGTTCATCGCGCGGCACATGATGTACGACAGGATCGCACCCGACGAGCCCACCAGCGCGCCGATCACGATCAGCAGGTCGTTG
>Ga0157367_1000404_pt1 | contig 21637 bp, 18 predicted proteins | sample AttbisABBM2_FD_113142 | JGI IMG/M metagenome (GOLD analysis project Ga0157367, IMG submission 113142) | Fungus gardens microbial communities from leaf cutter ant in Botucatu, State of São Paulo, Brazil - Atta bisphaerica ABBM2 | ecosystem: Host-associated > Fungi > Mycelium > Unclassified ... | reverse complement strand
GCGGTGTAAGGCTGAGTTTCATATCGGAAGATCCTTTTACCAGTAGACGTATTGCATCAGGAACACCTGATCGCTCGGGTCGCCGGAGGCATTTTTCATGTAAAAGCGGCTGTCGGCTGCGGTAGCAAAGCGTCCACCGCCGTACTCATACCAGATACCGAACTGCATAAACGAGGTTGTTTCATCGGCGGCATTGTCCGGGCGATGCTTTGCGTAGCTGTAAGCGGTGGAGAGATAGACGCCTTTTAACGCTTCAATCATGGCGCTGACCATATAGCCGGTTTCAGTCCCGGAGACGTCCTTGCCGCTGGCGCGTCCGGTGTGATGCCAGGCGCGCGCCGCCAGGTTGGGCGACAGAATGCCGGTCAGGAAGAGTTGTCCCGTGCCGTCGGTGACCTCAAGTCCGTTCATCCAGGTGACATCTTTGACGATGTCATACTGGATATAGCCGTTGGCCATCGCCGGATAGGTATACTTATCGTCATAGCGATCGTATTTACCAAAATGCAGCCAGGCTTTGCTCTCGTCATGGTGCCCCGCAGGCGTGGCGGTGACGCTGTAGCGCAGGTTCCCGGAGCGGTTTTGTACCTTGAGCGCGTACATAATGTCGCGGGTGTTGGGGATCACGTAGCCCAGATCGGGCGTGAAATCTCCCCACCACTGCAGGTCATCAAGGGAGGAGTCCTGACGCAGGCTGAGCATGATCTCGGTGTTGCCGTCGGTTTTGTAGCCGCCGTAAAAGCGGTTAAGCCCACCTTCGAATCCGCCCCAGCTGTGGTCGGGCACCCAGGCGTTCCCCTGATGGTCAGCCTGTACGGTCCAGCCCTCGCCGTAAATCAGGCCGAACCAGTGCCCGTATTTCATTTCCAGACCGCTCTCAATGTAGGTGCCGTCACTGTATTTATGTTTATTCTGACCTTCTAAATCCATATATCCGCCAACCCCCAGCTCGCCATAAAAACGAAACGACGGAGAGGTAATTTCCGGGGTTCGGGTATCGTCATGTTCAGCGGGTCGGGCTTCTTCTGCGGCAAATGCCGGGCAGCAGAAAGAGAGGGCAGCGAGTGCCCCAATTGTTTTCTCTTTAATTTTCATGCACTCATCCCAGTGAAAAAATATCCATGCCTTCAGCGTTAGTGAAGATTTGAGGCAGGTGACGCTTCTGTTTGTTGTTGTTCTTTTGATAATCCCTTGACGTATTTGCTGTATTTCCACCAGGCAAATCCGAGGAATAACACAATGCCACCGACGTTATAGAAAATAATCGTCAGAATATTGGCACCGGTGGGGAAAGTTGAGGCCACAAAGCCGATGGCAAAAATCACAATCAGCATCGACACCACCACCATGCCCGTGGTGCGTGAGCCCATTTTGAAGTCGCGCGGGAGATGATCGAGCTTACGGCGCAGGTTCAGGTAGGCCAGCATGATGAACAGCGGCGGTAACATTGACGCGGCCGCGGTCATGTTGATGACGGTATTCATCAGCTCCTGCGCGGTGTTCGACCCCATGGTTGGGATAATCATGAGCGGAATGACGATCAGATACTGGATCCACGCCGCCCGCGCCGGTACGCCGTTCTCGTTCAGCGCCACGGTTTTTGGCCCAAAGATGCCGCTTGGGATCTCAGAGAAGAAGATTTTGACCGGCGTTGCCGTCCACATCAGCAGGGAGCCGAACATAGCGGTAAAGGAGACCAGGCCGACAAAGCGGTTCATCAGCACCTCCGGCAGGCCAAACCATACCGCCAGGCCGTGGAACACCTGCACCGAGCCGCCGGTGAATTTCAGCTCTTTGCTGCTGATAAAGACGTTAATCAGCACCGAGGAGATGGAGTAGAGCACGCCGATGAAAATCCCCGCCAGAATGATCACCCTGACAAAGGATTTTGAGCCGCCCTTCACGTCGTTAACGTATACCGCAACGGACTCTGCGCCCCCGGCGGCCATAAATATCCAGGTGGTGATGCCGAGGAAGGCCCAGTTGAAGTTGGGGATCATCGCGTCAACGGTAATCGGGTCGGCTGGCTGCACGCCGCCCACCAGCGCTGCGCCGGCCAGAAGAATATAGGAGAGGGTCAACAGCAGCATGAGCGTTGAGGTCACCGACGTGATCGGCCCCAGCATCTTCGCCCCGTTGGTGGACACCCAGGTCGAGAAGGCGAACAGCACCATGCTCAGTACCGTGGTGGCAAACGGCGTAAGAATGTACTCATAGCCCAAAAAGGCGTAAGAGGCGTAGGCGATGACGCGCGGTAATAACGAGGTAAAGAAGAACAGGTTCACGAACCAGTAGGTGTAGGCGGTAATAAACGCCCAGCGCCCGCCCAGCGAGCTTTTCACCCAGGCGTACACGCCCGCTTCGGAGTTTTTATTCAGGGAGACAAACTCCGCGATGATTAAGCAGAAAGGAATAAAGTAGAACAGGGTGGCTAAAAAGAACATCGGCGCGGAGGCCAGCCCCAGCTCGATGTTGTTATTAATCACGTTGTTAAAACTGAATACGGCGGCAAACGTCAGCGACAGCAGGCCGAATTTGCCGATGGTATTACGCTTGGTAGTTTCAGACATAACCTATCTCCGGGTACGAGGAGGATAGCGGTGCTTCATTGGCACCGCTGGATTTTTTATTTGTTATGGAAATAACCGTCTTCGATGGTCACATAGAGGACGACTTTTTTGGCTGGCGTTTCGCTGATAAAGCGATACGCCTCGTGGTTTTCACATATCACGATCTGTCCCTCCCGCACCTGTTCGGTATGGCCCACGCCTTTCAGGTATTCGCGGTCGGTTTCATCCCGGTAGCACTCCACAAGCTGAAGGGCGTCTTTTGCGGCGTACTCAATTTTCTGCGCGCCCTGCAGGTAGTAATGGACCTCGAAATAGCGGCGATGGCCGACGAACAGCGCGTCGGTGCTGGCATCATTGGTCACGCGGTAGGCCAGAGAGTCGCCAATCGAGTGGGCAACGCCGGGCTGGATGTGGTCGATGTTATTAATGGCCTCTGTGCAGCGCTGCCATTTGCGGCCCGTGCGATAACGCTGCTGGAACTGTTCCAGGCTGTCGAGAACGATCATTTTTCTGCCTCGCTGTGCGAATTCATGGAGAAGAAACCGCTGCCGAACCGATGGCGCGCCAGCGTCTGCGCGGCGGTGTGTCCGCCTTCCAGCGGGAGCAGGGTGAAGCCGTAGCGGAACGGCCTGAACCAGACGCGCCAGGTATCCAGCACTTCGCTTCCCCAGGAGTTAGAGCCTAAGCCCAGTACCTGATGGTCGAGATTGAGGGTGATGTCCTCGCTGCGACGCAGTTCGTTGCAGTGCTGCGCGGCGTGGATGTTCTCTGCCGTGTAGCGCCAGGCGCTGAAATGGATGGGCTGCTCAGGCATCACCAGCAGGCCGCTGCCGTGACGGCTGGCGAGCGTTGCCCAGCGCACCTGCTGACGGTTGCCGTTATTCTGCGGGAACGGGTAGTTTTCGAACATTTCGTCCACCGTGGTGTGCCACAGGTCTATAGTGCTGGCCTGCTGGCTGTCCGGGTAGTTCTCACCGGGTCCGCGTCCGTAGTAGCTCACCTGGTCGAATTCACCGTTGATGCCGAGGGTAAAGCCGATGCACGGGATAATGTGCGGATAATCACCGTAGGGTTCACCGCTCAGCTCAACGTTAATTTGCCCGTCGGCGGCAATGCGCCAGCGATAGGTACAGCGCATGCCAAAATCAAACACCGGCGGGGCAATCAGCGTGCGGGTGGTAATGACAATCGCATCGTCCTGCTGCTCGACCTCAAAACCGCGCAGGTGCTCCTGCATAATCTGCAGATGGTTGGGTTGCCACAGCCCCTCATACTCCTGCTTGTGGTTATCAATCATCGGTTTGAAAAAGTTAATCTTCGGTTCACGGGTGATGTTTTCCTCACCGTTAACCAGCCAGGAGCAGAGTTTCCCTGTCACTTTTGAGAAGCGTGCGCGGAAGTTATGCCCGATCACGGTACAGTTCAGACGGTCTTCTGCCAGCCGCAGCGGTGTCGCGTTGGCGTTACTAAACGGCGTGACGTGAGTTGTGCGCGTTTTTAGCGGGAACTGATACACCGCAATCTCGTGCCCCGCTTCGCTGTAGCGCGTGCGGCTGTTTTTGCTGATGCGCACGGTCAGGAATGCTTCGCGCTCGTCGAGTTGGGGCAGGTTCAGGCTCACGGTGCGGGTGCTGTTGGGGGCCAGCCCGGTAATTGTCAGCGGCTGGCTGTGCAGGGTTTCACCTTCGGCACGCACCTCAACGAGCAGGGTGTAATCGTCCAGGCTGGTGAACCAGAAGCGGTTATCAACGTGCAGCTCGCCGTTCTGCCAGCGCAGTTTGACCGGGGCAATCACCTGCTTATATTCGCGCAGCCCCGGACCCGGCGTTTGATCGGAGTAGATCAGCCCGTCGAGGCAGAAGTTGTAGTTATTCGGATAGTCACCAAAGTCGCCGCCGTAGGCGTAATACGTATTGCCGCTGGCATCTGCCGACTGAATACCGTGGTCGCACCACTCCCAGACGTAGTGGCCCTGAATGCAGTCGTGGCGATCGAAGACGTTTTGATACTCGCTCAGACCGCCGGGGCCGTTGCCCATCGCGTGGGCGTATTCGCAGATAACGCGCGGTTTGGCGTGGGGATACTCGCCGAACAGGTTCATGAGCGGCACGCGGGTGTACATGGTGGAGATGATATCCACCACCTCGGCGTCGCGATCTTCTTCGTAATGCAGCAGGCGCGTGTCGTCCAGCGCCTTTGCAGCCCGGGCCATGGCGCGGATATTACAGCCGTAGCCGGACTCGTTTCCAAGCGACCAGATGATGATGGAAGGGTGGTTTTTCTGGGCGTGAATATGGAGCTCGATGCGCTCAACGTAGACATGTTCCCACGCCGGATCGTCCGTGATGCGGCTCAGGTCGCCGACGTTGGCAAATCCGTGGGATTCCACATCCGTCTCCGCCATCACGAACAGGCCGTAGAGGTCGCACAGCTCGTAGAAGCGCGGATCGTTGGGGTAGTGGGCGGTGCGCACCGAATTGATATTGTGCTGCTTCATCAGGATCAGGTCGCGCTCGACGCGATCCATGCCCACGGCGCGGCCCTTCTGATGATCGTTGTCGTGACGGTTTACGCCGTGCAGCTTCAGGTAGCGGTTGTTCACGTAGAACAGGCCGTCTCGCACCTTGATGTCGCGGAACCCAATGCGCTGAGGGATAACCTCCAGCGTCTGTCCGTGTTCATCTTTGAGCGTTACGACCAGATGGTAGAGGTAGGGCGATTCCGCAGACCACTGCTGAGGCTGTTTGACCTCAATGCTAAAGGCGGTTTCCACGCTGCGGGTCACGGTCAGGCTGTCGGTAGTGCCCTGATGGATCGCTGCTTCGCCATCATACAGGGCATACTCCAGCGACACGGCGGATGCGTGCGGGGCCAGGTTTTCCAGCTCAAGCTGACAGAAGAGGGTGGCGTCTTTCCATGCCTCGTCGAAGGTGGTTTTGATCGTGAGGTCGCGCACGTGAGTGGGATTTTTGCCGATCAGATAGACGTCGCGGAAAATGCCGGCCGTCCACCACATGTCCTGATCCTCAATGTAGGTCGAATCCGCCCACTGCAGCACCCGCACGCACAGCAGGTTTTGCCCGCCGTGCACCGCGTGGCTGATATCAAACTCGGCGGTCAGCCGGCTGCCCTTGCTAAAGCCAATGTAGTGACCATTCACGTAGACTTCGAAATACGTTTCGACGCCGTCAAACTTGATGAGGGTCTGCTTCCCCTGCCAGCCGTCCGATAGCGTGAAGTGGCGCTGATACGCCCCGGTCGGATTGTCTGTAGGCACCCACGGCACGTCGACCGGGAAGGGGAAGCCTTCGTCGGTGTACTGCAGCTGGCCGTGCCCTTCCATCTGCCACATGGCGGGTACGGTAATGTCGCCCCAGTCGGCCATATACTCAGAGGTAAAGTTTTCCGGTACCAGAAGGGGGTGGGTGAAAAAGCGAAAGTTCCACTTACCGCTCAGAGACAGAAAGTGGCTGCTGGCCTCGCGGGCAAAGGTGCGAGCCTGCGCGACGGTGTCGTATGAGAAGAAGTACGCTCGCGGCGGAAGCCGGTTCTCATGCGTGAGTTGAATATTTTCCCAGCGATTCATGCGATCTCCCTGTAGGGGGTAAACATCATTGCTGGAGATTTTAGTAAATATTTTACTAAATAAAATCAGTAAAATTGATTTGCTTTAACTCGATCACGAAATAAAAAAATGCCGGGCATGCCCGGCAGTGTGTTAAACGAGGGGAATTAGCGGGTGGTGCCGCGCAGTTTCAGCACGCTCGGCACGAAAACCTGCAGCGGCAGCGTCCTGCCATCGCGGGCTTTTTCCAGCAGCAGGTTAACCCCCTGGCTGCCCATCATTTCCGAGTGGATGCGTACGGTAGAGAGCGGCGGGAAGGTGAAGCGGGCGGTCGGGATATCGTTCACGCTGATGAGCGAAATGTCCTCCGGGATCGCCAGCCCTTTTTCATGGATAGCGCGCAAGACGCCGATGGCTATCGAATCAGAGGCTACAAACAGGGCGGTAGGCCAGCTTGTCTGAGCCAGCATGGTTTTTGCCAGTTCGTATCCGGATGAGCTGGAAAAACCGCCGCGCCAGATATCCTGTTCTGACACCACCCCTTTCAGGCGACCATACTCGACAAAAGCGGCTTCGCGGATATCGGCTTTGCCGGGCTCATCTTCCCCGCCGATAAAGCCAATGCGCTTAACGCCCTGATCAATGAAGAAATCAACGATCTGCTTGCTGATGCGCGAGAGGTCAATGTCGACGGAATCGAACGCGCTGCCGGGCTCGTGAAAATCGATAAAGCAGACGTTGTCCGTTAACGCAGTTGCAGCGCGCAGGACGGCTGAAGAGGGCTTGCCCACAATCAGTACGCCGGTAAGTTTTTTACTCTCTGGCAGGGTGGCATTGGCGTAACAGTTGCTCAACTCGACGCCCAGCTTTTCACACTGTGTCTCAATACCGTGGCGGATGGCAAGGTAGTAAGGGTCGTTAATCTCCAGCTCTTGCTGGTAGCTGTAGAGCGCCAGAATGTGCTGCTGACCCACCGCGGCAGACTGCATTTTGCGGGACGTTGTGCTCTTGTATTCCAGCTTTTCCGCAATCTCCAGAATGCGGTGCTTGGTCTCTTCTTTTACGTTCAACGTTGGGTCATCGTTTAAAACCCGGGATACCGTCGCCAGCGAAACGCCAGCCTCCGTCGCGATGTCTTTGAGCGTAGCCATGTTTGTCCTTATTCCCCCACGTGATGACCCATTGTAAAGGATGAATCAGGACATGCATCCGTTTTTACTAAATATCCTGCCCATTGCTTCCGGCAAATAGCGTGCTAGTATTTAGTAAAACTTTACCAAGGAGAGAGCATGGACACGATAGCTTACGATGACTTTGCAAAGCTGGAGATCCGCGTGGGGACGATTGTGGACGTTAAGCGCCACGCCAACGCAGACAAACTCTATATCGCGCAGATTGATGTGGGCGGAAAAACGCTGCAAACCGTCACCAGCCTGGTGCCGTATTACCGGGAAGAAGAGCTTATGGGAAAAACGGTGGTGGTGCTGTGTAATCTGGCGAAAGCGAAGATGCGCGGCGAAACGTCTGAATGCATGCTGCTCTGCGCGGAAACCGATGACGCCAGCGAAAGCGTGTTGTTAACGCCGGAGCGGGCGATGGCGGCGGGTGTCCGGGTGGTATAAAAAAAGGGTGGCAATGCCACCCGATTTTCCAGGCCGGGTAAGCGGCAGCGCCACCCGGCAACGCAGACCGCACTACAGCACGCTCAGCGCCTTCTCCACCACGTTCTCAACGGTAAAGCCGAAGTACGGGAACAGCTTATCGGCAGGGGCGGACTCACCGTAGCCCCGCATGCCGACAATCGCCCCTTTGAGCCCGACATACTTGTACCAGTAGTCGGCGATACCGGCCTCCACCGCCACGCGCGCCGCGACGTTAGAGGGCAGCACCGACTCCCGGTACGCCTCGTCCTGAGCGTCAAAAATATCCGTAGAAGGCAGGGAGACGACCCGCACCGCATGGCCTTCTGCAGTCAGCTTTTCCGCCGCTTTCACCGTGATTTCCACCTCGGAACCGGTCGCAATCAGGATCACGTCCGGCTTGCCGCCGCTGTCTTTCAGGATGTAGCCGCCGCGGGCGATGTTTTTCACCTGTTCCGGCGTGCGCTCAATCTGCGCCAGATTCTGGCGTGACAAAATCAGTGCCGTTGGGCCATTGTGGCGTTCTACCGCCAGCTTCCAGCCCACTGCCGCTTCGACCTGATCGCACGGACGCCAGGTGCTGAAGTTTGGCGTCAGGCGCAGGCTCGCCAGCTGTTCAACCGCCTGGTGGGTGGGGCCGTCTTCTCCCAGACCGATGGAGTCGTGGGTATAGACCATAATCTGCCGCGCCTTCATCAGCGCCGCCATGCGCGCCGCGTTACGGGCGTACTCGACGAACATCAGGAAAGTGGCGGTGTACGGCACAAACCCACCGTGATGGGCGATGCCGTTGGCGATCGCGGTCATCCCGAACTCGCGCACGCCGTAGTGGATATAGTTCCCGGCAATGTCCTCTTTCAGCGATTTCGAGCCGGACCAGATCGTCAGGTTGCTTGGCGCCAGGTCCGCCGAGCCGCCGAGCAGCTCGGGCAGAATAGGGCCGATTGCGTTCAGGGTATTTTGCGACGCCTTACGGGTGGCGATCTTCGCCGGGTTGGACTGCAGGTTTTCAATCAGCGCCTGGGTTTTATCGTCCCAGTTTTCCGGCAGACCGCCGCTCATGCGGCGGGAGAACTCGGCGGCCAGCTCCGGGTGCGCTTTTTTATAAGCGGCAAACTTCTCGTTCCAGGCGTGCTGGGCTTTCTCACCGTCTTCACGGGCATCCCAGGCTCTGTAGATCTCTTTTGGGATCTCAAACGGCGGGTATTTCCAGCCCAGTTTCTGCCGGGTCAGCGCCACTTCCTCCTCGCCCAGCGCCGCGCCGTGCGCCTCCTCTTTGCCCGCCTTGTTCGGCGAGCCGAAGCCGATGACCGTGCGGCAGATAATCAGGGACGGTTTGTCCTTCACGCTTTGCGCTTCCTGAATCGCTTTTTTCACCGCCTCAGGGTCGTGACCGTCAATCTCATGCACCACGTGCCAGTGGTAGGCCTCGAAGCGTTTTGCCGTGTCGTCGGTAAACCAGCCCTCGGTCTCCCCGTCGATGGAGATGCCGTTGTGATCGTAGAACCCGATCAGCTTGCCGAGCCCCAGCGTGCCCGCCAGAGAGCAGACCTCGTGGGAGATCCCCTCCATCAGGCAGCCGTCACCCATAAACACGTAGGTGTAGTGATCGACAATCTCGTGATCCGGCTGGTTGAACTGTGCCGCCAGCGTACGCTCGGCAATCGCCAGCCCGACCGCATTGGCCAGCCCCTGACCGAGCGGCCCGGTGGTGGTCTCCACGCCCGGCGTATAGCCAATCTCCGGGTGACCCGGCGTTTTGGAGTGCAGCTGGCGGAAGTTTTTCAGCTCCTCAAGCGGCAGATCGTAGCCGGAAAGGTGCAGCAGGCTGTAGAGCAGCATTGAGGCGTGACCGTTGGAGAGAATAAAGCGGTCGCGATCGTACCAGGTGGGGTCATTCGGGTTGTGCTTCAGGAAGTCGTTCCACAGCACTTCGGCAATATCGGCCATGCCCATCGGTGCGCCGGGGTGGCCGGAATTGGCTTTCTGCACGGCATCCATGCTGAGGGCGCGAATGGCATTGGCGAGCTCTTTACGGGACATAGTTCACTCCGTGGCAAGGTTAAAGTTTGGCGGCGAGAAGGTCTTCAAGTTTGCGCTGGTCGACGGCGAACAGGCGGATACCTTCCGCCAGTTTTTCCACAGCCATCGCGTCCTGGTTGTGCTCCCAGCGGAACTCCGCTTCGGTCATGGTTTTCGGTTTTGGCAGAACGGTAGAGGTGGGCACCAGCTTACGGATCACCGTCTCTTCTTTGTCCTGTAGCTCCTGGAGCAGGTTAGGGGAGATGGTCAGACGGTCACAGCCTGCCAGGGCGAGGATCTGCTCGGTACGGCGGAAGCTGGCCCCCATCACGATGGTTTCGTAGCGGTGCTGTTTGTAGTAGTCGTAGATGTTACGGACCGATTTCACGCCCGGATCCTCATCCACCACGTACGGATCCATCGGCTGTTTTGCCTGATACCAGTCGTAGATGCGCCCGACAAACGGCGAGACGAGGAACACGCCCGCTTCCGCGCAGGCGCGCGCCTGGGCAAACGAGAACAGCAGCGTCAGGTTGCAGTGGATACCCTCTTTTTCCAGCACCTCTGCCGCGCGGATGCCTTCCCAGGTGGAGGCGAGCTTGATCAGAATGCGTGATTTATCGATGCCCTGATCCTGGTAGAGCTCGACCAGACGACGTGCCTTATTAATGCTTTTTTCTTTATCAAATGAGAGGCGGGCATCGACTTCGGTCGAGACGCGTCCCGGAATGCTTTTCAGAATTTCTGCACCAAAATTAACCGCCAGCTTGTCGCTGGCTTCGGCGACCTGCTGCTCCTGCGTTTTACCGCGCTGTTTACCGTAGGCAATGGCGTCATCAATCAGATGGCTAAAATGGGCAAGCCCGGCCGCTTTGAGCAGCAGCGAAGGGTTGGTGGTCGCATCCTCCGGCTGATAGTGGCGAATCGACTCGATATCGCCGCTGTCTGCAACCACGGTGGTGAATTTTTTGATGCCGTCTAGCTGGTTCATAAATGATTACTCCTTGGAAATAAAAGCGTTAGCTGAGTGCGTTAGTTCACACTTCTGGAAAAATCATGATGGACTTAACAAAAAAGCATAGCAGACGGGGGAGGCATTGCTTTTGAGACGGGTAACATGGCTGTTATAAATTGATAACAATTTTTAATGTGTGATGGTGAGAGTTTGGCAGCCTTCAAAGTTTATGCGCTGTCCTGCGGCGATACTATCTGACCGATACGTAAAAGGAATAACAAGATGGACGATCAGTTAAAACAGAGTGCCCTCGATTTTCATGAGTTTCCTGTCCCGGGGAAAATCCAGGTCTCCCCAACCAAGCCGCTGGCAACCCAGCGCGATCTGGCGCTGGCCTATTCGCCGGGCGTAGCTGCCCCGTGTCTGGAAATTGAAAAAGACCCGCTGGCGGCCTACAAATACACCGCGCGTGGCAACCTTGTCGCCGTGATCTCTAACGGCACGGCGGTGCTGGGGCTGGGCAACATCGGTGCGCTGGCCGGTAAACCGGTGATGGAAGGGAAGGGGGTACTGTTCAAGAAATTCGCCGGTATCGACGTGTTCGATATCGAGGTGGATGAGCTCGACCCTGACAAATTCATCAACGTGGTGGCCGCGCTGGAGCCGACCTTCGGCGGGATTAACCTGGAAGACATCAAAGCGCCGGAATGTTTCTATATCGAGCAGAAGCTGCGCGAGCGTATGAACATTCCCGTGTTCCACGATGACCAGCACGGCACCGCGATTATCAGCACCGCCGCGATTCTGAACGGCCTGCGCGTGGTAGAGAAAAATCTCTCCGACGTGCGCATGGTGGTTTCTGGCGCAGGCGCCGCGGCTATCGCCTGTATGAACCTGCTGGTGGCGCTGGGTATGCAGAAACACAACATTGTGGTCTGCGACTCCAAAGGCGTTATCTATAAAGACCGCGAGCCGAACATGGCTGAAACCAAAGCGGCCTATGCGGTGGAAGACGACGGTAAACGCACCCTGGACGACGTGATCGACGGCGCGGATATCTTCCTCGGCTGCTCGGGTCCGAAAGTGTTGACCCAGGAGATGGTGAAGAAGATGGCGCGTGCGCCAATGATCCTGGCCCTGGCGAACCCGGAGCCGGAAATTCTGCCGCCGCTGGCGAAAGCGGTGCGTGAAGACGCCATTATCTGTACCGGTCGTTCTGACTACCCGAACCAGGTCAACAACGTACTCTGCTTCCCGTTCATCTTCCGCGGTGCGCTGGACGTCGGCGCAACGGCGATCAACGAAGAGATGAAGCTTGCCGCCGTTCACGCCATCGCGGAGCTGGCGCACGCCGAGCAGAGCGAAGTGGTCGCGTCTGCGTACGGCGACCAGGATCTGAGCTTCGGTCCGGACTACATCATTCCAAAACCGTTCGATCCGCGTCTGATTGTCAAAATTGCGCCAGCGGTGGCCAAAGCGGCGATGGACTCCGGCGTGGCGACGCGTCCGATTCACGATTTCGACGCTTACGTCGATAAGCTCACCGAGTTTGTCTATAAAACCAACCTGTTCATGAAGCCAATCTTCTCCCAGGCGCGCGCCGACGCGAAGCGCGTGGTGCTGGCGGAAGGGGAAGAGGCGCGCGTGCTGCACGCCACCCAGGAGCTGATCACCTTAGGCCTGGCGAAACCGATCCTGATTGGTCGTCCGAGCGTGATTGAGATGCGTATCCAGAAGCTGGGCCTGCAGATTAAGCCGGGCGTCGACTTCGAGATCGTTAACAACGAATCCGATCCGCGCTTCAAAGAGTACTGGAGCGAATACTACGCGATCATGAAACGGCGGGGGATCACTCAGGAGCAGGCGCAGAAAGCGGTGATCAGCAACACGACGGTGATCGGCGCGATCATGGTCCATCGCGGCGAGGCGGATGCGCTGATCTGTGGCACCATCGGCGATTACCACGAGCACTTTAGCGTGGTGCAGGAGATCTTCGGCTATCGCGACGGCGTCCATACCGCCGGGGCGATGAACGCGCTGCTGCTGCCAAGCGGCAACACCTTTATTGCTGATACCTACGTTAACGACGATCCGACCCCGGACGAGCTGGCGGAGATCACCGTGATGGCCGCCGAGACCGTGCGTCGCTTTGGTATCGAGCCGAAGGTGGCGCTGCTGTCGCACTCTAACTTTGGTTCGTCTAAATCCGCGGCGGCCTGCAAAATGCGTGAGACGCTGGCGCTGGTGCGCGAGCGCGCGCCGGAGCTGATGATTGACGGGGAAATGCACGGCGATGCGGCGCTGGTGGAGAGCATCCGTAACGAACGTATGCCGGACAGCCCGCTGAAGGGATCGGCTAACATCCTGATTATGCCGAACGTGGAAGCGGCGCGTATCAGCTATAACCTGCTGCGCGTCTCCAGCTCTGAAGGGGTGACCGTAGGACCGGTGCTGATGGGCGTGGCGAAACCGGTGCATGTGTTAACGCCGATTGCCTCCGTGCGTCGTATCGTGAACATGGTGGCGCTGGCGGTGGTTGAGGCGCAGACGCAGCCGCTGTAATATCACTTTAATTTATTTCCGGCGCGGGTTTCTCCCGCGCCTTTTTATTTTCCCTTTCTTAGTGATCCACTTCACCTTTTAAACCTGGTTGCCGAATTTTGTTATTTGCTCTGACAAAAAATTGCCACGATGAGGGCAGTTTTAGAGGAGGCGGTGAGCAATGGAAAAAGAACGCATTATCCAGGAATTTGTGCCGGGGAAACAGGTCACGCTGGCGCATCTCATTGCGCACCCCGGAGAGGAACTGGCGAAAAAGATCGGCGTTCCCGAAGCCGGTGCCATCGGCATCATGACGCTGACGCCAGGGGAAACAGCGATGATTGCCGGTGACTTAGCCCTGAAGGCGGCAGATGTACATATCGGTTTTCTCGATCGATTCAGCGGTGCGCTGGTTATCTACGGCTCGGTAGGCGCGGTAGAAGAAGCGTTATTACAGACGGTAAGTGGTCTGGGCCGGTTATTAAATTTCACATTGTGCAATCTGACAAAAAGTTAATCAGAGGCGGCGATGAAACGTATTGCGTTTGTCGGTACGGTGGGGGCGGGGAAAACGACGCTCTTTAATGCGCTACAGGGAAATTATTCCCTCGCCAGAAAAACACAGGCCGTGGAGTTTAATGAGAATGGCGATATCGATACGCCAGGGGAATATTTTAGCCATCCTCGCTGGTATCACGCCTTAATTACTACGCTGCAGGATGTCGATACGTTGATTTATATACATGCGGCAAATGATAAAGAAAGTCGCTTACCTGCCGGGCTGCTGGATATTGGCGCAAGTAAACGACAAATCGCCGTTATCAGCAAAACGGACCTGCCGGATGCCGACGTCGCCGCAACGCAACAACTTCTTTACGGGATGGGGTTTCAGGAGCCGATTTTTGAGCTCAATAGCCATGACCCGCGCAGCGTGCAGCATCTGGTGGATTATCTGACTGAGCTCAGCCAAAAGGAGGAAAGGGCAGGTGAAAAAACTCATCACAGCTAACGATATTCGTGCGGCCCACGCACGCGGCGAACAGGAAATGTCAGTTGTTCTGCGCGCCAGCATCATCACCCCAGAGGCGCGCGAAGTTGCGGAGCTGCTGGGCGTCACCATCAGCGAATGCGATGAATCCACGCCATGCGCAGCCGCTGCTAAACCGGCTGCGGTGATTGATGGCAAAACGGAAAACCAACGCATTCGCGAAACCATCATTGCACAGTTACCGGAAGGACAGTTTACCGAAAGCCTGGTTGCCCAACTGATGGACAAAGTCATGAAGGAGAAACAGTCGCTGGAGCAGGGCGGAATGCAGCCGAGCTTTAACTCGGTGACTGGCAAAGGCGGCGTCAAAGTCATCGACGGCAGTAGCGTGAAGTTTGGTCGTTTTGACGGCGCACAGCCGCACTGTGTGGGGTTAACCGATCTGGTGACCGACCAGGACGGCAGCAGTATGGCCGCCGGGTTCATGCAGTGGGATAACGCCTTTTTCCCATGGACGCTGAACTACGACGAAATCGACATGATTCTGGAAGGTGAGCTGCACGTTCGTCACGAAGGTGAAACCATGATTGCTAAAGCCGGGGACGTGATGTTTATCCCGAAAGGCTCCAGCATCGAATTTGGTACGCCCTCGACGGTGAAGTTTCTGTATGTGGCCTGGCCTGCGAACTGGCAGTCCTGCTAAGGCGGATGTATGAAGGATTTCATTACCGAAGCATGGCTCAGAGCGAATCATACGCTCAGCGAAGGGGCTGAAATTCATCTCCCCGCTGACGCTCGCCTGACGCCGTCTGCCCGGGAATTACTGGAAAGCCGACATCTGCGCATTAAGTTTATCGACGAGCAGGGCAGCCTGTTTATTGCTGACGAAGACCAGCAGCCGCAGCCGGTGCATGGGTTAACCAGCAGCGATACGCATCCACAGGCCAGCTGCGAACTGTGTCATCAACCGGTGGCGAAGAAACCTGACACGCTGACGCATCTGACGGCGGACAAGATGGTTGCCAAAAGTGATCCGCGCCTGGGATTTCGCGCCGCGCTGGACAGCACCATCGCGCTGGCCGTGTGGTTGCAGATAGAGCTTGGGCAACCGTGGCAGCCGTGGCTTTCGGATATCCGTTCGCGCCTGGGCAACATTATGCGCGCCGATGCGATGGGCGAGCTGCTGGGAGCACAAGCTATCGTCGGCTTAAGTGACGACGATTTACACCGCCTTTCGCATCAGCCGCTGCGCTATCTGGACCACGACCATCTGGTGCCTGAAGCCAGTCACGGACATGATTGCGCGCTGCTTAATCTGCTGCGTACCAAAGTCCGTGAAACGGAGACGGTGGCGGCCCAGGTTTTCATCACCCGTAGTTTTGAAGTCATGCGACCGGACATCATGCAGGCGCTCAACCGCCTTTCCAGTACGGTCTACGTCATGATGGTTCTGAGCGTTGCGAAGCACCCGCTGACGGTTAGCCAAATTCAACAGCGACTGGGGGAGAAACCGTGATCGTTGAACGTGCTCGTCAACTCTCCCACCGCTCACCTGCACGGGTGGTGTTTCCGGATGCGCTGGATGTTCGGGTACTGAAGGCGGCAAATTACCTGCATCAGCACCGTCTGGCGCGTCCCATTCTCGTCGCCAGTCCGTTTGCGCTGCGCCAGTTTGCTCTCAGCCACCGGGTGGCGATGGATGGCATTCAGGTTATCGATCCGCAAAGCAACCTGCCAATGCGTGAAGAGTTTGCGCTGCGCTGGTTGGCCCGCGCGGGAGATAAAACGCCTGCAGATGCCCGGGAAAAACTCAACGATCCGCTGATGTTCGCCGCGGCAATGGTCAGCGCGGGTAAAGCTGACGTCTGTATTGCGGGCAATCTATCGTCGACGGCAAACGTGCTGCGCGCCGGTTTGCGCATTATTGGGCTACAGCCAGGCTGTAAAACGCTGTCGTCAATTTTCCTGATGCTGCCGCAGTATCTCGGGCCGTCATTAGGGTTTGCCGATTGCAGCGTCGTGCCGCAGCCCACCGCCGCACAGCTGGCGGATATTGCGATTGCCAGCGCGCAGACATGGCAGGGGATCACGGGGGAAGAGCCGCGCGTGGCCATGCTGTCGTTTTCAAGTAATGGCAGCGCTCGCCATCCCAACGTCGCTAACGTGCAGCAGGCGACGGAGATTGTTCGTGAGCGTGCCCCGCAGCTTATCGTGGATGGCGAACTGCAATTTGATGCCGCCTTTGTTCCGGAAGTCGCCGCGCAAAAAGCGCCCGCCAGTCCGTTAAAGGGCAATGCCAACGTGATGGTTTTCCCGTCGCTGGAGGCAGGCAATATTGGCTACAAAATCGCCCATCGTTTGGGAGGGTATCGCGCCGTTGGCCCCTTGATTCAGGGACTTGCCGCACCGCTTCACGACCTCTCTCGCGGCTGTAGCGTACAGGAAATTATCGAACTGGCGTTGGTGGCCGCTGTGCCGCGCCAGACTGACGTGAGTCGTGAAAACGCCTCGCACACACTGGTTGTATAAGGTCCCGTTCTGGACCCCTTTGACTTAAGAGGAAAGCAAAATGGAAGCATTAGGAATGATTGAAACCCGGGGCCTGGTTGCACTGATTGAGGCTTCTGACGCAATGGTTAAAGCGGCACGTGTGAAACTGGTTGGCGTGAAGCAGATCGGTGGCGGTCTGGTCACGGCTATGGTCCGTGGCGACGTAGCGGCATGTAAAGCGGCAACAGACGCAGGTGCTGCGGCTGCACAGCGTATTGGCGAGCTGGTTTCCGTACACGTGATCCCGCGTCCGCATGGCGATCTGGAAGAAGTGTTCCCGATCAGCTTTAAAGGCGACAGCAACGACATGTAAGTCGTCCATGTGACGCCACAAATTTCATTGCTGGCGTCACCCTCTCTCCTTTTCACATTACCTTCTGCGGAGGGTTGGGGGAGATTTTACCTGAAATATGCCACGGAGGCGCGTATGAAACTGGCAATCGTCACAGGACAAATTGTTTGTACCGTACGCCATCAGGGGCTCGCGCACGACAAGTTGCTGATGGTGGAAATGATTGATGCCCAGGGTAATCCCGACGGCCAGTGCTCTGTTGCTATCGACAGCATCGGAGCGGGAACCGGGGAGTGGGTGCTGCTGGTCAGCGGCAGCTCAGCCCGTCAGGCGCACCGTCACGAATCATCACCTGTCGATCTGTGCGTGATTGGCATCGTCGATGAAGTGGTGGCTGGTGGCCAGGTGATCTTCCATAAATAAGGCAGAAAATCATGAATCAACAGGATATTGAACAGGTCGTGAAAGCGGTGCTGCTGAAAATGAAAGACAGCAGCCAGCCCGTCAGTGCCGTTCAAGAAATGGGCGTTTTTGCCTCCCTGGATGACGCAGTGACGGCAGCAAAACTGGCCCAGCAGGGGTTGAAAAGCGTCGCCATGCGTCAGTTGGCTATCGCGGCTCTTCGCGAGGCGGGCGAAAAGCACGCCAGAGAATTAGCGGAACTTGCCGTCACAGAAACCGGCATGGGACGCGTTGACGATAAATTTGCCAAAAACGTGGCGCAGGCACGCGGTACGCCGGGGGTGGAATGCCTGTCTCCACAGGTCCTGACCGGCGATAACGGCCTGACGCTGATTGAAAATGCGCCGTGGGGCGTGGTGGCCTCGGTGACGCCGTCTACCAACCCTGCCGCAACCGTTATTAACAACGCCATCAGCCTGATTGCCGCTGGCAACAGCGTGGTCTTCGCTCCGCATCCTGCGGCAAAAAAAGTCTCTCAGCGCGCCATTACGCTGCTTAACCAGGCGATTGTTGCCGCAGGCGGCCCGGCAAACCTGCTGGTGACCGTTGCCAATCCGGATATCGAAACCGCCCAGCGCCTGTTCAAGTACCCAGGCATCGGCCTGCTGGTGGTGACCGGCGGTGAAGCCGTAGTGGATGCTGCGCGTAAGCACACCAACAAGCGTCTGATTGCCGCCGGCGCGGGTAACCCGCCGGTGGTGGTGGATGAAACGGCCGACCTGGCCCGCGCGGCGCAGTCGATCGTCAAAGGCGCATCGTTTGATAACAACATCATCTGCGCCGATGAAAAAGTCCTGATCGTCGTGGATAGCGTTGCCGACGAACTGATGCGCCTGATGGAAAGCCAGCATGCGGTGAAACTGACAGCGGCTCAGGCCGAACAGCTGCAACCTGTGCTGCTGAAAAATATCGATGAGCGCGGTAAAGGCACGGTCAGTCGTGACTGGGTAGGCCGCGATGCAGGAAAAATCGCGGCGACGATTGGTCTGACCGTACCAGAGCAAACGCGGCTGTTATTCGTCGAAACCTCAGCGACGCATCCGTTTGCCGTCACCGAATTGATGATGCCGGTGCTGCCTGTCGTGCGGGTCGCCAGCGTCGATGAGGCCATTGAACTGGCGGTCAAGCTTGAAGGCGGCTGTCACCATACGGCGGCGATGCATTCGCGCAATATCGACAACATGAACCGCATGGCAAACGCCATTGATACCAGCATTTTCGTCAAGAACGGACCGTGTATTGCGGGGCTTGGGCTCGGCGGCGAAGGCTGGACCACGATGACCATTACCACACCAACCGGGGAAGGGGTGACCAGCGCGCGCACGTTTGTGCGTCTGCGTCGCTGTGTGTTGGTGGACGCCTTCAGAATTGTATAAGGAGTAAAAGGGATGGCGCACGACGAACAGCGTTGGCTGACACCCAGGCTGCTAAAAGCGGCAGCGCTATGTAACCAGACGCCTGCTGTGAGCGATTCACCGCTGTGGCTGGGCGTTGATTTGGGAACGTGTGATGTGGTGTCGATGGTTGTCGACAGTGACGGACAGCCGGTTGCGGTTTGCCTGGACTGGGCCGATGTCGTGCGCGATGGCATCGTCTGGGATTTCTTCGGCGCGGTGACCCTCGTTCGTCGCCATCTCGATACGCTCGAACAACAGCTGGGTTGCCGCTTTACCCATGCGGCAACCTCGTTTCCACCGGGAACGGACCGGCGCATTTCGATCAACGTGCTGGAGTCTGCCGGACTTGAAGTGAGTCATGTGCTCGACGAACCGACCGCGGTGGCGGACCTGTTGCAGCTCGATAACGCTGGCGTGGTGGATATCGGGGGCGGTACCACCGGGATTGCCATTGTTAAACAGGGCAAAGTGATCTATTCCGCCGATGAAGCGACCGGCGGGCACCATATTTCCCTGACGCTCGCCGGGAACCGTCGCATCCAGTTGGAGGAAGCCGAGCAGTACAAGCGCAGCAATGGCAAAGAAATCTGGCCAGTGGTTAAGCCGGTCTACGAAAAGATGGCGGAAATCGTGGCTCACCATATAGCCGGACAGGGCGTCGCTGACTTGTGGCTGGCCGGTGGCTCCTGTATGCAGCCGGGCGTTGATGAACTGTTCCGTAAGCGTTTCCCGAAGCTGCAGGTGCATTTACCCCAGCACAGCCTGTTTATGACTCCGCTGGCGATTGCAAATAGCGGAAAAGAAAAAGCGGAAGGAATCTATGCAAGCTGAATTGCAGACCGCGCTCTTTCAGGCATTCGATACCCTGAATCTGCAACGCGTAAAAACGTTTAGCGTTCCACCGGTTACGTTATGTGGACTGGGAGCGCTGAGTACCTGTGGGCAGGAAGCAAAAGCGCGCGGACTGACGCATATGTTCGTCATGGTTGATCGTTTCCTGCATCAGGCGGGGATGACCGCTGCACTGGAGCGCAGCCTGGCGATGAAAGGCGTGGCGATGACGCTGTGGCCATGTCCGGCGGGCGAACCGTGCATTACGGACGTCTGCGCGGCGGTCGCGCAATTGCGTGAATCTAAGTGCGATAGCGTTGTGGCCTTCGGCGGCGGTTCCGTACTGGATGCCGCAAAGGCAGTCGCGTTGCTGGTGACCAACCCCACGCAGACGCTGGCTGACATGACGGAGCACAGCGTGTTGCGTGCGCGTCTGCCGCTGATTGCGGTGCCAACTACCGCCGGAACAGGCTCAGAAACCACTAACGTCACGGTGATTATCGACGCCGCGACAGGACTTAAACAAGTGCTGGCCCACGCAATGCTGATGCCGGATGTGGCGATCCTTGACGCCGCGCTGACGGAAGGTGTGCCCGCACACGTCACGGCGATGACCGGGATCGATGCGCTGACGCACGCCGTTGAAGCATATAGCGCGCTGAACGCGACGCCGTTTACCGACAGCCTGGCGATTGGCGCGATTGCGATGATCGGTAAATCGCTGCCAAAGGCCGTCGGCTACGGTCAGGATCTGGCGGCGCGGGAAAGCATGCTGCTGGCGTCCTGCATGGCGGGAATGGCGTTTTCAAGCGCGGGACTGGGCTTGTGTCATGCGATGGCGCACCAGCCGGGCGCTGCGCTGCATATCCCGCACGGACAGGCTAACGCCATGCTGCTGCCCGCGGTAATGGGGTTCAACCGCATGGTGTGTCGTGAGCGCTTCAGCCATATCGGACGGGCGTTAACCAACAAGAAGTCGGACGATCGCGATGCCATCAACGCCGTCAGCGAGTTGATTAGTGAAGTGGGCCAGACAAAACGACTCTCTGACGTTGGGGCAAAGCCCGAGCATTACAGCGCATGGGCGCATGCCGCGCTGGAGGATATTTGTATTCGCAGTAACCCACGCACCGCCACGCAGGCCGACATTATCGCGTTGTATGCGACGGCACAATAAATACACATATGACAGGGAGTGAAGGTTATGGGAATTAACGAAATCATCATGTACATCATGATGTTCTTTATGCTGATTGCCGCCGTGGACAGGATCCTGTCGCAGTTCGGCGGTTCGGCGCGCTTCCTCGGTAAGTTCGGTAAGAGTATTGAGGGTTCGGGCGGCCAGTTTGAAGAAGGTTTCATGGCGATGGGCGCGCTGGGCCTGGCAATGGTCGGTATGACCGCGCTGGCACCCGTACTGGCGCATGTGCTTGGGCCGGTGATTATTCCGCTGTACGAAATGCTGGGCGCAAACCCGTCGATGTTTGCCGGAACGCTGCTGGCGTGCGATATGGGCGGCTTCTTCCTGGCGAAAGAACTGGCGGGCGGCGACGTTGCGGCGTGGCTGTACTCTGGCCTGATCCTCGGAGCGATGATGGGGCCGACGCTGGTCTTCTCCATTCCGGTTGCGCTGGGAATTATTGAACCGTCCGATCGTCGTTATCTGGCGCTGGGCGTGCTGGCCGGTATTGTCACCATTCCAGTTGGCTGTATTGCGGGTGGTTTGGTCGCGATGTACTCCGGCGTCGAAATCAATGGTCAGCCGGTGGAGTTCACCTTTGCGCTGATCCTGATGAACATGATCCCGGTGCTGATCGTGGCCGT
>Ga0157367_1000403_pt1 | contig 21665 bp, 18 predicted proteins | sample AttbisABBM2_FD_113142 | JGI IMG/M metagenome (GOLD analysis project Ga0157367, IMG submission 113142) | Fungus gardens microbial communities from leaf cutter ant in Botucatu, State of São Paulo, Brazil - Atta bisphaerica ABBM2 | ecosystem: Host-associated > Fungi > Mycelium > Unclassified ... | reverse complement strand
GCGGCCGTCGAGGCGGCGCGCGCGGGCGAGCAGGGCCGCGGCTTCGCGGTGGTCGCGCAGGAAGTGCGCAGCCTCGCGCAGCGCAGCGCGCAGGCCGCGCGCGAGGTGAAGGTGCTGGTCGAATCGACGGTTGCGAGCGTCGAGGCCGGGTCCGGGCAGGTGCGCCAGGCCGGCGAGACGATGAGCGAGATCGTCACCAACGTCGCGAACGTGACGACGATCATCTCCGAGATCACCCACGCGGCGAACGAGCAGACCCGCGGGATTCAGGAAGTCAACCGCGCGGTCACGCAGCTCGACGAGATGGTGCAGCAGAACGCGGCGCTGGTCGAACAGTCGACGGCCGCGGCATCGGCGCTGCAGACGCAGGCGCACCAGCTCGCGGCGACGGTCGGTCAGTTCAAGGTCGCCTGACGCGGCGGCGGGGGCCGAGCCGTCGAAATCTTGCGGCATCGGTTGTCGTGCGGGGCCGTATGCGTCCAGCCCCGCGAATGAACTTTCAAGATCAGGGGAACGTGCGTTGCCGGCCGCATTGCGGCGTCGCGCGTCGCTTGTTTGGCTCGGCCAAACGGCGTTCCTTGCTTCTTGCACGCGCCCTGAAGGAAGTCCCCTTGGGGGACGACCGGCAACGCGCGTTCGCAAGCCCGCTATTAGCGTGAACAGGCCTTGCCGCGGTGGTCCGGTTTCGACGGCGTGTCCGGCGTGTGCTTGCCGCGCTCGCCGGACGGCTTCGCCGGATCGATCCGGGTGCCGCCGCCGATCGCGGGCGGATCGCTCGCGGGAAACGTTTCTTCCAGCCCTTCGTCGATGCGTTCTTCCGTCTTGTCTGGCGGCGGCTTGCGTTGCGACGCAAGCACGCGGGATGGGCCGGCGGCCGATGCGCGCGCAGCGCGGCTGCCGGTGGCGTGGACGGTCATGGTCGAACCTCCTTCGGTCTGGCGAGTGCGTATCGGCAAGCCGCGTTCCCGACGCGGATGAACGCGGCTCGCGATGAAGGCATCCACAGAAAGTCTACGTTACGCCGCGCGCACCTGCCGCGGCGATTGACGTTCGCCGTCGCGGGGCGGGCGCATGGATGCAGCGGGCGCTAGGCGCGCACGCGCGCGTCGCGTAGGATGTTCGTTAATTCAGCGCACGCTGCATTTGTACCGCGCGCGTTTCGCCGGTACGGCACGCGGTGTGCGGCGTTTGCCCTGTTTCGCGCAACCGACGGATACCCGCTCATGGTCATCGCTCGCCCGTTGCTGTCGTCCGGCGCACGCCGGTTCCTGTCTGGCGCGTCGGCGGTCGCGGCGCTCTCGGCGGCCATGCCGCCCGCCGTGCATGCCCAGACACCGTCGCCGCTCGGCGAATGGCAGTATTCGGCGGGCGTGCCGCTGATGAAGCTGTTCGAACCGAACCCGCCGACCTGGCAGGTGAGCGTCGGCGCGGGGATGGCGTTCCTGCCGCGCTACGCGGGCTCCGATCGCTATCGCCTGCTCGGCGGCCCGAACGTCGACGTGCGCTACCGCGACCTGTTCTTCCTGTCGACCGGCGAGGGCCTCGGCGCGAACGTGCTGCGCGGCCCGAACTGGCGCGTCAGCCTGTCGGTGGGCTACGACCTCGGGCGCCGCTCGTCGGACGATGTCGGCCACCTGAACGGCTTCGACAACATCAACCCCGCGCCGGTGATGAAGCTGTCGGCCGACTACGTGATCTCGAAGGATTTCCCGCTCGTGCTGCGCGCGGACGTGCGGCGCAGCCTCGGCGGCTCGAACGGCTGGGTCGGCGACTTGTCCGCATACATGCCGCTGCCCGGCAGCAACGAGCACTTCTTCTGGTTCGCCGGGCCGACCGTGTCGTTCGCCGACGCACGCTACCTGAACAGCTGGTTCGGCGTCAGCGACGGCGCGGCCGCACGTTCCGGGCTGCCGCGCTATTCGTCGGGCGCCGGGCTCAAGTCGGTCGGCGCGGGCGTGACGATGGTCTGGTTCGTGAACAAGCACTGGTTCCTGACGATGGACGGCGCGATCGAGCAGCTCGTCGGCCGCGCGGCGCACAGCCCCGTCACGCAGCAGACGACGAACGGCGTGCTCGATCTGTCGGTCAATTACCAGTTCTGACGCGCGCGCGGCCGGTTTCACATTTGCTATGATTCGCACCTGTACAAATGTACAGTGACCGATTTCCGTGACACCTGCCTCGCCAGCGCCCCCGGCGTTCTACTACCTGACCAATTTCGAGCGCGCGCTCGCCTGGCTCGGCGAGCGCTACGACGACGTGTTCGACGACGGCGAACGCGCGTTCCTGCATGCCTTTGCGCTGCTGCCGCAGGCGTCGCGCGCGCTGCTCGTGCGGATGCTGATGCGCAACGGGCCCGATTTCCGCGCCAGCAAGCTCGCGTACGACGAAATCGGCTGCCCGCTCGCGGCCGCCGCGCCGCTCGTCGCGCTGGGCTGGGTCGATCCGGCGCCGGCGCTGACGCTCGACGACGTGTTCGCGCTGTCCACCAAGGCCGAGCTGCTGCGGATGTTTCCGGCGCTCGCCGCGCAGGCGGGCGAGCGCAAGGCCGAATGGCTCGAGCGGCTGCGGCCCGCGCACGACGACGTGGCGCAGGCGTTCGACGCGTGGCATCCGGCGGCCGACGACTGCGTGCTGCGCGTGACGGTCGGCGCGCTGTGCGACCGCCTGCGGCTGATGTTCTTCGGCAATCTCTATCAGGACTGGAGCGAGTTCGTGCTCGCCGATCTCGGCGTGTTCCAGTACGAAAACGTGCCGTTCGCGCCGTCGTCGCGCGCGTTCCAGCAGCGCGGCGACGTCGACGCGTATCTCGCGCTGCACGCGTGCCGCGACGCGCTCGACGCGTGGCCCGACGACACCGCGCTCGACCCGCTCGTCGACGCGATCGGCGCGGTCGCCGGCGGGCAGCCGTGGCTCGAGACGCGCCGCGCGAAGCTGCTGTTCGCGGTGGGCCAGGCCGGCGAGCGGCGCGGCGCGTGGCCGCTCGCGCTCGACGCGTATGCGCGCAGCGCGTGGCCCGGCAGCCGCCACCGGCGGATTCGCGTGCTCGAACGCTGCGGCCGCGACGACGACGCGCTCGCGCTCGCCCTCGATGCGCGCACCGCGTTCGAAAGCGACGAGGAGCGCCAGCGGGTCGAACGGATGCTGCCGCGCCTGCGGCGGCGCCTCGGCCGTGCGGCCGAACGCGCGGCCGCCGCGCCGGACGTGCCGCGCGACACGCTGGTGCTGGCGCGCCCGGACGCGTTCGTGAGCGTCGAGTACGCGGTGCGCGACCATCTCGCGCAACCGGACGCGCCGGTCCACTACGTCGAGAACACGCTGATCAACTCGCTGTTCGGGCTGCTGTGCTGGGAGCCCGTGTTCGCCGCCGTGCCGGGCGCGTTCTTCCATCCGTTCCAGCGCGGGCCGGCCGACCTGCATGCGCCCGATTTCGCCGCGCGTCGCGCGGACGCGTTCGCCGCGTGCTTCGCGCAGCTCGATTCCGGCGCCTACCAGGAGACGATTCGCCGCCACTTCGCGACGAAGGCGAGCCTGCAGTCGCCGTTCGTGTTCTGGGGCGTGCTGAGTGAGGCGCTGCTCGACGAAGCGCTCGCGTGCCTGCCGCCCGCGCATCTGCGGCTCTGGTTCGCGCGCCTGCTCGCCGACATCCGCAGCAACCGCTCGGGGTTCCCCGATCTGATCCGGTTCTGGCCGGACGCGCGGCGCTACGAAATGATCGAGGTGAAGGGGCCCGGCGATCGCCTGCAGGACAACCAGACGCGCTGGCTCGGCTACTGCGTCGCGCACGGGATGCCCGTGCGCGTGGTGGACGTCGAATGGGCGGGCGATGCCGTCGCGCGTGCCGAGGCGGCGGGGCAATCCGCATGAGCTACGTCGTCGCGGTGCGGGCGATGTGCGAGTTCACCGCGCGGCGCGGCGACCTCGACCTGCGCTTCACGCCCGCGCCGACCGCGCTCGAAGGCATCGCCGGCCACGGCGCGGTGACGTCTCGCCGCGGCGCGCGCTATGAAACCGAGATCGCGCTGACGGGCACATGGGGCACGCTGACCGTGCGCGGCCGCGCGGACGGCTACGACCCCGTGTCGAACCGCCTGGAGGAAATCAAGACCTACCGCGGCAGCCTCGATGCGATGCCGGCCAACCATCGCGCGCTGCACTGGGCGCAGGCGAAGGTGTACGCGCATCTGCTGTGCGCGACGCGCGGGCTTGCGGAGGTCGACGTCGCGCTCGTGTATTTCGACATCGTGCACGAGCGCGAGACCGTGCTGAGCGAGACGCTCGGCGCGGACGCGCTCGCGGCGTTCTTCGCGGAGCAGTGCGCGTGCTTCGTCGGCTGGGCCGAACGCGAAACCGCGCACCGGGCCGCGCGCGACGCGGCGCTGCGCGCGCTGCAGTTTCCGCATGCGCGGTTCCGCAGCGGGCAGCGCGAGCTGGCGGTCGCCGTCTATCGCGCCGCGCGCGACGAGCGCTGCCTGATGGCGCAGGCGCCGACCGGCATCGGCAAGACGCTCGGCACGGTGTTCCCGCTGCTGAAGGCGTGCGGCGAGGATCAGCTCGACCGGGTGTTTTTCCTGACCGCGAAGACGCCGGGCCGCGCGCTCGCGCTCGAGGCAGCCGCGACGCTCGGCGCGGGCACGCCGGCGCTGCCGCTGCGCGTGCTGGAGCTCGTCGCGCGGGACAAGGCGTGCGAGCATCCGGACAACGCGTGCCACGGCGAATCGTGTCCGCTCGCGCACGGCTTCTACGATCGCCTCGCCGCCGCGCGGGATGCCGCGATCGGCCGCGGGCTGCTCGACCGCGACACGGTGCGCACGGCGGCGCTCGCGCACGACATCTGCCCGTACTACCTCGCGCAGGAGCTGGCGCGCTGGTCCGACATGGTGATCGGCGACTACAACTACTACTACGACAGCAGCGCGATGCTGCACACGCTCGCGCAGCAGAACCAGTGGCGCATCGGCGTGCTCGTCGACGAGGCGCACAACCTGCTCGACCGCGCGCGCAAGATGTACAGCGCATCGCTCGATCCGTTCGCGTTCGCGGCCGCGCGCGAGGCGGCGCCGGCCGCGCTGCGCAAGCCGTTCGAGCGGCTCGGCCGCGCGTGGGGCGCGCTGAATCGCGCGCAGGAGACGCGCTATGCCGCGTATCCGGATCTCCCCGGTTCGCTCGTGTCGGCCGTGCAGAACCTGGTCGCGGCGATCGGCGAGCATCTCGCCGATGCGCCGCGCGCGAACGGCGACGCGCTGCTGCGCTTCCACTTCGACGCGATCCAGTTCGGCGCGCTCGCGGATGCGTTCGACGAGGCGTCGATCTTCGACGCGACGCTGCACGGCGAGCCGACGCCGCGCCAGCCGGGGCTCGACGGCGTTGCGTCGGCCGGCCGGCGGCGCCGCGTGCAATCGACACTGTGCGTGCGCAACGTGGTGCCGGCCGGTTTTCTCGCGCCGCGCTACTCGGCCGCCCGCGCGACCGTGCTGTTCTCCGGCACGCTGCGCCCGTTCCATTTTTATCGCGACACGCTCGGCTTGCCGACGGACACCGGCTGGCTCGACGTCGACGGGCCGTTCCGCGCCGAGCAACTGACCGTGCGCGTCGCGAGCCACGTGTCGACGCGCTGGCGCGACCGGGACCGCTCGCTCGCGCCGATCGTCGACCTGATCGCCGGGCAGTACGCGGCGCGTCCGGGCAACTACCTGAGTTTCCTGAGCAGTTTCGATTACCTGCAGCGCGTCGTCGCGCTGATGCAGGAGCGCCATCCGGACGTGCCCGTGTGGGCGCAGGCGCCCGGCATGGCCGAGGCCGAGCGGGACGCGTTCCTCGCGCGCTTCGACGCGGGCGGGCGCGGCGTCGGCTTCGCGGTGCTGGGCGGCGCGTTTTCGGAAGGGGTGGACCTGGCGGGCGAGCGGCTGATCGGCGCGTTCATCGCGACGCTCGGGCTGCCGCAGGTCAACGACGTCAACGAGCAGATGCGCCGCGCGATGGACGCCCGCTTCGGCAACGGCTACGACTACATCTACCTGTATCCGGGGCTGCAGAAGGTCGTGCAGGCGGCAGGGCGCGTGATACGCACCGAGCACGACGAGGGTGTCGTGCACCTGATCGACGACCGCTACCGGCGGCGCGAGGTGCGCGACCTGCTGCCGCGCTGGTGGCGGATCGGCTGAGCGGCTGAGCGTCGCTCAGAGCACGTTCAGCATCGCGAGCGCGGTTTCCTGCAGCGACGGCAGCACGCGGCGCACGGCCGCTTCGGTGGTTTCCGCGCCGATCGGCATGTTGGTGCTGAGCGCGGCGACGACTTCGCCGTGACGGTTCTTCAGCGGCACCGCGATGCCGCGCACGCCCACCTGCAATTGCTGCTCGATCACCGCGAAGCCGTCGTCGCGGGCGCGGTCGATCTGTTCGAGCAGGCGGGCTTTGTTGGTGATCGTATGCGGCGTGAACGGCGCAAGTTCGGCCCGGTCGAGCCACGCGCGCATCGCGTCGCGGTCGGGCTGGTGCCCGAGCAGCACGACACCCGGCGACGTCAGCGGCGCCGGCACGCGCGCGCCGAGCACGAAGCCCGTCGTCATCACGCGCGACACGCCGTTGCGCGCGATGAACACCAGTTCCCATTCGTCGAGCACGCTCACGTAGGCCGATTCGTTGAGCGTCGCGCTGAGCTGCTGCAGATACGGCTGCACGGTGCGCGGCAGGCGCGCGGAATCGAAATACGACCAGCCGACCCGCAGCACGCGCGGCGTGAGGCCGTACAGCTTGCCGTCGGTGTAGACGTAGCCGAGCGATTCGAGCGTCAGCAGATAGCGCCGCGCGGCGGTGCGCGTGAGGCCGGTGCGGGCGGCGGCCTGGGTCGGCGTCATGCGCGCGTGCTGGCTGTCGAACGCCTCGAGGATCATCAGGCCTTTTTCCAGGCCGGCGATCCAGTCGCGCTTGTCGAGTTCGGCCTTTTTCATGGGGCGGAAACGTGGGGTGGGGCGGTGAGCGCGCGGGTGTGGGCGATTATCGCGCAAATGGGAGGGCGTGCGGGTCGGTCAGGACATGTTGCAGCAATTGCCCGGCCGCGCGCGGGACGCGGCCGGGAAGCGAGACGGAAGGTATGGCGTGCGGGGCTTCGAGCGGCGTTACTCGCTGCTCGTCCACTCCACGTTCGCGCCGACCGAGCGCAGGTTCTCGACGAAATGCGGGTGTGCGCGGCGGATCGGCAGTGCGTTCATGATTTCCGAGCGGCCTTCGATGCTCGCGGCCACCATCAGCAGCGCGATCGCGACGCGGATGATGTACGGGCTCTCGACGCGCGCGGGCGTGAGCTTCAGCCCGCCGAACGTGATCAGCCGGTGCGGATCCGACAGCAGCACGTGCGCGCCGAACTTCGACAGTTCGCCCGACCAGCCGAGCGCGCCGTCGTAGACCTTGTTCCAGAACATCGCGCTGCCTTCGGCCTGCACGCCGAGCGCGATGAAGATCGGCAGCAGGTCGACCGGCAGGTACGGCCACGGCGCGGCTTCGATCTTGGTCAGGATGTTCTGCGTGAACGGCCTGCGCACGCGCAGCGGGCCGTCGCGTTCCGCGCGCGACCAGCCGTCGCGGTGCGTGACGTTGACGCCGAACTTCGCGAACGTGCGATCGATCAGCGGGAAATGCTCGGGCACGGAGTTGCGCACGGCGATGTCCCCGCCGGTGATCGCGCCGAGCGCGAGGAACGTCGCGATCTCGTGGAAATCCTCGGCGAAGCGGAACTCGCCGCCGCCGAGCTTGCACCCGCCGGTGACGCACAGCCGCGACGTGCCGATGCCTTCGATGCCGACGCCCAGCATCGCGAGGAATTGCGAGAACTCCTGCACGTGCGGCTCGGACGCCGCGTTCATCAGCGTCGACGTGCCCGCCGCCGCGGTCGCGCACAGCGCGAAGTTCTCGGTGGTGGTGACCGACGCGTAGTCGAGCCAGTGATCGTTGGCTTTCAGCGGGCCGTCCGCGCGGACGATCAGCGAGTCGGGCGTACGCTCGATGTGCGCGCCGAAGCGCTCGAACACCTCGACGTGCGGATCGATCTCGCGCACGCCGAGCGTGCAGCCCTTCACGTCGTTCTCGAGGCGGGCAACGCCGAAGCGCGCGAGCAGCGGCGGAATCAGCATGATCGACGAGCGCATCGCCTCGGGCAGCCGGTGCACGGCCGGGTCGAACGTCGTGTTGCGGTGATGGAGCTCGAGGATGCCGGTGTTGAAATCGATCGACACGTCGCTGCCGAGCGTGCGGAAGATGTCGAGGATCTTGCGCACGTCGGTGATGTCGGGCACGCCGACGAGCCGCAGCGGCTGGTCGGTGAGCAGGGTGGCGCACAGGATCGGCAGGACGGCGTTCTTGTTCGCGGACGGCTGGATGTTGCCGCGCAGCGGCGTGCCGCCGTGAACGATGAGATTCGACATGGTATTGGGGGTAGATCGGTGACTGACGTAGGCCCATATGATGCCATTGGTCGGACGTGCCCGTGGAGACTGCGTGCTGGAAACAGGGAGGTCGCAGCCCGGATTGACAGTGTTTGACGTCGTGTCGCGCGCACGGCGGCGTGGCCGGCCGTGCGACGGCAGGCCACGCGCGGGCGGATCACGCGGGCAGATCAGTTTGCCACCCGCATCCGCGCGGCAACGACCAGCGAAATCAGGCAACCGGCCGCGAGGTAGCCCGCGACGAGGTGCCACGAACCGCCGGCGAAGCTGGTGAGGGCGACCGCGATGAACGGCGTGAAGCCGCCGCCAACCACGCTCGCGAACTGGTAGCCGACGCCCGCGCCGCTGTAGCGGTATTCCGCGCCGAACAGCTCGGTGAAGAGCGGCTGCTGGACGCTCACGACCATGTCGTGCGCGACGTTCGCGAGCAGCACCGAGAAGATCACGATCCACGCGATCGACCGCGACTCTAGCGCGACGAAGAACGGCACCGCGGACGCGAGGCCGATCAGCGCGCCGATCAGGTAGATGCGGCGCAGGCCGAAACGGTCGGCGAGCCATGCAAAGCAGGGGATCGTCACGCAGCTCACCGCGCCGACCAGCAGGCCGATGTTCAGGAACAGGTCGCGCGACATGCCGAGGTTGGTGGTCGAATAGCTGAGCGCGAACGCGGTGACGATATACATCGTGAACAGCTCGGCAAGGCGCAGCGCGATGATCAGCAGGAACGCCTTCGGGTGGCGCGTCAGCGCTTCCAGCACCGGCATGCGCACCTTGCGGTTCGCGTGCTCGACCTTCTCGACGAACTCCTGCGACTCGTCCATGCTGCGGCGCACCCACAGGCCGATCAGCACCAGCACGATGCTGAACACGAACGGCAGGCGCCACGCCCATGCCTTGAACGCCGCATCGCCGAACGTGTGGCCGAGAATCGACACGATGCCCGTCGCGAGCACGAGGCCGACGCCGTAGCCGACCTGCACGCCGCTGCTGTAGAACGCCTTCCTCTTGCGCGGCGCGCTCTCGACGGCCATCAGCGCCGCGCCGCCCCATTCGCCGCCGACCGCGAAGCCCTGCAGCGCACGCATCGCGACGAGCAGCACCGGCGCCCACCAGCCGATCGTCGCGAAGGTCGGCAGCAGGCCGATCGCGACGGTCGACAGCCCCATCAGCATCACCGTCAGCACGAGCATCCGCTTGCGGCCGAGCCGGTCGCCGTAATGGCCGAACACGACACCGCCGAGCGGGCGGAACAGAAAGCCGACGCCGAATGTCGCGAACGCCGCGAGCGTGCCCATCGTCGGGCTGACCTTCGGGAAGAACTCGGAATTGAACACGAGCGCGGCGACGATCCCGTACAGCAGGAAGTCGTACCAGTCGACGACGGCGCCGACGAAGCTGCCGAGCGCCGCCTTGCGGGCCTGGCTGCGCGCCCGCGCGGTGCCTGCGGTGTCGAGGGTGTCAAAGGCTGGGGTCATGGTGATGTCTCCTGGCACGGCGCATCATGGAATCGTGGCGGCGCCGCGTCCGATGCTGCATTGAAGGCGATGGGTGACCGGAGCATAGGGCCGGCGTGGCGGCGCGGCAATCGGCCGGACGGCCAAATTGCGCGATTATCGTTCAAATGCGTGCGTTTATCGAACGCTTTCCGGGTTTGCACTGAGCGGGACGAAACACCTGGCCGTTCGGCCGAGGTGTGCCGGCATGAACGATCTGGTTAAAATCGGCACCAATGAACACATTGGCGGCACGGGCCGAAGGTCCGGTGCCGCGAAGGCCGGGCAGCACTGCGCCCGGCGCATCGTCAACGACCGCTTGCCCCCGGAGACTGGAATGCTCGGCACTCATCCCCCCTTGTCCAGCGATACGCCGCCCGTCGACGATCCGGCCGCCAATCCGCTCGGGATGGCCGGCCTGGAATTCGTCGAGTTCGCGGCGCCCGTGCCGCAGGCGCTCGCGCAACGCTTCGAGCAGCTCGGCTTCAAGGCGATCGCCCGGCACGTGAGCAAGGCCGTCACGCTGTATCGGCAGGGCCAGATGCATTTCCTGATCAACGCCGAGCCCGATTCGTTCGCCGCGCGCTATGCGCAGGAGTACGGGATGGGGGTGTGCGCGATCGGCCTGCGCGTGGCCAATGCGCGGCGCGCGTTCGAGCGGGCGATCACGCTCGGCGCGTGGGCGTTCGAGGGCGAGCGGGTCGGCGTCGGCGAGCTGAAGATCCCGGCGATCCAGGGCATCGGCGATTCGCACCTGTACTTCGTCGACCGCTGGCGCGGGCGGGACGGCCAGCGCGGCGGCGTCGGCGACATCTCGATCTTCGACATCGACTTCCGGCCGATCGACGTCGCCACTGCGCACACCGATCTCGACTTCGCGGGCACCGGGCTGCAGCAGGTCGACCATTTCACGCAGACGGTCGGCGCGGGGCGCATGCAGGAATGGCTGGACTTCTACCACGACCTGCTGCATTTCCGCGAAATCCACGAGATCGACGCGCACTGGCACGTGTCGGAGGAATCGCGCGTGATGGTGTCGCCGTGCGGTGCGCTGCGGATTCCCGTCTACGAGGAGGGCACGCGCCGCACCGAGCTGATGCACGCGTACCTGCCGGACCATCCGGGCGAGGGCGTGCAGCACGTCGCGCTTGCGACGGACGACATCCTGTCGTGCGTCGACCGGCTGCGCGCGAACGGCGTCGAGTTCATCGAGCCGCCCGCGCGTTACTACGACGCGGTCGATGCGCGGCTGCCGGGGCACGGCGTCGATCTCGGCGCGCTGCGCAGCCGGGCGGTGCTGATCGACGGCGAGATCGGCGACGACGGCGTGCCGAAGCTGTTCTTCCAGACCTTCGTCAAGCGCCGGCCGGGCGAGATCTTCTTCGAGATCGTCCAGCGCCGGGGGCATCACGGGTTCGGGGAAGGGAACCTGGCGGCGCTCGCGCAGGCGCGCGACATCGGCTGAGCGGGCACGCGGCTCAGCGCGCGGCCGGCAGCCGGTTCGCGGCGATCTCCGGCAGGCGTCGACGCTCGAGGCATGGCTCGCGACGATCCTGTCCGACTACGCGCCGAACATCCTGCCGATCGACATCGACATCGACATCGACATCGACATCGACATCGACAGCGGCCAGCGGCCAGCGGCCAGCGGCCAGCGGTGGGGCCACCTGCGCGTCCCGCATCCGGAGCATGCGCTCGACAAGCTGATCGCCGCAACGGCGCTCATCGACGACCTGACGGTCGTGACCCGCAACGTCGACGATTTCGCGAAGACAGGGGTCCGGCTGGCGAATCCGTTCGATTAGCGTCGCGCGAAGCGCCGACCAGCGGTGCCGATCGGCACGACGAGCGCAAAGCCACGCGCGACGCGTTACGTCGGGCGGCCGTCAACACGCTGCCGGCGTGCTGCCGCATACGGTATTCACGAGCGTCACGATGTTGCCGCTCGTGAACGGCGACGCGCCTTGCTGCTTCACCGTCGTGTCCGTATAACCCCAGCTCGTCACGCCCACCACGACGTTGTGCGACGCTGCGTTGCCGAAACCCGTGCCGCTGAGTGCCGGCGGCATGCCGAGGTTGACGAGCCACGGGCCGCCGCTCGAACCCCCGGTCATCAGCGAACCGATGATCGTGTTGTTCGAGTTGCTGGCGGACACGAAACCTTGCGATTCGTTGCGCTCCATGTAGACGCCGCTATCCAGCGCCACCGGGTAGCCGAGCTGGTCGATCAGCGCGAACCCCGACGGGTTGTAGCTATAGCCGTTCCATCCATAGCCATACCATCCGGCGCTGTTGCCCGCATACGATCCGCCTTGCGGCGACAGCACGATCACGGCGATGTCGTCCTGGCAGATGACGCCGGCAACGGCGCATGGATCGGAGCCGTCGTAGTAGGACGTCATGACGGTGGCGGACGCGCCGTACCATGTGCCATAGGGCGCGCTTCCGTTGCTATAGGCGGGAACGAATACCCAGTTCGAGTAGAACTGCCGCTGGCCGAAATTCGCGACGCAGTGCGCGGCCGTGACGACTACCCCTGGTTTGATCAGCGACGCAGAGCACAGATAAGTCGCCGAGCCGATGTTGAAGAACAGCTTGCCGGCTGCGCGGAACGGATAGTAATACTGCGTATTGTTGCCGTATGCATTCACCTGGCTGGTGGTATAGGGCTGATTCGACGTTCCGAATTCCTGCGGCTGGACGCCGGTCTGGCTCAAATCGATGGGCGCGACGAGTTGCACGGGCCTTTGCTTCCCGTCCCCGGCGCCGCCTTGCGCAAAGCCCGGCACGCCGAGCGCCGGCCGGGCGTTGTACATCAGCGAATCCAGCATCGAAGCCGGCGCAGTGATCGGCCTTGGCAACGGCATCGGCTTGGCGTTCTTGAAATCGATCGCGGCAACTTGCAGGGCACGCTCGGGTAACGTGATCTGCGTGACGGCCCCGTGCGTCCTGATTTGCTGGGCCAGCGCGCCGGTTGCGAGCAGCGAACCCAACGCGGCGACAGCGATTTTATTGATCAACTTGCTCATTTGAATCTCCTTTTCAAACTTATGAATTTCTGAGATTCGAAATATTTATCGAACATTAGGCGCCCCTCAGCTGGCATGAAAATATGCCGGGCGAATTAAATGCATTGCGAGGACATGGCTTGGAAACGCTTCCAATGACTCTCTTTGTTGTTGCCGATTAATCGAGCCGGTGGGCAGATAGGCGCCTTGTTTTAATTGATTATTTAATGATCTTCATTGGCCGGGAGGGCTTGATCGCAGATTTGTATTTATCTGGTTCGCCTTCGGTGAAATTGCAAAAACAATGAATGAAAATCTATATCCTGAAAATGAATTTGTTAATATAATATTATTTAATAAGAGTTATTATTTTCGGTAATTTATGTGCGGTTGGTTTGTTCGCGCAATAACGCCGGAAAAATTAATCGAATTCCGTCTTGCATCGTTTCAAATACACGCCGCAAGATTCAATCGACGGAAGCGGTTCGAAAACCGCATCGGCGCCCAACCCCGCCGCCTCTCGTCCCAACAGACGATGTGACGCGCCCCCGGCCGGCCAGAATCCTTTCACGAACAACGGATTCTGAACCTGGAGGAGGCCGACATGATCGAGGTCCGTGCGCTCGGCTACGTCGTCGCCAAGGCGACGCGCGTCGATGCGTGGCGCCGCTACGCGCAAGACATGCTGGGCATGCAGGCGCTCGATACGCCCGACGGCGCGCTGTACCTGAAGATGGACGAGCGTGATTTCCGCTACCTGATCGTTCCCGGCAACGCGGACCGCTATCGCGCATCGGGATGGGAGCTGGCCGACGCCGCCGCGTTCGACGCGGCCTGCACGGCGCTGCAGCGCGCGGGCGTCGAGCCGATCCGGGCGACCCGCGACGAAGCCGCACTGCGCCGCGTGCGGGCGATGGTGTGGCGCGAGGATCCGTCCGGCAACCGCCGCGAGCTGTACTGGCGCGCGCTGCGACTTCCGCCGCTTCGTGTCGCCGCTCGGCGTGCCGCGCTTCGTCACCGGCAGCATGGGCCTCGGCCACGCGGTGCTGCCCGCGCCGCAGTTCGGCGCGACCGACGCGATCGTGCGCGGCGTGCCCGGCTTCGAGCTGTCCGACATCTACCGCGTGAAATTCACGCCCGATCCGGCGGAACCGGAGAAGCGCATCCACTTCATGCACTGCCGCAACGCGCGCCACCACAGCATCGCACTGTTCGAGACGGCCGCGCCGTCGGACGTGATGGCCGAAGTCGATTCGATGGACGAGGTCGGCCGCGCGCTCGACCGCGCCGCCGCGCACGACGTGAAGCTGCCCACGACGCCGGCCGGCACTGCAACGACCAGATGATCTCGTCGGACGTGCGGCCGTCGAGCGTCGCGCGCAAGGCGTTCGAGATGCGGATCCGGGACGGCGAGGGCGCCGCCGGCGCTGCATCACGTGTTCGAGCGGTAAGGGTCGAATCGACCCGTGAGGGCGCCGCCACCGGGCACCGGGAGGGCGGCGGCGCAAGCGCCCCGGCCCTTTTGTCGGGGCGCCGGCGGCTGCCTGCGCCACCCCGTCGCATCGAATCAGCTTGACGGAATGCCCGGCGAAGGGTAGTGTCCGTGACCGAAGTCTTCAAGATGCTCGATTGCTCATCATTGGCCGCTGCGTGCGGCAGTCGTTGGTCTCTCCCTCTTTGACTCTTTGTTCGTGCCCGGACAGGGCGCGAGTTTGATTATTTGTTTTAAGGAAATATTTCATGGATACCGGTACCGTCAAGTGGTTCAACGAAACCAAGGGTTTCGGCTTCATCTCCCCGGATAACGGCGGCGACGATCTGTTCGCACACTTCTCGGAAATCCGCGGCACGGGCTTCAAGACCCTGGCTGAAGGCCAGAAGGTCAGCTACGAAGTGAAGCGCGGCCCGAAGGGCCTGCAAGCGTCGAACATCACGCCGCAGTAAGTCGTACCGCGCCGGTCTCCCGAACGGGGCCGGCGCCGCGCAGATGCCGCCTCGCGGCGCCTGCCGCATCCTGGCGATTGCAGTCGGCATACGGCGGCAATCGCCTCCCGATCGAGCGTCCAGTGCTCATGGGCGCACCCGTAGCCCGTATCGCCGGCGAATGACGCGGCGCATCGCGAGATCCGCGACGCACCCATCGCCAGGCGCTCCATCCATCGCGCGCCCGCATGACGCGCAACGAGGCATCTCGGCGAAAGCGCCGGGCGTCTCGCATCGAAACAATCGCAGCAACCCGAGCGGCCCGAGGCCATGCCGATACCGGCGCGGCCTTGATTTTGGCGGCACCGTCGGCACCGCCTTTCCGATCGCACCACGCAGCGACGCGCCGGGCTCCGATCGCGAGCCGGCTCGAGCGCGCGCTTGCACGGGCGCATGCGCCCGGCGACCGTTGCAGCTGCGATCTCAATCACCTTGTCTGGAGGAATTGGTTTGGCAAAAGAAGAACTGCTGGAATTGGACGGAATCGTCGACGAAGTGCTGCCGGACAGCAAATATCGCGTCACGCTGGAAAACGGTGCTGTGGTGGGCGCGTATGCGTCGGGCCGCATGCGCAAGAACCATATCCGCATCCTCGCGGGTGACCGCGTCACGCTGGAGCTGTCGGTATACGACCTGACGAAGGGTCGCATCAACTACCGGCACAAGGACGAACGCGCGCCGGCCCGCAGCGGCCCGCCGCGCCGCTGATCGACGCGGCATGACGAAGGCGGGGAGCGGTCCCCGCCGGATTCGCACGACGCGGCGGCGTGGCCCGCCGCGGCGTCATAGTGAGATCAGCGGCCCGGGGCCGTCACGCGGATTCGGGAAACCGCTTTCCGAACGCTCACACCGCCACCCCCTGCGCCCGCGCCATCGTCGGCGCCGCATCCTCGATCATGTCTTCCTGCCCGCCGACGAGCCGCTGCCCGCCCAGTTCGACGAGGATGTCGCGCGCCGGCACCTTGTACTTCGCCTCCGCGCGCTTCGCGAACAGCAGGAACGACGAGTACACGCCGGCATAGCCGAGCGTCAGCGCGTCGCGGTCGATGCGGATCGGCGCGTCCATGATCGGCACGACCAGATCCTCGGCGACGTCGGAAATCGCGAACACGTCGACACCGGTCTCGATCCTTGAATGCGAACGGGTAGTACGCGCGCAGCCCGCGCCGTCGCGCGCTTACATCCGCGTGCCCGCGTGCTGCCGGCCGCTCGGGTCGCCGCCGCGATCGGGCGGCGTATTGTTCTGATCGATTTTCGCGAGCACGACACCGCTGGTGGAAGGCAGGGCGCCGGGCAGTTGCGCCGCCGTTTGCGGCACGTCAGTGAGCGATGGTGCGGAGGACGGGGAGCCGGACGTCAAAGCGCCCGGTTGAGCGAACGCCGAAAGAGAAACGGCCGCCAGGGCGGCGGCGATCGCGTGCGTGTTCATGGCAACTCCTTGCGCGACAAAACCGCGAAACAACTCCATCAGTCTAGGTCGCGAAACTTAACGCCGCGTGACGACGCGGCGTCGTGCGCATGACAGCATGCTGCGGCTTCTTTCAGGCGTGCGTGCGCACGCCCGAACGCTTACGCCGCCGGCTGCGCCACCAGCGCGCAGAACTTCTCCAGATCGACGTTGCCGCCGCTGATGATCACGCCGACGCGCTTGCCCGCGAGCTGCTCCTTCATCTGCCGCGCGGCGGCCAGGCCGAGGCAGCCGGTCGGCTCGACGATAATCTTCATACGCAATGCGAAGAAACGCATGCAGTCGATCAGTTGCGCGTCGCTGGCCGTCAGGATGTCGTCGACGTCGCGACGGATGATCGGGAACGTCAGGTTGCCGAGGTGCTGCGTCTGCGCGCCGTCCGCGATGGTCTTCGGCGTATCGATGTGCACGATCTTGCCGGAGCGGAACGACTGCTGCGCGTCGTTGCCGGCCTCGGGCTCCACGCCGTACAGCCGCGTGGCCGGCGACAGCTCGCGCGTCGCCAGCGCCGAACCGGACAGCAGGCCGCCGCCGCCGAGCGGCATGAACAGCGCGTCGAGCGGCCCGACTTCCGCATACAGCTCGGCTGCCGCGGTGCCCTGGCCCGCGATCACGTCCGGGTGATCGTACGGCGGGACCAGCGTGAGCCCGTGACGTTCGGCGAGATCGCGGCCGATCTGCTCGCGATCTTCCGTATAGCGGTCGTACATCACGACGTTGCCGCCGTAGCCGCGCGTTGCCTCGACCTTCGCGGCCGGCGCGTCGCTCGGCATCACGATCGTCGCGGGCATCCCGAGCAGCCGCGCCGACAGCGCGATCGCCTGCGCATGGTTGCCGGACGAGAACGCGACCACGCCGTTGCGGCGCTGCTCGTCGGTGAAGCGGGACAGCGCGTTGAACGCGCCGCGGAACTTGAATGCCCCCATGCGCTGCAGGTTCTCGCACTTGAAGAACACCTGCGCGCCGAGTTCCTCGTTGATCGTCCGCGACGTCATCACCGGCGTACGGTGCGCATGGCCTTCGAGGCGGGCCGCGGCGGCGGCGACATCGGCGTAGGTGGGGAGAAGCAACTGATTCATCGAACACTCGCTCTAGGGAATCGATCAGGAAGGGCGGCCTGCGCAGCGCAGGCCGCCAGCGGTTTCGCGTGCATGGCGCATGTCACGCACGTCTTGCACGCATCGGGGCAGGCGGCCCGCCCCGACAGGTTCTGCGGCGCCGCGTAACGCGGCGGACGGTAACGTCACCATGGCCACGGCACGCGCGTGCCGATGCCGGCCTGGTCGGCCCGCTCGACCAGCATCCGCGCGACGGCGAGATCCTGCAGCGCGAGGCCGGTCATGTCGAAGACGGTGATGTCGTGCGGCTCGCGCTCGACGGCATCGGGCGCGGCGAGCACGTCGCCGAGTTCGACGCAGTCGACGCCGGGCGCCCATTGCGCTTCGCCGATCAGGCGCGCCTGGATGCGATCGTCGACGAACAGCCGGACGCGTTCGAGCAGCCCGTCGGGCAACTCCCGCTTGCCGGCCGTATCGGCGCCGACGCAATTGACGTGCGTGCCGGGCTGCACCGCGTCCGGGCCGAACAGCGGGCCGCCGCCCGGCGTCGCGGTGATCACGACATCGCTGGCCGCCACCGCGTCGTCCGCGTTCGTCGCGTGCGACACCGTGCAACGGTCGCGGAACAGCGCCTCGAAACGGGCATCGGCAGCGCCGCTCGCGGTGAGGTAGCGCACGGTCTCGATTGCGGGGAGCATGCGCAGCGCGAACGTCGCCTGGATGCGCGCCTGCACGCCGGTGCCGAATACGCACAGGCTGCGGCTGTCGGGGCGGGCCAGCGCGCGCAGCCCGAGGCCGCCGGCCGCGCCGGTGCGCATCGTCGTGATCGCATTGCCGTCGATCACGCAGCGCGGGCGGCCGGTGGCCGGGTCGATCAGCATCACGGTCGCCTGGTGCGGCTCGCCGCCCACGGCCCGGTTCGACGGCCAGAAGCCCGCCGCCTTGAACCCCAGCAGCGCTTCGGACGGCACGTCACCGGCCTTGATGCCGAACACGCCGCCGGTCGCGAGCCGCTCGCGGATCACCGGGAACACGCGGCCGTCGCGCAGCCGGTGCAATTCGAATGCGTGCGCGACGGCCGCGAGCACGTCGTCGGCGACGAGCAGGCGCTCGACGTCGTCCTTGTCGAGCAGCAGCAGGCGGGCGTCACTTCGCATCGTTGTACACCGTCGCGCGCGACACGCCGAGATGCTGCGCGACGATCTCCATCGAGCGCCGCACTTCCAGATAGCCGTCCGCCTTCAGCGCCTGCATCAGCTCGCGGCGCTGCTCGGTCTTCAGCGATTGCGGCGTGGTCGCGAGGTTCATCGCGAACGCGTCGATGCGCTCGCGGATCGCGTCCGCGTTGGCCGGATCCAGCGTTTCGCGCGCCGGCGCGCCGTCGGTGGCGCAGAACTGGCTCAGCATGCCCTGGATTCCGCGCAGCAGCGTGACGTCGGCGTTCAGGCACAGCGCGGCGATGTAGCGGCCGCTGGAATCCTTGATGCCGATCGACGTGCTTTTCGCGGTGCGGCCGTCGGCGAGCCGGTTCGGGTAGTTCGCGAGCACCTGCGGATAGTCGTCGTCGGCGATGCGCGCGAGGCCGAGCTCGGTGGCCGGATCGCCGACCGCGCGGCCGGACAGGTTGTTGTGAATCGCAAGGATCGCGTGCTCGGGGGTGCGCAGGTCGTGCACCACGACTTCGGTGAACGGCGCGAACATCTCGCCGAGCCCCTGCGCGATCTGCTGCACCTGTTCGAGCAGCGATGCCTGCTCCGATTTGACGTTGGGCTTGGCCATGGTCGAAGGGGGTCCGGGGTGGGCGTCAGAGTGCCGCGTCCGGCCGCGTGATGTCGGCCAGCAGCGGCTGCGCGATGCGCACGTAGTCGGCGGCGTCGAGGACGACCGAGCGGTCGAGGCGGCCCGCGTTGAACGCGATTTCAGCGTTGGATTCGATCAGCATCGGATCGACGACGAGCGTCACGCGATCGTCGAACACGAACGGCGGCACGGCGCCCATCACGCAGTTCGTGATCTCGGCGGCCAGTTCGGGCGGCGCCAGCGTGGCCTTCCTGCGGCCGACGACGTCGCTGATCTTGCGGAAATCCACCTTGCGGTCGCCGGGGATCACGGCGAGCACCGTGGCGTCGCCGCCGTCCTTGAACGTGCAGAGCATCGCCTTCGCGCCCTGGCCGGGGGCCGTGCCGCGCAGCGCGGCGATCGCGTCGGATTTCCCCTCCGCGGGATGTTCCAGCACGCGAAACCGCGCGCCGGACGTGTTCAGCAACGTGCAAAGCCGCTCGAAAACCGGGTAGTCGCTCATGTCCGATGTGCCCATCGACTCGGGAAGATGCCCACGAGTATATATCGATGATTTGTATAGTTCTAGACATTTCGTCTTTGATGTGACGAAAGGCCGGCCGGAGGCGTGCGGCTGCTGTCGGGAGGGGTGTCGAAACGGCGGGCGCGAAACGGTTCGCGGTGAGCGTGAACGACGGCGGGATCGGCGCGGTCACGCTCTCGAACAGTCGCTCGGGGCGCGTTGATCGGCGGCACTTTGGGTGCCGCGCTCGGCCCGCATGTTGCCGCGCTCGGTGCTGCGGCCGGCGCGGCATACGGTGCAGGATTGGTCGTGCTGGCTCGCGGCCACTGACGAATCCGGATCTTCACCAGTCCAACCGGGCGACGCCATGCAACCGTTCACACGATTGCGCCTTTACGACTGCATCGGATTGTCAGGAGGCGTCGTCCTTTGCTTCTTTGGGTTGCTCATGGCGCTCGGTTGGCTGGTCGACCATGAGTCGCTTCGAGCCGCGTCGGCGGAATTGCACTCGCCGCCTTGTTTTTCCGTGCAGCCCTGATCTACATCAAGAAACCGACGGGCCGACTGTCGAATACAGCGGACTCCCAACACTCGCCACGCGTCCTCGACCAGCGCGCCGAGCGCGCCCGGTCGCGAAGTTGTGTCCGCAACCTAATTCAGGGTTTGCCGCAGTAGCGAAAACGCGAATATGCGGCCGATGCGGGCACGTTCGTTGCCTTCGGCCGTTTTGCGTCGGATTTCCCGACGCCGCGAAACCCTTGCCGGACGGCCATGTGCGCCGATCAGGCTCGCGCAGCGCCGAAACAGTGCCAGTAAGAATTACGCGCATGCAACGTGCGTGCCCGGCCGCTTTCGCAGCGCCGCCTTGCTGCAGCGCAACGCCAATGCGATTTCTGCGATGGTATGCTGACCTGCATGTAGTCGTACGTCAGGTTGCATGCATGGCGAAACAAGCGTTCGCATATTCCAACGAGACATCCAGCCCTCTCGCCCGCATCACGGCTCCGGCACGCGCCCCGCTCGCGCGTCCCGTCCTGCGCGCCGTGAACGCTGCAACCTGCCTCCCGAATCGCTTCCCCATCTCGCGGGCCCGGCCCGCTTCCCCCATCCGTTGCCGATAATTCTGGAGACACTCTCATGCAGCGAAACACCATGGCCGAAGTCACACACGGCCCGACGATCGCACCGCCCGCATTCGTCAAGCATCGCGGGCTGATCGACTGGGTGACGCGCATCGCCGAACTCACCGAGCCCGACCGCGTCGTCTGGTGCGACGGCTCGCAGGCCGAATACGACGCGCTGTGCCAGGCAATGGTCGACCAGGGGACGCTCAAGCGGCTCGATCCCGTGAAGCGTCCCAATTCGTATCTGGCGCAGTCCGATCCGTCGGACGTCGCGCGCGTCGAGGATCGCACGTTCATCTGCGCCGCGTCGCGCGACGACGTCGGCCCGACCAACAACTGGGTCGCGCCCGACGAAATGCGCGAGACGCTCGACGGCCTGTTCCGCGGCGCGATGCGCGGCCGCACGCTGTATGTCGTGCCGTTCTCGATGGGCCCGCTCGGCTCGCCCATCGCGCACGTCGGCGTCGAACTGTCGGACAGCCCGTACGTCGCGGTGAACATGCGGATCATGACGCGCATGGGCCGCGACGTGTACGACGTGCTCGGCGAGGACGGCGATTTCGTGCCGTGCGTGCACAGCGTCGGCCATCCGCTCGAAGCGGGCCAGCAGGACGTGCCGTGGCCGTGCAACCCGGTCAAGTACATCGTGCATTTTCCCGAGTCGCGCGAGATCTGGAGCTTCGGCTCCGGCTACGGCGGCAACGCGCTGCTCGGCAAGAAATGCTTCGCGCTGCGCATCGCGTCGACGATGGGCCGCGACCAGGGCTGGCTCGCCGAGCACATGC
>Ga0157367_1000402_pt1 | contig 21667 bp, 17 predicted proteins | sample AttbisABBM2_FD_113142 | JGI IMG/M metagenome (GOLD analysis project Ga0157367, IMG submission 113142) | Fungus gardens microbial communities from leaf cutter ant in Botucatu, State of São Paulo, Brazil - Atta bisphaerica ABBM2 | ecosystem: Host-associated > Fungi > Mycelium > Unclassified ... | reverse complement strand
ATTCTGAAGTAGCACAGGAACTCGCCAAATCTCTCGATCTTGAATTAACAGATTGGCATTTTGAAGTTTTAGCTGCGGTTCGCCAATTTTATCAACAATTTGGTCATTCACCTGCAACACGTCCTCTAATTAAGTTTTTAATGAAGACGGTAAGCCCTGATATTAATAATGCTGTTTTACAGCAAAAATTTAATACCGGTTTAGTTGCTCGCCATCTCAGTCGATTGGCAGGCATTCCTAAACCGGCAAATTGTTTATAAATTTTTATGCAAATTTTTTAGCGGCAGCAACACATAAAATGGTTACTGCCGTGACCATTAACATCGACCAACTGACATGCTCATGTAATAAAAGTGCAGCAATCGCGAGTCCCATTAAAGGTTGTAAGAGTTGTAGCTGGCTGATTGCAGCAATTCCGCCTTGGGCAAGGCCTTTGTACCAAAAAAAGAATCCGATGAGCATACTAAACAAAGATACATAAACCAGCCCTGCTACTGCTGATGCAGATACATCTTGGAAGGAAACAGGCATGTAAAAAAGAGTAGCAAGTAGCATAACGGGTAAAGCTAAAATAAGCGCCCAACAAATTACCTGCCATCCACCTATTTTTTTCGAAAGTACTCCACCCTCTGCATAGCCAAATCCACATAGAATAATTGCAATAAGCATATATAAATCACCAATGCCAAAAGAAGCTTCACCCGATAAAAAAAACATATAAGCGAAAACAACCAGACTCCCTAAAACTGCAAATATCCAAAAAAATAGATTAGGTTTTTCTCCCCCCCTTACCACTGCAAATATGGCTGTAGCTAATGGCAAAAGACTTACAAATACAATTGAATGTGCTGCATTCATATATTGCAAAGCAAGTGCTGTAAATAAAGGGAAACCCACCACAACCCCTAAAGCAACAATAGCGAGTGGCCACCAATCTTGCTTAGCAGGTCTTTTTTCTTTAAGCAAAAAGATAAGAATTAAACCTAAAACACCAGCAATAACCGCTCTTGCCGCCGTTAGGAAACCGGGATCAAATCCCGTTACCGCAACACGGGTAGCAGGAAGTGATCCCGCAAAAATTGCAACTCCGATAAATCCATTCACCCAACCATTCATAAACTTTTGCATATTATTCTCCGCAGCTATACGAAGAATTTAAGCTGTGATATGGTGTTAAAACCAGATACAGAGCAGTACAATTTTAAAAAACTGTTATGTACAAATCAGCAGTACAGTTAGAGATAATTAACGTGAACCAAACGAAAACAAAAATCGAGCTTGTTATTTCACAGGTCGAACAACAAATTAAAAATCGTTCTTTAACACCGGGCTCCCGTTTACCTTCTGTACGCAAGCTGGCAAAAGATTTAGGTTTTTCTGTTTCTACCATTGTCGAAGCTTATGAACGATTAATTGCCGTAGGTAAAATTGAATCTCGAAGTGGTTCCGGTTTTTATGTAGTTGGGCCACTTGCACCTTTAGCCTTAAGTGAATTAGGCCCTAAATTAGATCGCTCTATCGATCCGTTATGGATTTCACGCCAGTCTTTGGAAGCAAAACCTGATGCTTTTAAACCCGGTTGTGGTTGGTTACCAAATGACTGGATGCCACTTGAAAGTATCCGCAAAGCGTTAAGATCCGCTACACGTAACGAAGATGATAACTTAATGGGCTATTCTTCACCTTTAGGACTACCCGCATTACGTGATTTACTCGCTAGAAGAGCACAAAGTAAAGGTATAGAAGCAAACTTTAACCAAGTTCTTTTAACCGATTCGGGTACTCAAGCAATTGATCTGGTTTGCCGTTTTTTACTTAAACCAGATGATGTCGTTCTGATTGATGACCCTTGCTACTTTAACTTCCATGCTCTACTTAAAGTTCATCAAGTTAAAGTTATAGGTATTCCTTACACATCAAATGGTCCAGATTTAGAAGCATTTAAAGAAGCTATTGAGACCTATAACCCACGGCTTTATATTACGAACTCAGGAATACATAATCCTACGGGTGCAACGCTCTCATTATCGACAGCTCATCAATTATTAAAACTCATTGAGCAGTCTAATTTAATTGTAATTGAAGACGATATATTTTCAGACTTTGAACATACTTTAGCTCCGCGACTTGCAGCTTTAGATAATCTTTCACGTGTGATTTTCATTGGAAGTTTCTCTAAAACCCTTTCTGCATCTATTCGCTGTGGCTATATTATTGCGAAACCAGAATGGATTGACCAAATTACTGACTTAAAAATTGCCACCAGTTTTTCTCATAATGGACTCTCAGCCAAGATATTACATACGGCATTAACTGATGGTTCATACCGTAAGCATTTAGATATATTAAAAGTTCGTTTGGCTCAAGCCATGCAGGAAACTATAAGGAAGCTTAAAACGATTGGAATAGAACCGTGGATTGAACCAAAGGCTGGAATTTTTGTGTGGTGTCGTCTACCAGAAGGAATAGATGCAGCGAAGATTGCTCAGTTTTGCCTGAATCGGGAAGTAATTCTTGCGCCGGGTAATGCCTTTAGCCAATCAAAATCGGCAGGCCAATTTATTCGTTTTAATATTACTCAGTCAAATCATGATTATATTTATAAGACTCTTACAGAAGCACTTCAGCAAGAGTCTTTAAAGAAAGAACATTAAGCTTGTTTTTGCTTTTGTTCCATATAAGCAAAATAGCCTGGTCCAGCCGAAACCTGAACCTGTTTTGCATGTAAAGGTTCACGGCAGACCGAACATACCATGACTGGTTCAAATTTATGACCACACGCTTTATGACGATATTCCAACGGCTTACCTAAACCCTGATCCATCCATTTATCGGCCCAATTCGCCATAGATAAGATAACTGGATAAAGTTCAAACCCTTTGTCAGTAAGGCGGTATTCAAAGCGTTCCTGACGATCAAAATAAGGGGCTTTTACTAAAATTTCGTATTCAACCAAACGTTTTAATCGATCAGATAGCACATGACGAGTGACACCTAATGATTTTTGGAAATCATCAAAACGGCGAATTCCCATAAAAGCATTACGTAATATTAGCATCGTCCATCGATCACCAATTACTGATAGCATGCGGGCAACAGAACAAGGTTGATCACCGATGTCATCCCATTTCATCTTTATGCTTACCTCAATATCGAACTGGCCTACTTGCCTTATTATTTATACCCTAAACCACTTAATATGTTATATGCAATATTCAGCCTAAAAATAAGTTTTTAATATATTTATAAAGCTTATTTTCTAAATAACAATGAATAGAAATACTTATAAAATATGATTAACTTAACAGTATAAATTAATCATATTCAGCTTAATTATTGGCTAATTTGAAATGAAGATCCCTTTTAGCAAAGTACCCGACTCTAGTTTTGTACCCGCAGGAATACGTACTAAACAATTGGCTTGCATAAGGTTACTCAGCATGTGTGATTGCTGTTTTGCCAGACTTTTTACTTTAAGTTGTCCATTGTCAAAATAAGCATGCATTCGCAGAAAACGTTCACGCGCATCTTCTTTTAAATCATGCTCTAAAATTGCAGTAAACCATTCTGGTCCACGTCTATTGCCCTGCAACGCATCAAGCAAAGACTTACCATAAACTTGCATTGCTACATAGACCGCAGCCGGATTGCCCGGCAAGCCTAATAAATAACAAGAATGTGAAACTTGTAAATTATGGTATTCAGCAAAGAATAACGGTTTACCCGGTTTTTGCTTAACTTTCCAAAAGATTTGTTCAAAACCAACTTCGAAAGCACATGGTCGAACAAAGTCATAGTCTCCTACCGAAACTCCACCAGTCGTTATAATCACATCATGAGTGTCTTTTAGCTGATTGAAGTAATTGGTGACTTGTATTGCCTCATCTGCCACATGAATGAGTTCGATATCTAAACCATAATCTTCAAACCAAGCTTTTAATAAAGGCCCATTTGCATCAAAAACTTTTCCATCGATTAAATCATCTGCCGTTTGAGCAACTTCATCGCCCGTTACTAAAACCGCAACTTTAGGTCTACGATAAACCGTAAGTTCCTGTACACCTGCCATACTTAAGGCAGCCAAGCTTCCAATATTTAGAAACTGCCCTGTTTGAGCAAGCAACTGTCCCTGCTCAATTTCTTCTCCGGTAAAACGTATATCAGCTTGAGGACGAATATGCTCAGTTAACGAAATTTCTTGTGCTGAAATAACAGATACAATTTCTTGCCTCGCAACATGAGTCGTTCCTTCAGGAGTTTTACCGCCAGTAAATATACGAATTGCCTGACCTTCGCTTAGGATGTCATGACTCTCGCTTCCTGCACGAATTTCACCTGTGACCTGAAACTTTTGATTATTTAAATCTTCTGCATGACTACAAAGTGCATAACCATCTACAGCACTTTGAGAAAAGCTTGGTAAATTAATTTCAGAGTAAATATCTTCTGCAAGGTAACTACTTAGGCTATTTTTTAAAGTTTGTGAAATAGCACTTAAGTTTTTAGGCTTATTTATAACTAAATCTAGCGCTTCATCTATACTGATTAATCCACGCTCAGCACCACAACCTGACATTATTCATAGCCTCCCGGATGTGGTAAATCACGGCAAACATCAAAAATATGGACTAATGCTGGCAGTATGGCAGCCATTGATTCGCTTGCTCCACCACGGCTTCCAGGTAAAGTCACCACTAATGAACGATCAATAAAGCCTGCTACTCCACGAGACATTGCAGCATATGGTGTGCGTTTTTGTCCAAATGAACGCGCAGCTTCCATTAAACCATCTAACTTACGTTCTAAAAGTGGCTCTAGCGTATCAACCGTAATATCACGCTTACCAATTCCAGTACCACCAACGGTCATAATACAAGCATATGATTTACTCAACTCAAGCACTAAGTTTTTTAAAGTATCTGCTTCATCTGGCAAAATTTGGTAATGGATTGGATCAAAACCAGCTTCAGTTAAAGTGTCTACCACAGATTTTCCGGCAGTATCGGGCTTTCTACCCGCTGCCACGGTATCGGACAACACAATCACAGCCGCCGAGACAGGCTGACGAAGAACTCGCTTAAAGTGTGATTTTCCACCTTTTTTCTTTAAAAGTTTACATTGATCCATCCATAGTTCTTCTGGTTCACAATGTGGCTTTAACATATCGTAAATGGTTAAGCCTGCAAGACTTGCAGCGGTTAAGGCTTCCATCTCCACACCAGTCGGGCCAATGGTCTCGACTACCGTAATAATCTTTACAAAGTCATGTTCTAATTCATATTCAACATCTGCACGATAAATCGGCAGTGGATGACATAAAGGAATCAGCTCATCAGTTCGTTTTGCTGCCAAAATTCCTGCAACACGGGCAGTTTTTAATGCATCGCCTTTTTCAGTATTTCCCTGTCTTAATAATTCAATACAGTGCGGTGGGGCATATAAAATGGCTTGTGCTTCAGCAACACGATAACTTTCCGGCTTCATTCCTACGTTTTTCATTATTTATCCTAGTCTTGCTTATTTCAGTGTGAGTGTTCATGGCCGGCATGATGGTGATGCTTATGCTCTTGCTGTGCGTCCTTACGAATACAGCAACCTTCTACATAGTGACTTGTACCATCAGTAAAGAACTCTTCTTTAAATACAGGTACTTCATGCTTCACTCGCTCAACCGCTTCTTCACATGCTTGAAAAGCTTCACGGCGATGGGCTGCATAAGCAATTGCAATAATGGCTGTTTCACCAACATCTAGATACCCAATCCGATGAACCACTCGTACATAAGATACCTGATACTTTTTCTCAATTTCCAGTTCAATTTCACGTATCATTTTTTCAGAAAGCGGTTTATACGAGGTATATTTCAATGCCTTAACCGCTTTACCTTCATGGTGATTACGAACCGTACCGATAAAAATATCGATTCCGCCACATTCAGGAAAAGATTGAATCGGATCAAAAGTGTCTAAGCTTAAAGTCTGCTCTTGTATTCTTGCGAACTCTTTCATGATTCATCCTCCAGCAACGGGTGACAATAAAACCAAAGTACAAGGCTGACTTAAAACAGACTGTCGAGTTATGACATTATCTTCTAAAGCGCATGCACATTTTTCCATGGCTTGTGTACATTCCGGATGTAATGACACAATTTGATCTAAAACATCTTTAACTAAAATAGGGTTAGGACAAACTAATGAAAGATGTTGGGGAAGCAATTTTTCAATTGCACCAAACGCTTCGACTTTAATTTGGATAGATTGCTGCATTTATCCCCCAAGCATATGCATACTGATTTTACGGGTTTGTTGATGTTGTAAGGCATGAAAACCTTTAGCTTTATGCCAAATATAAGGATGAACCAAATTTTTTAAATTTTGAATATACATATCGTATTCTGGCGTATCGTGTTTACTTACCAATGCTTCAAGCTGAGGTTTAATATTTAAGCCTTGCGGTGCAAACAAACAGTTATATAGTTCGCCTTTTGCAGTAAGCCGTATACGGTCACACTGATGACAGAATGAATGCGTAATTGTAGAAATAATGCCCAAAATATAGCTATTGTTAATCAGATACTGACGTGCTGGTTCGTGATGCTGCTTGATAACCTGTACCGAATAATGTGGTTGCAATATCTGTAAAATTTCAGCTTCACTCACTACATCTTTATTTGACCAGAGTGCATCACCATCGAGTGGCATAAACTCAATAAAACGTAAAGGAATGTGATTGTCTATTGCCCATTTCACCATGGGTAAGATTTGATCATCATTTTTATTTTTCATCAACACGCAGTTAACTTTAAAAGGCAGTCCTGCATCTTTGGCAGCTTGCATACCCTCAAGAACTGGTTCTAATTTTTTCTTGGTGAGTTGTTTAAATTGAATCTCATCTAGACTATCTAAACTAATATTTAGGTCATCTAAGCCAGCATCTTTTAATTGGCGGGCGTATTTAGCAAGGTAATGTCCATTGGTAGTCATTGAGATCCGTTTTAAACCTAATACTTTTAAGGCTTGTAAATCACGAACGAAATGAACAATGCCCTGACGCATTAATGGTTCACCACCCGTAATACGGATGCTTTCAATACCTTGTTGCACCATAAAACGGCAAAACTCAAAGAGCGCCTCAAAACTTAGCAAATCTTGTTTGTTTAACCATTCTGGATGCTCAGGCATGCAATATACACACTTAAAATTACAGCGATCGGTTACCGAAATTCGTAACTTTCGCTTTATACGCCCATATTGGTCTTGTAGAACAAATGGTGCTGTTTCAGAGTGATATTGTTTCATCATTTGCACTCATGTCGAGAACAGTTCAAATATTGCTGACACCTTTTCTGAGTAATTAAAATACAAAATCTCTCTTCAATAGTGCTTTGATCTTTATGCAAAATTTGTTCCAATTCTATTGATCATCCTTAACTTTTTGGTCTTTTTGATAGATTGATCACTGTACTATTTTTATTTGAGTTTTAAAAACTGTACAAAGTTAGTGCGGCGCCAATCTATGATATGCCTTACATTATTTCTAGCACTTTTCTAAGCGGATGGGTACATATTTATGGTATGGAGTTTTAGATAGAGGATCACAATGTTCACCAGAAATTAGTCGGTTTAATTGTGGACCAATTGGTTCTCCCCCTTGAAAGCGCATACCGTAGCCGTGTGGAAGTGACACAACCCCTCTTCTCATCCCATCATCTAACTCAATAGCTACCTGAATTTCTCCGTGCTGTGAAATACATTTCAGTTGATCGCCAACTTTTACATTTAAATGTGTTGCATCTTCAGGATGAATTCGTAAAGCCCCTTCTGCATCTACTTTTCGCCAAGCAGGATCACGGTAAATTTGGTTGGCGTTATAACTACGACGCTCACCTGACAAAAGGATGAAAGGAAACTCTTCAACATTAACGTTATGGCTTTTCAAGCTTGTGAGTTCACTTAACATCTCGGGAATTGCAAGCCGTATTTTCTTATCTTTATAAGCCACCAGTTTCCAGACTTCGTTATATTCATGCTGTGATAACACCACACCTGAACGTTGCTTTAAAATTTGATCAAATAATCGAACACCCAAGGTTAGAGGATTACCTTTATAACCTGCACGGCGTACCGCTTTGGTATGTAATACAGCATACTGAATTGACAGGGGTAGTAAAAATGTGGCTGAAGCAGCTGAGTTTTCTAAACGTTTACCTAAAGTGCGGTAGAGAATTGAGGCTGCAAAAGGAATATATTTTTTATGTCGGGCAAAGGTTAAACCTAAAGCCGATAGATAAGGTAAATATGCTGTTTTCTTAGAGTCAACTGAAGCGATTTTTTCTAAAAGTGGGAAATTTTTCGGAATAACATCCATAGCTTCAAGTAATCGAGTATAAATTTCGGCTTCTGGCAAAGTATTCGCTTGAGCTGTCAATACAGGATGTCTAAGGTGAAAACCATTTTTAGGAAACTCAAGATTAAAGCCAGTAAACTCCCATTTTTCAAACTGAGTGTGTGCGGGCAAAATATAGTCAGCAAATCTCGCGGTTTCTGTCATGGCAACATCGACCACAACTAATAAGTCTAATGCTTTAAATGCTTCCTCATAAGCTGGTGTATCGGGATAGGTTAATAGCGGATTACAACTATCTACAAACACTGCGCGAATTCGTTTTTCCCCTGCTTTCAAGATTTCATCAGGTAAAATGTTAGGCGGAAAAAGCCCCGAAATCGGGAACATTTTATGGTAAACGCTACGGCGATATTTCGGCTTTCTTTCATCTGTATCGCTTAAGATTGGAATAAACATGGTATGTAAATTATTGGTACCCTGCTTTCCAAAGTTTCCAGTCACTAAGTACAGCAGTTTTTCTAAGTATCCATTTAAAGTAGTATTTAAAGTATGCTGAATACCTAAATCAATCCGTACACAGCCTCTTTTTGCCTTTGCAAAATCTCGAACCACTTGGTAAATCAAATCGACTGGAACATCTGCTTTGGCAATATAGTCTTCAATCGGCACACGGCTAAATGCTGCTTTTACCTCTTCAAAACCGTGTGTATGCTGATCAATAAACGCTACATCATAGAGCTTTTCTTTAATAATGATCGCAATCATGGCCGACATTAAAAAAGCATCTGTTCCCGGTTTTAGTTGTACATGAATGTCTGCTTGTTTGGCTGTTTCGGTAACACGTGGGTCAAATACCACCATGGTTCGGTTGGGGTCTTTCTTAATATGTTTTAGCGTGTCTCGCGCGTTCGGAATGCCATGGGCCTGAAAAGGATTTGTCCCAATAAAAAGAACATAATCGGCATACTCAACATCTTCTGTCGTATGGCAAGCCTGACTGCCAAACAAACGCCCATTGAGCCAGAAATCACCCGTTTTTTCTTGAGCAAGCGAGTTGTAAGCATAATAACTTTTCATGGCCAACAAGAGTTGTCGCCCATAGGCTGCACCGAGGTGGTTACCTTGACCACCGCCCCCAACAGAAGCAAAAGCTGTACCGCCAAAATTATCACGAATCTGAACTAATCGATCAGCAATTTCTTGTATGGCAACCTCCCAGCTCACTTCTTGAAATGAACCATCTGGCTGGCGTTTTAAAGGTGTAGTCAAGCGGTCTGCGTGCTGCTGATAATGTTGTAATCTGGCAGCTTTTTGGCAAATGTAGCCTTGAGAAAATGGATGGTCAGAATTACCTTTAATTTTGACAAATTGATTATCTTTAATTTCGACACTTAGACCGCAATTTCTAGAACACAAAATACAAGCGGTCACATCTGTTTTATTTTGCTGTTGTGCATCTACCATACCCATGTGCTCCCTTTATTTTTATACAGTTCACTGGAATGAAAATAACAAGTTCCAAAATAGAACTTAACTAATAAATAGTCAACAGCTCAAAGTTTAAAAGCCTGTTTCATACGACCAATGAAATTTAAAAAGGATTAAGATAATGAGTTAATTTGCTGTAAAAATTTCTTTAAATGCTTTGATTTGTTTGTATTGCTGAAGCTCATCCAATGAATTGATGCTATGAAAAAATAGGTTTTGTTTTTGAAATATAGCGACTTGAGCATGCAAAAGTTTAAAACACTCTTTCAAACTTAATCTTTGCTTTTCAATTTGCACTGTTATCGTGCTGAGACTTTCACGTTTTAATAAGCAAAATGGGTACAAAGCATCTCCATTAATTGAAACATAAGCTGCCTGAGCCTGTTTATTTTTCCGAAGTGTGCTATGTAATTTCGCAACGACTTGCGTAGGGATATAGGTCACATCACAAGGAACAAACAAAACATAGTCTGCTTGTACATGAGACCACGCGCTTTTCATTCCCATAAGGGGGCCAAAAAAACCTGCTGCATCATCTTGATAACATCGAATGTCTGGCACAATACTTTGATAAATTGAATAGTCGCGATGACTGTTCACCCAAATTTCAGACACTGATGATCTTAATTTCTGATGAATTTTAATCAGTTGAGTTTCACCATCAAACTGCTGTAATAACTTATTTAAACCGTTCATACGGCGGGCTTGTCCACCCGCCAGAATGACCAAATCAGTTACGGGATATCCCTTATTCACACTTCCACCTCTTGTTGGCAAGCTTTAATCAAGCCACGAATTTCAGGTAAACATGAACCGCAATTACCACCTGCTTTTAAACAAGCCGTCACTTGTTTTTCATGGGTAATATTTTGAGTTTTTATCACGTCGATAATTTTGTTCTTACCTACTTTAAAACAACTACAGACTAAAGGTCCGTCATTATTTGTAGCAGTCATTGGCATACCCGCCAGTAACGCCTTTCGATGCAAGGCACTTAAACGTTCACGTTTAAAAAGACTCGCTACCCACTCACGATCTGGCAATAAATCTGGCGGTGCAATATATAGACTTGCAATTACGATGCCATCTTTCAAAATAACACTATGGCTCAGTTGTGAAGAAATATCTTCAATGCTCAACCATTCAAAAGTTTCATCTGCAAATGGCAAAAAGCTTTTTAGATTCTTTTGAGTATTATGAAAAGTTTGACGGTCTGCAAGTTCGTAACGGTTGGTTTTCACCATTTTGACCTTAGTCCACCATGCACAGTGGTGTAGGGAATCTTGAATATACGAATCATATCCTTCACGTACGTAAAGCACACCCTGCCAAGTGGTGTAGAACGGTTGAATGGAGACAGGGGTATGTTTGAACTCGGGTTCACCTGAAATTGCATCAACTTCTGGATTAACAACTTTCCCAATACGAGCATCGGAGGCAACTTGTTCAGTCCAGTGAATTGGTGCAAAAATTTGACCACGGCGCACACCCGACGAAAATGTCACACGTAGTACACAACTGCCCCATTTCGAACGAACTTCTACTAAACCTTGATCACGTACACCAAATTTTAAGGCATCACTCGGATGAATCTCGCAGAACGGTTCGGCACGGTGACTGGTCAAATTTGGTGACAAACCAGTACGGGTCATGGTATGCCATTGGTCACGAATACGGCCTGTATTTAAAATGAGTGGATAATCTTCTGAAACCGCATGAACTGGATCAAATGCAACAGTCGGAATCAATTTCGCCTTAGCGTTTTTATGACTAAACTGTCCGTTGCCAAACAGTTGTTGAACGGCTTTAGTGTCTTGGTTTTTATTCCACACTGGCCATTGAATGGGTTGCAGAGCATCGTACTCAGCATTACTTAGGTTCATTAAACCTTTTAGGTTAAAATAACGAAAATTAGTACTCTCTTTACGTACATCTATGTCTGCATTGTCTTGTGCTGATAAAGCTGCATGTTCATTAAAGATGTCGCTGGTACTCGCAAAGTCAAAACCATTAAAGCCTAATTTTTTCGCGACTTGGCTCATCGACCACCAATCTGCTTTTGCTTCCCCTGGCGCAGGTAAGAATGCGCGCTGACGTGAAATACGGCGCTCAGAGTTAGTAACGGTTCCGTCCTTTTCCCCCCAACCTAAAGCTGGAAGCAAAATATCGGCATAAGCAGTAGTATCGGTATCTGCACAGATATCTGACACGACGACCAATTCGCACTTCTCTAATGCACGTTTCACTTGATCGGCATCTGGCAGACTCACGACTGGATTGGTCGCCATAATCCAGATGGCTTTAATTTTTCCAGCCTCAACAGCACGAAACAAATCAACTGCTTTTAAACCCGCTTGAGTTGCAATAAATGGGCTGTCCCAAAAAGTTTGCACGACTTTTTGATGTAGTGGATTGTCCAGATCCATGTGCGCAGCTAGCATATTGGCTAAGCCACCGACTTCACGTCCACCCATCGCATTGGGCTGGCCTGTCATTGAAAATGGTGCAGCACCGAGCTTACCAATTTTCCCAGTCAATAAATGACAGTTAATAATACTGTTGGCTTTATTCACACCCTGACTTGATTGATTCACCCCCATTGAAAATAGAGTGATGACTTTTTCAGTTTGAGCGAATTTTTCAAAAAACTGTTGTAATTTATCGAGTGTAATACCTGTACGCTTTGCTACATATTCAATATCAGTTTCTGGCTGGCTGCTTGCCAAAACTTCTTGTAAACCTTCGGTATAAGCATCCACAAAGGCCCGATCGGCATGACCATTTCCATATAAATACTGAAATAAGCCATTAAACAATGCGACATCTTGGCCGGGTAAAATCGGCAAATGTAAATCTGCTTGTTCACAAGTACTGGTAAAACGTGGGTCAATCACCACCACAAACATATCGGGATTTTGGCTTTTAGCCTGCATAATCCGCTGATACAGCACAGGATGGCACCAAGCAGTATTGGAACCGACCAATACCACCATGTCGGCATATTCAAAATCTTCATAACTCGCTGGGACAATATCTTCACCAAAGCTACGTTTATGACCTGCCACCGCAGATGACATGCAAAGCCGTGAGTTGGTATCGATATTTGCAGTACCCAAATAGCCTTTTACAAACTTGTTTACTACATAATAATCTTCGGTCAAAAGCTGACCTGAAACATAAAATGCAACGCTGTCACGACCATATTGATCGATACAAGATTGAAATTTATCGGCAATTTTATTAATTGCTGCATCCCAAGTCGTTATAGTCCTATCAGCTTTTCGCCCCATCATTGGTTGTAAAACACGTGTTTCTAAGCCCAAAGTATCCGCTAAGCGGCTACCTTTAATACACAGGCGTCCAAAGTTAGAAGGATGCTCAGCGTCTCCCTCAACTTGAACCACAGGCCCTTGAGGTTTTTGTTGGACGTGTACACTGACACCGCAACCTACACCGCAATATGGACATGTTGTTTTGGTGTTTTTTGCAACATGGTCGGAGCTATTGATTTCAACGCTTGGAATACTGCTCATAACTGCTCCTTTCCCTATTTAACCTGCATTTTTTAATGCAAAATCTCGACCAAATAGCAGTTTATTTCTAAATGAAGAAACAGGTGTTTGATCTGCAATTAACTCTGCATACCACATACCATCTTCAGTATCGCCGAACAGTACTGCACCAATTACCCGATCGCTTTGAATGATAATGCGTTTATAAATCTGGCGTTTTTCATCATTCAGAATAATGTCTTCATAATCATCTTTCGGCTCAAAATTGCCTGCCGAGAATACATCGACACCACTGACTTTTAACTGAGTCGGTACGGTTGGTGCTTTAAAAGTTAAGCTGCCGTGTTCTGCCAAATGTGTCGCGCAAATAAATGCTTGCCCCCACAGTGGTTCAACCAAGCCAAAGGTCTGTCCACGGTGTTCAATACACTCACCCACCGCATAAATACTTGGGTCAAAAGTTTGCATGGTGTCATTCACCAACACACCACGGTTACAACGTAAACCAGCACTTTGCGCCAAAGCAATATTCGGACGAATGCCCACAGCGAACACCACAAGATCGGCTTCTAAAACTGTGCCATCTTTCAAACGGATTTGCTTCACATGGCCGTTTTCATCACCAATTAACGCTTCTGTATTCGCTTCAGTAATAATATGAATACCTTTTTGCTCAATACTATGACGCAGTAACTGACTCGCACGGCTGTCGAGTTGACGCTCCATAATACGGTCCATCAAATGTAGGACTGTGACATTCATACCACGTTGTTTTAAACCGTACGCAGCTTCTAAACCGAGTAAGCCACCACCAATCACGACTGCATTAGTTTTTGAACCACAGTATTCAATCATGGTGTTAACGTCATAAATATCACGGAAAGTTAAGACACCTTTTAGGTCGACACCTTGAACTGGCGGAATAAATGGTGCCGAGCCTGTTGCCAGAATCAAACGGTCATAATCAACCGTCTGACCTTTTTCGGTGTAAACCACTTTACGCGGACGATCAATTTTTACAGCCTTGTCACCTGCAATAAATTTAATGCCTTTATCGCTATACCACTTTGGTGGATGGAGCATGATATCTTCAATGGTTTTTTCACCCGATAAAACCGGAGACAACATAATGCGGTTATAGTTACCCCATGGCTCTTCACCAATCACCGTAACTTCATAACGCTCTGGAGCCATATCGAGTAAATCTTCTAGGCAACGCATCCCTGCCAAGCCATTTCCAATCAGCACCAGTTTAAGCTTGTCTTGAGATATACCTGTATTGGTAATATAAGTTTTTTGCGGTACCGCATTGACCCAAACACGACCATCAACAATTTTGCTCGGATAAACCGCCAATTTTTGGTCTTTGTCTTCTAAACAACGGCCCGTTGCCAAACTAAAATGTTGTTTATAGATTGGAGATGCAACGACGCGTTCGCCTTGTAAGTCACCGATAATTCCACGGCTCATCACATTGGCTTGGCTGAATGGGTCTTTATTGCTCAGCACATAAACACGTTTTTCATGCCCTACCCGAAAAATTGCTACCGCTTGACCACCTACTAGCGCACCCGCGCCAGTGTTTGGGGTTAAATCGTCGAGCGTACACACATCAATCCATTGATCATCAGGAAGCATATTTTTGTCTTGTACAATATTCATAGAAACTCTCCTTTATGCTTCAACCATGGGAATACGTTCTTCTGAACGTTCAGCTTCAGTTAATGGACGGATCTGACCACGTTCGGTTGTAAATTGAATATGTGGATCGGCCTGTTCACTTGCATCTGCATTGATATAGGTCTGGAAGCGTTTACGTACTTCAGGATTTTCTACCGCAGTACGCCATTCGTCTTGATATGTACCAATAATGTGTTCCATACGGCGCTCAAGTTCGGCAGCCAAATCTAGAGAGTCATCAACTACCACAGATTTAAGATAATCTAGACCACCTTCCATGTTGTCACGCCATACACTGGTACGTTGTAAACGATCTGCGGTTTGAATGTAGAACATATAGAAACGGTCGATATAACGAATGAGCGTTGCTTTATCAAGGTCAGATGCAAGTAATTCAGCATGGCGTGGTTTCATACCGCCATTGCCACACACATACAGGTTCCAGCCTTTTTCTGTCGCGATAATACCGACGTCTTTGCTTTGTGCTTCTGCACACTCACGTGTACAGCCAGACACAGCCATTTTTAATTTATGCGGTGAACGTAAACCCTTATAGCGGTTTTCAAGTTCAATCGCTAAACCAACCGAGTTGTCTACACCGTAACGGCACCATGTGCTACCTACACAAGATTTCACGGTACGCAATGATTTACCGTAAGCATGACCAGATTCAAAACCAGCAGCATTCAACTCTTCCCAAATGAATGGAAGCTCGTGAACTTGCGCACCGAACATGTCAACGCGTTGACCACCAGTAATTTTGGTATATAGGTTATATTTTTTGGCGATTTGACCAATAGCAATCAAACCATCTGGAGTCACTTCACCGCCAGCCATACGCGGTACAACTGAGTAAGAACCATCTTTTTGGATGTTACCCAAATAGTAGTCATTACTGTCTTGTAAGCCTGCATGGCTTGGCTTGAGTACAAAATCATTCCAACAAGATGCCAAAATGTTTGCCGCAGCAGGTTTACAAATGTCGCATCCTAAACCATGACCATGTTGATGAATCAAATCATCAAAGGTTTTGATTTCATTGACACGAACTAAGTGATACAACTCTTGACGCGAGTATGGGAAGTGTTCGCAAATGTGGTTGTTGACAGTCACACCTTGACGTTGTAACTCTGACTTTAAAACTTGAGCCACTAATGGTGCACAACCACCACATGCTGTTGCTGCTTTGGTGCATTTTTTTAATGCACCTAAAGAGGTCGAACCATCGCTAATTGCTTGACAGATGTTCGCTTTTGAGACGTTGTTACATGAACAAATGGTCGCGCTGTCTGGCAGTAAATCTACACCGCTACCACCAGACTTACCTGCTGATTGTTCAAAGCCCGGCATAATTAAGCTTTCAGGAACTTCCGGTAAAGCCAAACCGTTTAACATCATTTGCAAAAGGTCGTTGTATTCTTTCGCATCACCCACCAAAACCGCGCCAAGTAATTTGGTTTTGTCGGCATTTACCACAATCTTTTTATAAACCAGCGCATGCTCATCTGCATAGAAATAGCTTAATGCGCCCGGAGTCATGGCGTGAGCATCACCTACAGAAGCAACGTCTACCCCCATTAATTTCAACTTGGTGCTCATGTCTGCGCCAGCAAAACAGTTACACTCTTCATCTAAAATGTGTTTTGCTGCAATACGTGCCATGTCATAGCCCGGTGCAACCAAACCATAAATCTTGTTTTGCCAAAGTGCACACTCACCAATGGCATAAATGTTTTGATCTGAAGTTTGGCAGTAATCATTAATAACAATACCACCACGCTCACCAATCGCGAGTCCACTATTGCGCGCAAGCTCATCACGTGGACGGATACCCGCAGAGAATAAGATGACATCTGCTTCAAGCTCGCTACCATCTGCAAACTTCATGACATGTGTAGTATTGTTTCCACACTCAATAGATTGTGTCGCTTTTTGGGTATGAACTTTTACACCAAGGTCTTCAATTTTACGGCGTAAAACTTTGCCTCCTAAGTCATCAATTTGAACTGCCATTAAACGTGGTGCAAACTCAACAACATGTGTTTCTAGATCTAAATCGCGCAACGCTTTGGCCGCTTCAAGACCGAGTAAACCGCCACCAATGACTACACCTGTTTTTGCATTGATACTTGCTGCACGGATGGCGTCTAAGTCTTCAATCGTCCGGTAAACAAAACAGTTTTCACGGTCATTCCCCGGAATTGGTGGAACAAAGGCATATGAACCAGTCGCCAGCACCAATTTGTCATAACTAATCACATCGCCATGATTGGTTGTAACTGTTTGCGCAGCTGTATCAATTGCAGTTGCTTTTGTATTAAGACGTAAGTCAATGCCATGAGCATCAGCAAAGTCAAAACGGGCTAAAGATAGATCTTTTGCCGATTTTCCCGAAAAATATTCTGTCAAATGTACACGGTCATACGCGATACGAGGTTCTTCCGCGAGAATCGTGATTTCCAGTTCATCATCTGCTTTTTCTAAAATGGCTTCGATGAATTTGTGGCCCACCATACCATGACCAATCATTACTAATTTCATAGTGTTTCTCCTCAAATCACGTTGCTTTTAAGCTGCGTTATTGCGTTCTCAAATAGACGTTGTTCTTTTGCCTTGTGTTCTACCGAGAACCGAATCAACATCGCAAAGCAGGTAGCTGTTTGAAATCCAATTTTTTCAGTCGTTAACGACACCCAATACTCAGCAAAGCCATAAAAAGACATAAAAAAAGCGAGCCCCCTCATAGAGAAGGCTCGCATCGCTGAAACTAAAAAATTAAATGATTCAGATGTAACTTTTTTATGCAATAAAAATAAAGACATAACCTTCACTCCGACTGAACGTAAATTCTTTGTGTGTACCATTGCACTCACAAAATCGATCAGAACGGACATCGTTGGCCGTCTTTAAAACTTGTGGTCGTCTTCGACCTGTTATTAACTAAGCATTTTGCATGCCAATTCTTCTTAAAACTCCAGAAAATAATTTTTTATATTTATTTTCATACAGATAAATCACACTCATATATTAACTAAAAATAATATCTAAGTTCTCATGCTCTATCACTGCACATTTATATGGTTTAAACAAAAATAAGTCTTGCCACAAAATGAATCGTATTTTTGCACCATAATTGACCAGTTTTAAATAAAAATGTACTAAAGCCCCTCAAAGCATATTTTTTAGTTGTTTTTCTATGGCACTAATCTTGCTTAAAAATAGATAACAAAAAACGCGTCGATTTGGCGCATTTTCTTAGCCTGATTGAACTTATGCCAAAACTCAAAATAGCTCTTATCGACGATGATCATGCCCGAGCCGACTATATAAAGCAGAGTCTGCTTGAAAATGACTTTGAAGTGGTGGCCTGCCTTACTTTGGACCACTTAAATATCTTTCGTCTGACAGATTTACAAGCTGATGTGATCTTGCTCGATATGGATCATCCCCATCGGGACATTATTGAAAGTTGCGTCACCAGCTATGATATCCCTACGGTACTATTTACCAAAAACTCAGATAAAGACACCATTAAGCAAGCTATAGATGCGGGAGTAACGGCTTATATTGTCGATGGCATCGACCCTGCTCGCTTACATACCATTTTAGAGATTTCAATTGAGCAATATAAAAAACACAAAAAACTCGAAGGGGACTTAAAAGAAGCTCAAACCAAATTGGCTGACCGTAAAGATGTAGAAAAAGCCAAAGTTTTACTCATGCAACTACATGGTTTACCAGAGGACACAGCTTTTCAGCTACTCAGAAAAAATGCCATGAGTCACCGTATTACGATTGGGGAAATGGCACGGCGTCTACTTGATGCCCAGAAACTATTAAACAATCAACTAAAGGATGAATAAATGAGTCATTTAGAAAAGTCTCAATTGCAACTTGGCTATATCCCCTTACTTGATTGTGTTGCATTGCTTTGGGCAAAACAAAAAGGGTTCTTTGAAAAAGAAGGGTTAGATGTCACCTTAGTTAAAGAAGCTTCATGGGCAAGTTTACGTGACCGTCTGGCTTTTGGTTTATTAGATGCTGCACATTGTTTGTCTGCAATGCTACCTGCAGCAGCTGTGGGTGCAGACCAGATTGGTATTGCACTGCAAACTCCTCTTATTTTAAGTAAAAACCGTGCCTTTATTAGCTTAAGCCAAAAATTAAGCTATCAATTGGAAATTAAAGAAAATGATGAGGCAAAAGTAACAGCCCAAAAAGTTACCCAGTATCTCAAACAAGGCAACTCTCTTTCCCTAGCCCATGTATTTAAACATTCAATTCATCATTATTGTTTAAGAGAATGGCTCGCTTTAGCAGACTTTCAAATAGCTAAAACGCTACAACTCAAGACACTTCCACCACCCTATATGGTTGAAGCTTTAGATAACCATGTCATTGATGGTTTCTGTGTTGGAGAACCTTGGAATACTCAAGGAGAGCTTTTAGGATTAAGCAAAATTGTATGTTCAAGTCAGCATATTATTCCTAATGTGGCAGACAAAGTCCTCGCAACAACTCAAGAGTGGGCAGAACAGCACCCTCAAACTTTGATCGCACTCACCACAGCAGTTATGAAAGCTCAAAAAGAATTGAGTGAGTTAAAAGATTTTTCGCCTGTCTTACAATTGTTAGTGGAGTTTGGAATTGTACGTTTTCATTGTTCCGAAGAGGTACATGTCAGTAAATATTATATGATTCAGAATATTGTTAAAAATTTGGTTAAAGAAAATGCATCTCCTCAACCTGAAGATTTTCATTGGATATTTCAGCAAATGCAAAAGTGGGATGAGCTTCAACTAGACCACGCACAAGTCACAGCACTGAGCCATCAATGCATTAATCTTCAAGCTTATGAAAGAGCTAAGTAATTCTGGTTCTTTTCGCGTTTTAATTTTAAAAAATCAGCATAAAAAAAGCTGTCTTTTATAAAAAGACAGCTTGAAAGACCCATAAGACAAATGCGTTATACGCATTACGATATTTAAAGGACTCAACCCATCCATTAAACATAGTTCTTATGGTTTTGATCATAACCAACCAAACTTATCATTTTCAGACAATTCCATGTCAATAACTGACATTTAATTCATTTCACTCGTTGTTCTTATAATTTCGACGAACAACCAAACCTCCCCTAGATATCCAGCCATAATTTTGATAACTTGATTACGTTACAAATTCAAATATGTGTTTGAAGTAATGAATTGGGGGATAAGAGAATGAGAGAAATCTCACACCGCGAAGTTTATGCACTGGTCGATATTAATAATTGCTATGTGAGCTGCGAGCGGCTTTTTAATCCTCAACTCATTAATAAACCAGTAGTTGTTTTATCCAATAACGATGGTTGTGTGGTATCACGCAGCGAAGAAGCAAAACTATTAGGAATCAAAATGGGAGTGCCTTGGTTTCAAATTGAGAAAGATGCCGTGCAAGCGGGTGTCGAAGTATACTCAAGCAACTACACGTTATATGCCGAGATGTCCCGTCGTTTCTTTGCAGTGTTAGGCGAATTTTTCTCTCCTGATGATTTAGAAGCTTACTCTATTGATGAATGTTTTATTCATCTCACTCCTTACCTTCAATCTATTGATATTCCTGATTATTGCAATGAAGTAAGAAAAACACTTCTCAAATGGCTAGGTTTACCTTGTTGTATTGGAATTGGATATTCAAAAACCCAAGCAAAACTTGCCAATCATTATGCAAAGAAAATTAAAAGTTTTGAGGGAATCTGTAATTTCATTACATTAGATCCGTTAATTCTTGAAGACCTTATGCACCAGACATCAGTCAAAGAAGTATGGGGAATTGGCTATCAATTAGTCAAACAGCTACAAAGTTATGAAGTGTATTCATGCCTAGACTTAACTTTTGCCAATGAACATCATATGGCAAAGGCATTTTCTGTGGTCATGGCACGTACTATCCGTGAGCTAAAAGGCCAATCATGTATTCAACTTGATGACCCAGCCATTCCCACTAAACGCATTTTAGCATCACGAAGTTTTGCTCAAGCTTTATCCAGCATTGAGATTATTAAACAAGCGCTTATCTTTCATCTTAATCGGGCGCACCGCCGTTTAATGAAACAAGAGCAACTTTGTGCCTGTATTCAAGTCATGCTTTATGAAAAAACCGACAAGCCCCCTTATAAAAAAGCTACATCTCAGGCCATTGGACTAAGTTATGCAACAGATGACTTATGCATACTCACAAAAGCAGCTATGCAACAAATTGATGTTTTATATAAAGAAAATAAAAATTATATAAAAATTGGAGTATTATTTTGTGCTCTACATGCCCGCCAGCAGCATATCGATGACTTATGGCAACCCCTTGAACTCATCCATCAAAGACAACAATTGATGGAAACTTTAGGTACAGTACGCAGACGCTTTGGTAGTCACTATTTACAAGTCGGCTATCACTCACGTAATCCATCTTGGCAAATGAAACAGTGTCATCGATCAAAAAACTATCTAACTCGTTGGAATGAAATGTTAACAATTGAAGATACTCAAACCGTCGTTACACAAAATACATGAACTGTTTTTGTCAATTCGGTTTAAAATAAGCTTCGTTAAATTACTTGAAATTTTGTCATTTTTTAACATTGCTAATTCGTCGCAAAATTT
>Ga0157367_1000397_pt1 | contig 21828 bp, 27 predicted proteins | sample AttbisABBM2_FD_113142 | JGI IMG/M metagenome (GOLD analysis project Ga0157367, IMG submission 113142) | Fungus gardens microbial communities from leaf cutter ant in Botucatu, State of São Paulo, Brazil - Atta bisphaerica ABBM2 | ecosystem: Host-associated > Fungi > Mycelium > Unclassified ... | reverse complement strand
GAGCTGGATGCGCATCACGAGCGCCTCGACGCCGCCGAGCAGCAGGAACGCGAACGCGGTGACGATGTAGCGCAGCCCGATGCGCTTGTGGTCGACCGTGCCGAGCCAGCCGCGCCAGCCGGGAACCGATTCCCACAGCCCGGCCAGTTCACGCTCGTGCGCGGAGCCGTGCGGCGCTTCGCCGAGGTCCGGCACGCGGCTGAGCGGGGTGGGCGTGTCGCGGGCAACGGCCATCGTCATCCTCCGTTCAGTGCAGCGTCGCGAGATACGCCGCGAGATCGTCGGCGTCGCGCGGCGCGAGCGCGAACGACGGCATCAGCGTCTGCGGCTTGAGCTGCTGCGCCTGCGCGAGCCAGCGCCGCAGGTTGTCGGGCGTGTTGTCGAGCGTGCCGGCCGCGAGCAGCCGGCGCGACCCGAGATGCGACAGGTCGGGGCCCGCGTCGCCGGCCGCGCTGCTGCCGCGCACTGTGTGGCACCCCGCGCAGCGCGCGTCGAACACGTACCGGCCGCGCCGCTCGGCACCGGCGGCGGGCGCGGGCGCCGGCTGCCGCTGGGCGGCGAGCCACGCGCGAAACGCGTCGGGCGGCTCGGCCACGACCTCGAACGCCATGTGCGCGTGCTGCGCGCCGCAGTATTGCGAGCACTGTCCGCGATAGACGCCCGGCCGGTCGGCCTGCAGCCACTGGTGATTCGTCTGGCCCGGGATCGTCTGCGTCTTGCCGGCCAGTTGCGGAACCCAGAACGCATGGATCACGTCCGCGCTTTTCAGTTCGACCGCGACGGGTTCGCCGACCGGGATGTGGATCTCGTTCGCGGTGACGAACGCGGCGCCGCCCGCGTCGTCCGGATAGCGGACGGCCCACCACCAGTCGTGCGCGGTCACGACGATCGTGAGCGTGGGCGGACGCGGCGGCCATGCGACCGCGCCGAGCACGCGCAGCATGTAGACGAGCGCGCCGAACAGCAGCACGATCGAGATCGCGGAGCCGGCCGTCACGATCGCCAGCCCGCTGCCATGACCGCTGCCCGCCTGTGCGCGGCGGCGAAACATCGCGATCAGCAGCAGTACCGCGATCGTCACGCAGACGAACGTGCACAGCGCGAGCAATGCCCAGCCGAGCACGAGCACCGGCCCCGCAGCGGGGCCGGCAGCATGGGCGACGTACGCGAGTGGCAGCGGGCCGGCGGGTGACGCCGAAGCGCCGGCCGCACGTGCTGCCCGCGGCGCGACGACGCACGCGGCCGCGGCGATGCCGGCAATACCGGCGATACCGGCGATACGGCACGCATTCAAGAACGGCGGGACGAGCAACGGCGACTCCTTGCCGGATCCGGCGGCGTGACGACAAACCGTTCGCGGCGGAGCAATTTCCGTGCACGGCCGGCACGAATGCGAGGTGCCCGGGCGTTGTGCAGGCAACGTGCAGCGCGTTACAGCCGGCTTGTAAATCGGGCGACGGTTCACCGTTGGACGCCCGGATGCCGCGGCCCGTGCGATGTGCGGCACGCAGTTTGCTACCCCGATCGTGTTCCGGCCGGCAACCCCGGGAATGTCTCGGCGGCGTGCCGGCCACCGCGAACAAACAGGGGGAATCGACCGTGAAGACCGTCGCGATCACGGGTGCGAGTGCCGGGGGCGGCGCAGCGCGCGCGCTGGCGTTCGGCGCGGTGTGCGCGGTGCTTGCCGCGGGTTTCGCCGCCGCGCGCAAGCTGAACCGATGAGCGCGATGCGGATCGAGGACTACGCGCTGATCGGCGACGGCCGCAGTGCCGCGCTCGTCGCGCTCGACGGCAGCATCGACTGGCTGTGCTGGCCGGACTTCGACTCGCCGCCATGCTTTGCCGCACTCGTCGGCACGCCGGACAACGGCCGCTTCCGCATCGGGCCGCGCGAGCCGGGGGCCCGCGCGACGCGCCGCTACCTGCCCGGCAGCGCGGTGCTCGAAACGACATTCGAGACATCGTCCGGCTGCGTCGTCATGATCGACTGGATGAACTGGGCGGCGCCCGACCCGTGCCTGATCCGCAGCGTGCGCGGCGAGCACGGCACGGTCGAGCTCGACGTCGATCTCGGCGTGCGCTTCGACTACGGCCACGCGCTGCCGTGGTGCCGCCGGCTCGGCCGGCGCTGGCGGCTGATGACGGGCGGCGACGCGATGTGGCTCGATACCGACGCGCGCCTCGAGGTGCGGGACGACCGGCTCGTCGGCACGCAGCGGATCGCCGCGGGCGAGCGCGCGGATTTCTGCATCAGCTACGCGCGTTCGTACGACCCGCCGCCGTCCTTGCCGGATGCGTACGCGTCGCTGCGCGACACGCTCGCGTCGTGGCGCGTCTGGTCGACGTGCAATACGGCGCAAGGCCCGTATCGCGACGCGATCGAGCGCGCGCTGATCACGGTGAAGCTGTTGTCGAGCGTGCGTACCGGCGGGATCGTCGCGGCGCCGACGAGCTCGCTGCCCGAATGCTTCGGCGGCGCGCGCAACTGGGACTACCGGTACTGCTGGCTGCGCGACGCGAGCTTCACGCTGCGTGCGCTGGTGCGCTGCGGCTACCCCGGCGAGGCGGCGCGCTGGCGCGACTGGCTGGTGCGCGCGATCGCCGATCATCCGGCGCAATTGCAGGTGCTGTATGCGGCCGACGGCGGCCGGCGGGCGGACGAATGGGAGGCCGCGCACCTGGCCGGTTACGAAGGCGCGCGGCCGGTGCGCTTCGGCAACGCGGCGGCCGAACAACTGCAGCTCGACGTGTACGGCGAAGTGCTGGCCGCGCTGTACCAGGCGCGGCGGCACGGGCTGCCGCCCGACGACGACGCATGGATGCTCGAGCGGCGGCTGCTCGAGCATCTCGCGACGATCTGGCGCGAGCCGGACGAGGGGATCTGGGAAGTGCGCAGCGGCCGGCACCCGTTCACGTCGTCGAAGGTGATGGTATGGGCGGCCGTCGAAAGCGCGTGCCGTTCCGCGCACGCGTTCGACCATCACGCGCCGCTCGACGCGTGGCGGCGCTGGGCCGACACCGTGCATGCGGACGTCCTCGCGCGCGGCTACCACGCGAAACTCGGCCGCTTCGTCGACCGCTACGACGGTGACGGGCTCGACGTGAGCCTGCTGCTGATTCCGCTGACGGGGATGCTCGACGCGTCCGACCCGCGCGTCGCGGCGACGGTCGCCGCGATCGAGCGCGAGCTGGTCGAGGACGGTCTGCCGTTCCGTTATCGCCCGCCGCGCTTCGACGACGGTTGCGAGGGCAACGAGGGGGCGTTCGTCGCGGCCGGCTTCTGGCTGGTGCAGGTGTACCGGATGCAGGGGCGCGACGCCGACGCGCACGCGCTGTTCGAGCGGCTGCTGGGCCTGCGCAACGACGTCGGTCTGCTGGCCGAGGAGTACGACGTGAAGGCGCGGCGCATGTGCGGGAATTTCCCGTTCACGCTCGCGCAGGTCGGCTTGGTCAACGCCGCGCTCGCGCTGCAGGACGGCGGGCGCGACGACGTCGATATCGGCTGACGCCCCGTGCCGCACCGCACGCGGCGGGGCGGCACGACGCGCGCACCGCGCCGTCCCGCCCGTGATGCGCTACGACTGGCTTTTCCCGCCCTTGCCAGCGTGTTCGCCGTTGCCCGGCAGCACGGCCGACAGTGCATTGCCGGCTGCGCGATCGAGACGCCGCGGCTGCTGCTGTCCGCGAACAGGCGCCGTCCGCAGGGGCTCGCGAACCGCTCGGGCCTCGTCGGCCGCTACATGCTGGCGCAGCTGAACCAGGCGACGCGCGCGCACGGTGGCGGTAGGCGAACGCCGTCTGCCGCGCGGCTTGCGTCGCGCATCGACCGATCCATTCTCGAGGAGCCATGACATGGATGCATTCACCCGCTGCCCGTTGCGAGCCGCCCGGCACTGCGCCGCCGGCGCGCTACTGGCCGCCGTCGCAGCAGCCGTATCGCCGGCCTGGGGCCAACTGCGCCCGCCCGACACCGTGACCGTTCCCGACACCTCGACCCAAGCATACAAGCGCGCCGACCACAAGATGATGGATGCGATGGAAGGCGCGCGTTATTCCGGCGACGCCGATCGCGATTTCGTGGCGCATATGGCGCCGCATCACCAGGGTGCGGTCGATATGGCGCAGGTCGAGCTGAAGTACGGCAAGGACCCGACGCTGCGGCAGCTCGCGAGCCGCATCGTCGCCGCGCAGCGCGACGAGATCGCGTTGATGGAGCGCTGGCAGAAGGTGCACGGCGCGACGCCGTGAGCGCCGGCCATCACGCGGTTGAGCGGGCACTGTCGGTTGTGTCGTGGCGGACCGTATCCGTGCAGGCGGCGCAGGCGTGACCGTCGACGCATGCCGCATGCCCGCGTTCCGGACCTCGGCGGGGGACCGCATAATCGCAACTAACGGTCGGTCGCATGCCCGCCCGCGACACGGATACGCACGCGCCGCGGCAACGCACATCGCCCGACGCCCACGCATGAACCGGCTCGCAGGGAGCGGCCGGCTCACGTACCGCGCTATTCGACGCGCGTCAACGAGGCATGCCTCGGTTTTCGCGCTCGGCGTCATCCGGGGCCGACGGTGCTCGCCGGTCGAGGAATTTTCAAGCGCTTGTCATTTCGATCGCCCCGTTGCAGAGTAAGCCACACGATCCGGATGCCGCCCGGCGGCCCGACGCACTGACGGCGGCATCGGCTGCGCGCCCGCGCCCGCGGTGAACGAAGCACGACACGAATCCGGCGCACGCGTGGCTGCCGCAACATCGGCCATGCCGCGCCCCATCCGGAGAACAGCTGATGACCGATCGCCCATATCCCGCCACGACGCCGCCGGCACCGGAGCCCGACGCGCACCACGCGCTCGAAAGCCTGCTCGGCAGCCTCCATCGGCACGGCTTCCTGCGCTTCGCGAACGAGGTCGTCAGCGCGAATGCGCAGATGGCCGAGACGTTCGTCGGCGCGTTCGACAAGCCCGGCATGCAAAGCGGCATGCAGAACCTCGCGGCACTCGTGACGGCGCTGTCGCGCATTCCGCCCGAGCAGTTCGGCAAGGCCGTGTTCGCGGCCGCCGACGCGATGCATCACATCGGCGCGTGGAAGCCGTCCGAGCACGAACACGTCGCGCCCGGCGTGCGCGGCGCGTACCGGCTGTTGCACGACGAAGCGCTGTGGGATGCGCTGACGCCGCTGCTCGAAGGGTTGAAGGTGTTCGCGCAAGGCCTCGCGCGCGAGCCGGAGAATCCGGCGTCTTCCGCGCTCAGCGACAAGCCGGCGGACACGTGACGGCGGAAGGCGCACCGACCCGCGGCATGCAATGGTTGCGCTGGCTCGCGATCGTCGCGCGTGCCTTCGTCAGCAGTGACGGCGGCAGCGTGCCTACCGGCACGCGCGCGAAAACAGCAGCGAATCGGCGTCGTTGAAGCGGATCCGCACCGGATCGGCATACCCGGCCTTCTCCGCGACGCGGCGCGACGCGACGTTGGTCGGTGCGATCAGGCACACGCTGCGTTCGAACCGGTTCTGCGCATCGAGCCAGCCGAGCGCATGCGACAGCGCCTCGGTCGCATAGCCCTTGCCGTGCGCCCAGCTCGTGAGCGCCCAGCCGGCTTCCGGTACGCCGCGAATCGACGGCTCGACCGCGCGGTGGAAGTCGGCGAAGCCGAGATCGCCGACATAGCGGCCCGACGCCTTCTCGCGAATCGCCCAGTAGCCGTAGCCGAGCAGCGGCCACAGCCCGCGATACGCGAGCAGGCGCATCCACGAGTCGCGCGGCGCCGACGGCTTGCCGTTGAAGATGTGCTCGACGACGGCCGGCTCGGCCCACATCGCGGCGAGCGCGTCGAAGTCGCCGAGCGGATGGCCTTCGAGGACCAGGCGGGGCGTGTCGAGAACCGGCGGGGACGTGACGGGCGGCAGGGCGCGGGATGTCATCGGGCGTTCCATGAGGAAAGGAAGGCGAAGGCGGCGCAGTGCGCCGCGCTCGGTCCCGTACGATACCGCGGAAACCGCGGCGCGGCCGCAAATCCCCGCCGGCAGCGGGGCATGCGAATCGCATCGCCGGACGAGCCGTCGCCCGACGGAGCCGGCACGGGCTGGCGGCCGCGTGCCGGCAGCGCGCCCGTGCCGGTCGTTTCCTACTTCCGGCTTTTCAGGAAACTGCGCCCGTGCGCGGTGATCGACGCCCCGGAACGGCCATTCGCGGCATGGCTGACGAAGCCTGCGCCGACGAGTTCCTGCTCGACCGACCAGCCGAGCGCCGGCGCATCGCGGCCGTAGCGCACGTCGGCGAGGCGCTCGAGCGCCCAGATCGCGGACGCGGACAGGTTGGGGGTATTGGACGTGACGTTGTCGTTCATCGCTTCCTCGGGGACGGGTGATTCAGGGTGAACGGCACGAGGCCGTGGGATCGGGCGACGCGGCGTCAGCCCGCCTGTAACAGCGGCAACAGCGCCTGGAGCGCGGCATCCTCGTCGGGGCCGGTGGCAAGCATCTGCGCCGACGTGCCGCCATGCATCTGCAGCGCCGCGATGGCCGTTGCGTCCTTCGCGCTGCCGCTGAGCCCGTTGGCGAGCAGCACGATCTCGCTTTCGAAGCGGTGTGCCGCCGCGACGATCGCGTCGCGGGACGCGCTCGCGCGGCCGCGGTTCCATGCGGGGCCGATTTCAACGTAGACGACGGTTGCCAAGATGCGGATCAGCCTCGGGGAAAGTCGCCGGAACGGCGTGCAATGGCCGGCCGACAGCACGGCGGGAACGCGCGGCGCGCGGCTTCCCGACGGGGCGCCGCACGCCGTGCATCGGGTGCCGGTGCGGCATTCATCTCGAACATGTCGACATCCTCAGCGAAACCGCCATCAAGTCCGGCGAATGGTCGAAAGTTGACGATTATAATACGGCAACGGGTTTATGTGTATTGCATTATAATGTTGTGTGCGCGTCGCGCTGCCCTGTCGGTCTGTCGACGCAGCAGTGCGCGCGGTCCGGGCCACGTGCTTGCGTGCCCGGTATTTTTTTCGATTGACCTGAACCCCCACCGAATGGAAGCTGCAATGAACGCCGCCCCCGCCTGCCCGCAATGCGCGATGGAAAACACCTACCCGGACGGCACGCTTTACGTGTGCGCGGACTGCGGCCATGAATGGTCGGCCGGCGCCGGCGCCGAAGCGGGCGACGAACCGGCGGGCGACGTCGTCAAGGACGCGAACGGCAACGTGCTGTCGGACGGCGATTCCGTCGTGCTGATCAAGGATTTGCGCGTGAAGGGCTCGTCGATCACGCTGAAGATGGGCACCAAGGTCAAGAGCATCCGTCTCGTCGGCGGCGATCACGAAGTCGATTGCAAGACCGACATGGGCGGCTTCATGCTGAAGGCCTGCTACCTGAAGAAGGTATGACCGCACGCGGTGCGACCGACGCACCGATCAACCGGGCCTGCCGAGCATGAGCGAGGATCGAGCGTCCTATGATGCATTCCTGCAGTTCCTGGCGATGCCGTTGAACGACGGCCGTCCGTTCGTGCTCGAGACGAAGCACGCGGTGTCGCTGCACTTCGACCACTTCGGCACGCAGAGCTTCATGTCGCTGCAGGATCCGGTCAGGCTCGAACTCGGCTATACGCGCGTGATGATGGGTTTCCTGCTGCTGCAGCCGGCGCCGGCGCGCATCTGCATGATCGGGCTCGGCGGCGGATCGCTCGCGAAATACTGCTATCGGCATCTGCCCGACACGGCGATCGACGCGGTCGAGATCAACCCGGACGTGATCGCGCTGCGCGACGTGTTCAGGATTCCGCAAGACGACGCGCGCTTCGCGGTGGTCTGCGCGGACGGCGCCGACTACGTGGCAAGGCCGGAGATCCGGGCGGACGTGATCCTGCACGACGCATTCGTCGCCGACGGCATGCCGGGCCGTTGCACGGGGATGTCCTTTCTCGACGCGTGCCGTGCACGGCTGAGCGAAACGGGCGTGCTCGCGATCAACTTCATGGATGACGATCCGGCGTTACCGCGGCATCTCGAGCAACTGCGCGCGGTGTTCGACGATTCGTATGCGCTGGTGCCGTGCGGCGACGACAACAACTTCATCGCGTTCGCGTGGAAGAACGGCAATCCGCTGCCGTCGCTGCGCATCCTGCTCGAGCGCGCGCTGGGATTCGGTTCGGCGGGCGCGCTCAAGCTGTCGTCCACCGCCCGGCGCATGAAGGCCGGGGAGGGCATCGATCCCGCGCGGCTCGTCTGGCGCGCGCGTGAACATGCGCGATGGGAGATCTGCGCGTGACGGCTCCGGGGTTCGGCCGTGCTTACTTCATCCGCTTGCCGAGCGCGCTCCGGGTCTTGTACGTGACGCCGTGTTTGTCGAGATACTCGCGGATCAACTGACGCACGACTTGCGACGGCGTGAGATCCTGCTCCGCGCAGAGCATCTCGAACGCTTCTTTCTTCGCGGGGTCGATCAGGACGGTCAGGCGGGCGGTTTTCGTTTCCATCGTGAGGCAGGCGCGGTCGATATGTTAATCAAATTATAATCCATCCGCTTTCGGTGCTCTGTTCGAATGCGCCATTGCGGTGTGCGGGGCGAGCTCAACGCCGGCGTTGGCGCCACGAGAACGGCTGCTCGATCGCGGCAAATATGCTAACCAGATTAGCATGCCCTGTTGGCCGTATTGGGCTTTAAGTACAATGTCGGACGTGGCTGCCGGCCGCGGCCTGCCCAAGCGGCGCTGGCGTGCGCGCGACCGGTACCCGGCCGCTTCCGTTTCCATGCGGCCCGCGCGGGCCGTCACCGCGGCGCTGCCTGGCCGTTGCTTCGCCGTTACTACACGCCACTTCGATATCCGCCTCATGACCCCGATCAAGTTCGTTCTCCGCTATACGGCGATTCCCTTCGCAGCCATCGTGGCCGTCGTGGTGTGGGCCGTCGTGCCGTCGTCGAAAGAGATCGACGCGCGGCAATACGCGGCGCTGTCGCGCGGATACGCGAGCTTTCCGCTACCGTTTCGGCATGAGATATCGGAATCGATGGAGCAGGGCCGGATCAGCGATCGGCATTACCAGACGCTCGTGCGCGATTCGTTGGGCAATGGCGTGGCGCTGGACTGGCCGGCGTCGGGCGTCGCCGACGTCGCTGCCGAGCGGCAAAGATTGACCGAACTGCTGAAGGCCGATTCCGGCCTGGAGGAACATCAGAAATGAAGATTGCGCTGGTTTCGGCGGCTTTCGTGATGATTATCGGAAGCCTGGTTTTCGCGCTGTATTTCATGAATCACGACCGCGGCGGAAGCAAGCGGATGGCGTGGTCGCTGGCGGCGCGCGTCGGGTTGTCGATCACGCTGTTCCTGTCGCTGCTGATCGCGTACCGGTTCGGATGGATCGAGCCCACGGGGCTGCCGATCGGGCGGTGATGCGCGGCATTCGCGCGAGCATCGACCGGCGCGGCCCGGCGCCGATGCCCTGGATTGTCGATGCGATACGGGAGAACCGGCCGATCGGGCCGGGCGACCCGATCGCACGGGGCATGCCGATTTTCACGCCGTAGCGACGGGGCATGCGCGCGACCTGGCCGGTGCGATTGTCGTTGCGGCCTCGCGCATTCGTGGAGGCGAACCGTCAACCCACGACCAGATGAACGACAAACAGCAGCAGCGCGATGAATGCGCCAAGCGCAACGAACGCGGCAATGACCACCGCGAACGGGTTGAGTTGCGTTGCATCCGCTTCGAGATTTTTTCGTTTGTTGACGCCGAAAAACGCCAGGAAGACCGCGCGGAACGCACGAACGATCTGGTCTCTACCTTTTTCAGTCATACAGTTTTCCTTCGCCTCAATAAAAGTTGCAGGGATACCGCGCGCCGCGAAGCGCGTGAGCATCCCGTTTCCGTTCGCGCGCGGATTGGTTGGTCGCTTTGCGGCGGGGCCGGTTTGCGTTCGAACGAGACGACGTCACGGATCTGGATATCCGGACCCCATCGCCCGACGGAGGGATTGCCACGGGCATCCGCTTCAATCTCCGCGTGATCGGCAAGCGGTCAAAATGCCGCGCAGCAAATCGACCGGAGGGGGCGGGCATCCGGGGATGGTCACATCGACGGGCAGGACCGACGAAACGGGGCCGCACACCGCGTAGCTGTCGGCAAAGATGCCGCCCGTGCACGCGCACTCGCCGGCCGCGACGACGAGTTTCGGCGCCGGCGTGGCGTCGTACGCGGCAAGCACGGCGGCCTTCATGTTCAGCGCGACGGGGCCGGTCACGAGCAGCAGGTCCGCATGGCGCGGGCTGGCGACGAATTTGATCCCGAGCCCTTCGATGTTGTAGTACGGGTTGTTCAGTGCGTGGATCTCCAGCTCGCAACCGTTGCACGAGCCCGCGTCGATCTGCCGGATGCACAATGCGCGGCCGAGGAGGTCGAGAATGTCCTGACGAATCTGCTGCGCCTCGTGTCGCCACGCGGCTTCGGTGTCCGGCACGGGTTCGTCGGGAAAGTCGGTGCGCGCGAGTTGACGGATGAGTTGCCACATCAGAGATCGTGCCCCGCGTAGTTCAGGTTGAACGACTTGTTGATCAGCGGGAAATCGGGAACGATATTGCCGATGATCGCGTGCTCGAGCGCCGGCCAGTTCTGCCAGGACGGATCGTGGCAATGACAGCGCGCGATGGCATCGCCCGATGCCGTCTCCAGCGCGACGAACACGTCGCCGCGCCAGCCTTCCACCCAGCCGATTCCCGCGGATGGCGCCGCCGCGGGCATGACGGCGGTGGCGATCGGCCCCTCCGGAAGATTCGCGAGCAGGTCACGGATCAGACGCAGCGATTCGTCGATTTCGGCAAACCGCACGGCGACCCGCGCGGCAACGTCGCCGCGCGCATCGCTTGCCGCCTGGACGGCCAGAGCGTGGTAGGGGGCCGGCCGCAGGTTCGCGCGCACGTCGAAGGTCTGGCCGCTGGCGCGGGCGGCCATGCCGCGCACGCCGAAATGCGCGACGACGTCGGCATTCAAGCGGCCGGTGCCGAGAAACCGGTCCTGCAGCCCGGACTGGTCCTCGTAGATCTTGCGCATCACGTGCACGTCGCGTGCCATGCGTTCGCACTGTTCGGTGAGGATCGCCGCGTCGTCCGGATCGATGTCGACGGCCAGCCCGCCCGGCACGATCCGATCCATCAGGTATCGATGCCCGAAGACGCCGCCGTTGGTCCGGATCCAGTTCTCCTTGAGCCGCGAGAACTGCGCGAGACCGAACGCGAATCCGGCGTCGTTGCCGAGCGCGCCGAGGTCGCCGAGGTGATTGGCGATGCGTTCGCGCTCGAGCAGGAGGGCGCGCAGCACCAGCGCACGCGCCGGCACGGCCGTGCCGCATGCCTGCTCGAGCGCCATGCAATAGGCCCACGAGAACGCGACGGTCGAGTCGCCGGCGATCCGGCCCGCCACGCGATGGCCGTGCGATGCGGCCGTCCGCTCGAACAACCGTTCGACGCCGCGATGCACATAGCCGAGCCGTTCCTCGAGCCGCAGCACCTTCTCGCCGACGACGGAAAACCGGAAATGGCCCGGCTCGATGATGCCGGCATGAATCGGCCCGACCGCGATTTCGTGCACGCCGTCGCCGGCAACCTGCACGAACGGATAATCCGCTTCGTTCGATTCGAATCGCTCGATGCCGGTTGCCTGCTTCTGCAGCGGAAAGTAGTCGTCGGGCCAGTTGCCGTGATTGAGCCACGGGCGCGTGTCGCGCGCATCGCGCGCGCGCAGGCCGGTCAGGTCGAAAATGGCGCGCTGCATGCGCGCTGCGGCGGGAAACACGCCCGCGAGATCGGGATAGTCGCCTTCAGCCCGCGGTTCGGGCCCTGTCGCGAGACGGACCCACAGGACGCCGTCGTCGCATTCGTATGCCGCATTGACCAAAAATACGCGCGCGGGCGTTTCGCCGCCCCACATCGCGACGAGCCGGCTTCGTTCGCTCCGCGCGGCATGCGCGATGTCGAGCCAGCGCGGTTCGTCCACGTCAACCACGGCAGCCGGAACCTGGCCCGCCGCGTGCCGCAGGCGCGTCGAGCCGTCCGCCTGAATCAAGTCGAGTCGCATCGTTCATCCTGCCAGCATCGTCGCCGCCTGGCGGTACCACATGGCCAGATAAGGCGGCACGTACAGGCCCAGCATCAGGCCGAGTCCCAGATGCACGAACACCGGCAGCAGCGCCGGCCGGTGCTCGAGCGGTGCCGCCGTCGTCGTTTCGCCGAACACCATCCGCTGCACGCGCGCGAAGATCGCCGCGAACGCGACGGCGAGCCCGAGCAGCAGCAACGGCGCGGTCCACGGGAGCGTATTCATGGCCGTCGTCAGGATCAGGAATTCGCTCGCGAACACGCCGAACGGCGGCAGGCCGAGAATCGCGAGCGTGCCGAGCATCATGGCCCAGCCGACCGTCGGACTGACCTGCAGCAGCCCGCGAATGCCGTCGATCGCCTGCGTGCCGGCCTTCTGCGCGGCATGGCCGACCGCGAAGAAGATCGCCGACTTGACGAGGGAATGGACCGTCATGTGCAGCAGCCCGGCGAACGTCGCGATCGGGCCGCCGAGCCCGAACGCGAACGTCATCAGGCCCATATGCTCGATCGACGAGTACGAGAACAGGCGCTTCACGTCCTTCTGCCGGAACAGCGAGAACGACGCGATCAGGACCGACACGAGCCCGAACCCGACCAGCAACCGCCCCGGCAGGCCATTGCCGAGCGCGCCGTCGGCCAGCACCTTGCAGCGCAGCACCGCATACAGCGCGACGTTCAGCAGCAGGCCGGACAGCACCGCCGAAATCGGCGTCGGACCTTCGGCGTGCGCGTCCGGCAGCCAGCTATGCATCGGCACGAGGCCGACCTTGGTCCCGTAGCCGACCAGCAGAAACACGAAGGCGATCGACACGATCGTCGGGTCGAGCTGCGTGCGCACGGCGGCCAGGCTCGTCCACAGCAGCGCGTCGCCGTCGGTCAGCTGCCGGCTCGCGGCGAGGTACAGCAGGATCGTGCCGAACAGCGCCTGGGCGATGCCCACGCCGCACAGGATGAAGTACTTCCATGCGGCTTCGAGGCTCGCGGCGGTACGGTAGACGCTGACGAGCAACACGGTGGCGAGCGTGGCGGCTTCCATGGCAACCCACAGCACGCCGACGTTGTTGGTCAGCAGTGCGAGCAGCATCGCGAACATGAAGAGCTGATACATGCTGTGATAGAGCCGCATCCGGGCGGCCGTCATCCGGCCGCGGGCTTCCTCGATCTGCATGTAGGGCCGGGAAAACAGCGAGGTCGTCCAGCCGACGAACGCCGTGAGCGCAACGAGATAGACATTGAGCGGATCGACGAAAAACGCGCGTCCGAATGCGAACGACGGGCCGTGCTCGACGGTGCGCGCGGCCAGCACCAAGGTTGCCGCGAACGTCAGGAAGCTGAAGCCGACGTTCAGATGGCGCGCAACCCGACTCGGCCGCACGCAGGCCAGGCACGCGGCTCCCGCGAGCGGCAGCCCGAGCACGGCGAGCACGACGTGGGCGTCATTCATCTTTGAGTTTCTCGAGGTGATGGATGTCCAGGCTGTCGAACTGCTCGCGGATCTGGAACATGAAGACGCCCAGAATCAGGATGCCGATCAGCACGTCGAGCCCGATGCCGAGCTCGACGATCATCGGCATGCCGTTGGTCGCGGCCGCCGCCGCGAAGAACAACCCGTTTTCCATCGACAGGAAGCCGATCACCTGCGGAATGGCCTTGGCGCGCGTGATCATCGCCATGAACGACAGCAGCACGCACGCAAGCGCAATGCCGAGCGTGCCGCGCGCGACCGAGGTCGCGAGCTGGCTGATCGGCGCGGCGACATTGAACGCGACGATCACGAGGACGATGCCGATCAGCAGCGTGGTCGGAATATTGATGAGCGGCTCGACGTCGGTCTTGACGTCGAGCCTGCGCACGAGCCGATACAGGAACCACGGGATCACGCCGACCTTCAGCACGAGCGTCAGCCCGGCGGACACATACAGGTGCACGTCGTTCGTGACGAAGCCGAGGATCAGGTTCGCCGACACGAGCGCGACGCCCTGCAGCGTATAGAGATGGATCAGGGACAGGATCCGGCGCTGGCTCAGCATCGCGAACGACAACATCAGCAGCACGGCCGCAAGGAAATTGATCAGTTGTGTCGCGTAGGCGTGCATTCATGCCCCCAGCAGCAGGTGGACGAGCATGCCGATCACGGCCAGCAGGAAGGCCGTGGCCAGGAATTCCGGTACCCGGAAGATGCGCATCTTCGCGTTGGCCGTTTCGACCACGGCGAGCGCGACACCGCCTGCCGTCAGCTTGATGAAGAGCACCGGCACCGCCAGCAGCAGCGCGACCGGGTCGCCCGCATTCGCGATGCCCCAGGGCACGAACAACGCAAGACCGATGCACGAATACGCGAACAGCTTGAGGCTTGCCGCCCATTCCATCAACGCAAGGTGCCGTCCCGAATATTCGAGGATCAGCGCCTCGTGGATCATCGTGAGCTCGAGGTGAGTGGTCGGGTTGTCGACCGGCAGCCGCGCATTTTCGGCGAGCGCGACCAGCGTGAACGCGATGCCGGCGAACGCGAGGCTCGGATAGATCGCGAGCTCGCCGCGGCCGAGCGTCGCGACGATGCTCGTCAGCAGCGTCGACTGCGTAATCAGCGAAGCCGACAGGAGCACCATCAGCAGTGCCGGCTCCGCGAGGAAGCCGATCAGCATTTCGCGGCGGGCGCCGAGCGTGCCGAACGCCGTGCCGACGTCCATCGCCGCGAGCGACAGCGTGACGCGCGCGAGCGCGAACAGGCCGACGAGCGCGATCGCATCGGCGGCGGGCGACAGCGGCAACTCGGTCGACAGGGTCGGCACGATCGCGCACGCGAGCGTCATGGCGGCCCAGGCGACATAGGGCGCGCCGCGGAACACGGGGCTCGCGCCGTGCGCGATGACCGATTCCTTGTTGAACAGCTTGTGGAGCATCCGGTAGGGCTGCCAGATGGACGGCGCACGCCGGTTCTGAAGCCAGGCGCGGCATTGGTTGACCCAGCCCGTGAGCAATGGCGCGGCCGCGATCGCGATCACGATTTCGAGAGTCTGCGAGATGACGCCGGACAGGGTTACCATCGTCTCACCAACATCAGCAGCACGATCAGCACGACGAAACTGTAGGTCAGGTAAACCGCGATCTTGCCCGTCTGCAGGCGGCCCGCCCAATCGGCGGCGCGTTGCGTGAGTGCCGCGATGCGCGCGTAGAGTGCGGACCAGGTGCGATCGGTCACCGACACCTGGTAGGCCGGCTGTGTGTCGAATGGCGACGGCAATTGCCGCTCGATGTGCAGCAGCGGTGCGAAGATTTCGCGGATCGGCTGCCCGAATCCTTCCGCCGTATCCTGCATGCGCGCGGTCGTGAACGGGAAGCCGCAGGCCCACGGGGCCGCGCGCCGCAGCCGGCCGTGATAGAGACGCCGCACCAGCACCCACGCGAGCCCGCAGCATGCGATGAAGAACAGCATGAACGCCGCCGGCATGTAGCTCGCACGAGCGGCCGACACGGGCGCGAACAGCAGCCAGCCATGATTGTCCGCGCCGACGCCGGCACCAACCAGCATGTGCGTGACGCGATCCAGCAGCTTGACGAACTGGGCGGGCATCAGCCCGAGCAGCACGCTGGCAGCCGCGAACCAGCAGAACGCGAGCCGTTCCCACGGGTTCGCGTCGCGGGCGCGGTTCAGCTTCGCTTCTCTCGGTTGCCCGAGGAACACGATGCCGAAGAACTTGACCATCGTGTAGCCGGCCAGCGCGGCCGACATCGCGATCAGCGCGGCGGCGATCGGCACCGTCATGGCGAGCACCGAATCCGGCAACCGCGGCGCGAACAGAAAGCCCTGCAGCAGCAGCCACTCGGCCACGAAACCGCTTAGCGGCGGCAGGCCCGCGCTGGCCGCGACGCCCGCGAGCACGGCCCACGCGGTCCACGGCATGAAGCGAATCAGTCCGCCGAGCCTGCCGAGGTTGCGCTCGCCGGTGGCGTGGAGCACGGCGCCCGTGCCCAGGAACAGCAGGCTCTTGAAAGCCGCATGCGCAACGACCTGGTAGAGCATCGCGGTCAGCGCGAGCGCGGACAGGCTCGTCATCCCGTACGCGCGAAACAGCACCGCGAGACCCAGCGCGACGATCATCAGGCCGACGTTGTCGATCGACGAATAGGCGAGCAGGCGCTTCATGTCGGCCTGGATGGTGCTGAACACAACGCCGAGCAGCGCGGTGCCGACCCCCAGCATGAGCAGCAGCACGCCCCACCACGCAATCTGCACGTGCAACAGGTCGAACAGGACGCGCAGCAGGCCATACAGGCCGACTTTCAGCACGAATCCGCTGAGGAGCGCCGAGACCGGCGACGGCGCCGCGGGGTGGGCCTCCGGCAGCCACACATGCAGCGGGAAGATCCCGGCCTTTGCGCCGAACCCGACGAGCGCGAACAGGAAGGCGAACGACGCGGGCAAGGCATCCAGCGATTGCGCGCGCAGGTTGGCGAAGGTGTAGTCGCCGGTGCGCGCCTGCAGAATGCCGAAGCAGAGCAGCAGGGCCAGCGCGCCGACGTGCGAGATCAGGAAATACAAGTAGCCGGCCCGGCGGATCTCGCCGATCCGGTGGTTGGTCATGACGAGAAACGTCGCGGACAGCGTCAGCGTCTCCCAGGCGACCATGAATACATAGGCGTCGTCGGCGATCAATACCAGCGCGATGCTGGCGGCGCAGGCGTGGTATTCGAAGCAGATCAGCCCGGGCGCGGATCCTTCACCCTTGCGGAAATAGCCGGCTGAAAAGGCGCCGATCCCCGTGCTGACGAGGCCGAGCACGAACAGGAAATAGCCGGACAAGCGATCGAGACGCAGATGAAAGGGCAGGCCGGGAAGCCCGATCGGCAGCACCGCGGCAGACGGTTCGGCAAAGATGCCGGCGAGGCCCGCCGCGCCGACGAGCAGCCCGACCAACGCACCGAGCGGAAAGAGACCGTGGGCAACCAGCCGCGTGCGGCGCAGCGCCCCGAGCCCCAGCGTGCCGACCGCGAGCCACGCGGCCACGGCCAGCAGGACGAAATGGACGACCGGCACGGGTGCCATCCGGAATGTCTCCAGTACGCTCGGGTTGTTCGACGTGGTTGGAACGGCCGCTTCTTCCGCGACGTATTCCTGCTCGCATTATGACACCGAAAGACGAATCAGGATAACAAGGTATGATAATGTGGTTATCATGAAAGTCTCATGGCTCCCCGGATGGAACGGGCGACCGTGGCGGTGGGCCGCGGCGCTCCGGGCGCCGCTCGGGGCGTCGATGTCCCCCGATCCGGGCGAATGAGGGAAGATCCTATGCCAGCGCAGTACTTCCGAAGCCTGACGGGAAAACACCGCAGCGCGGCCGCGAACCGCCAGCTCGGGTTTTCGCTTGCCTTTGTCGCCGGCGCAACCAATGCCGGCGGTTTCCTCGCGGTCAAGCAATACACGTCGCACATGAGCGGGATCGTGTCGGCGATTGCGGATCAGACCGCGCTCGGCGACATCCGGCTCGTGCTGGCCGGTGTGGGTTCGCTCGCGTCGTTTCTGGTGGGGGCCGGCTGCTCGGCCGTGCTCGTCAACTGGGGGCGCCGCCGCGGCCTGCAGAGTCAGTATGTGCTGCCGCTGCTGGTCGAGGCCGCGCTGCTGCTCCTGTTCGGGCTGCTCGGCAGCCATCTCGCGCTGTGGGAAGCGTTCTTCATGCCGGTCACGGTGATCTTGCTGTGCTTCATCATGGGGCTGCAAAACGCGATGATCACCAAGCTGTCGGGGGCGGAAATCCGCACGACGCACATGACGGGCATCGTGACGGACCTCGGCATCGAGCTCGGCAAGCTCTTTTACTGGAATCGTGTAAATGCCGATGTGCACGCGCAGGCGGTGATCGCGAACCGCGCGAAGCTCAGGATTCACGGAACGATGCTGGCGTCGTTCTTCGTCGGGGGGCTGGGCGGCGCGATCGGCTTCAAGCATGTCGGCTACGTGTCGACCGTGCCGCTGGCCGCGGCACTCGTCACGCTGGCGATCGTGCCCGTTGTCGACGACGTGCTCGACTATCTCTATCGGCTTGATCGCCGGCCATGAGCCGGCACAAGGTGCAACGAAACCCGACTTCGCGTTGCCGGCGGCGGATCCTGCTTGCGGCGCTGTCGCCGAGCCTGGACCACACGCGCGTGCCGAATGCTTTCCGGCGCTGTACGCAAGGGCCGATGCATTATAATTAAATTAGCATATTGCCGACTCTGCCCTGCAATGGAAACGAAAACCGCACGCTTGACCATCCTGATCGATCCCGCCAAGAAAGAGGCGTTCGACATGCTCTGCGCGGAGCAGGACCTGACGCCGTCGCAAGTCGTGCGGCAGTTGATTCGCGAGTATCTCGAACAACACGGCGTGAGCTACAAGACGAAAAGCGCACTCGGCAAGCGGGTGAAGCGAAGCGCGGACTGAGTTCGCGAGCCGTCTGGACGTCGATTTCCCGGTGCGTATGTCCATGCGCATGCCAGATCGGCCGTTTTGGATCGAGGCGCTCTCCGTTCTTCATGCGTCGAGCGGTTCGACAGCTTGAGTTGGCCGGCAAACGCAAACGCGAGCACGTGTTCGAACAAACTCGCCCCGATGGCAAACGCAGCGGCCCTTTCCAGGCGAAAGCGACGAAATTGCCGTCGTCATCGCATCGGACAACGGCATAGGCCGCCCAGTCGCCCGGCGTGGGCGGGCAGCGGCGGGTCGTCATCCGCAGGAATCCTGAACACATCGCGTAGTGCGATCACGTCCGGATTGATTTCGACCGCGTCGATGGTCACGCCGGGCAGATTCCGATAACCCACGCTCCGTGCCCGATCGATCCGGGTAGGCAAGTCGTCGGTAGGGGCGCGTGCAGCGAACGGCAACGACAAGCGGGTTCGCCGTCGGTGAGTGCGCGATGTCACACTTTCCTGAGAAAGCACGCGGTGAGCATGAAACTGTCCGCGTTGGTCTTGCAGTCGATCTCGTGATCGCCGCCGACGATCCGGATGTTTTTTTACCTGGGTGCCCATTTTCAGCGTGATCGACGAACCCTTGCCGCGCAGATCCTTGATCGGCGCGGCCGCGTCCCCATTCGACAGCACGTTGCCGTTCGCGTCCTTGATTACCCGCCCGGCCGATTTGTCAGCGGATTCGATACCGGCGCCCGCCGACCATTCATGACCTCAGTCCGCGCACACATGCGGCGTGCCGTCGGGGCAGGTGTTTTCTATAGCGCATTGCGGGCAGGCGGGGCGGCGTTCACGGCAACTGGCTTCCATGGGACGGATTCGAGCCGGTCGGCGCGAAAGGCAGGCGGATGTCTTCCTCGCCGGAACGGGCGCCGTGCCGGCGGCCCGCAGACGGGCCGACCAGGGAGTTGGCGCACACAGCATTATAATGAAATATACATTTGATGAGTGCTGTCTTATAATTCATCCTTGCCGCCGATCGCCGGAATTGCGGGCGGATTCGCGGAGGTAGCCGACATGTTCGATCTGGATGGGATGCTGCTGTTGCCCGATCGGCGGCCCATATCCCTGCCGGAGGTCGCGGGGAGCCGGGGGCTTGTCGTGGTGGGCGTCGGGCGCGGCGGCGAGCGCGGTTTCCAGATGGTCCACCGCTTCCATGATGCGGGCGAACGGCTCGCGGCGGCCGGTATTCATCTGGCCTTCGTTTATCCGCGGGAATCGGCTCGGCATGTGATGGATCCCATCTCGGTGGCCAGTGCGCGGTTCCGGCACCATCCGCGCCTGCTTCTCGATGCGGATGGCTGCTGTTTTGCGCAGGGCGTGCCGCCTCGATTGCTGCGTGCCGTGTACCTGAGCGGCGAAATGAAGCGTCTCGCCGGTTTCGAAATCGACGTGCGCAATGCGGCATGGGAACCCGAGTTCCAGGCGTTCCTGATGGCCTGCCAGATCGCCCCGTCCCACTGAATACCAGGATCCATCTCACGGCACGCGCGAGGAACATGGCAACCGTCGTCTATTTCGAAGCAGGGCGCGCCTGGAGCCGGAACGGTGCGACCGCGGTGCACGATGCGCTCGTGGACACGGCACGCCGTTTCGACAGCGACATCCTGCTGATCGCCAATGGGCGTCGAGGGAATGCAAAGGACGGCATGGCCATTTCATCGCTACAGGTGCGTCGCGGCACGTCCGCGCAAGTCCTTGCAAGCGGTCCGGACGAAGAGGCGGCGCTTCATGCGCTCTTGCCCTTGCTGCAAGAGGGCTGACCCGCGTGCCGCCTGTCGATTTTCCGTTCCTGGGCCTGCGCGCGGCTTCCCCGGCCGAGGTCGCCGACAAGCCGATCGTCATCGAAACCGAGCACCTCGTCTCGCTGTGCTTTGACGGCCGTGGCATGCAAAGCACGATGTTGCGGGAGGCCCCGGACGCGCTCGCACTCGGCTACACGCGCACGATGATGGGGTTCCTGCTGTTTCAGCCGGAACCCGCGCATGTGGGCTTGATCGGGCTCGGCGGCGGTTCGCTCGTGAAGTATTGCTATCGGAACCTGCCGAACGCCCATCTCACGGCAATCGAAATCAATCCGGAAGTGATTGCGCTTCGCGACCGGTTCCACGTTCCACCTGATGATGCGCGACTGACGATCATATGCGCGGACGCGGCGCGGCACTTGTCGACGGCCGAGCGCACATTCGATGCGCTGTTGGTGGATGGTTTCAATGCGGATGGCGCGCCGTCCGAGCTCTGCAGCGCAGCCTTCTATGAGACCTGTCGCGCTCGACTGAACGTCGACGGTGTGCTCGTCGTCAATCTGCTCGGCGACGATCCGCGGCTGGGCGATTGTCTCGCGAGGCTTCGTGAGACGTTCGGCCCTTCCGTCGCAGTCGCACCGGCTGAAGACGGTGCGGGTAACGTGATTGCCTTCGCCTGGAAGAGCGACGCACCGCTGCCGTCGCTCGAGACACTCATCGAACGTGCGGATCGGCACTGCGGCCACCACGGCATCGATCTCGTTGATGCCGCCGTACGCATCGAGGTCGGCGCCCGTTACGACTGGACGCGCCTGAGTGCGTGTCTTGCCGTTTGAGTCCGATACATGCGGCACCCTTGATCATGATCAAAATTCTGGAGACGCCATGAGCGATAACGAAGCTTCGACCGTTCCGACTATCTCGACATCCGCGATCTGGGCGCTGGAGCGCCTTGCCGATATTCGTTACGGTCGTGATACGCCTGCACTTGGCTGGTCCGTTACCCGGGAGCTCATCGGCGCAGGATTCGTGCGCTATCCGACGAACGGCCGCGGAAGCGTGTCGATCACGGCAGCCGGACAGACGTTCCTGAAGAATCGGAAATAGTTCTTGTCGGCGCCGCTCGCGAATCGCGCGGTCGCGTCGATCCGGACATCCATGCGGGATCGTTCATGTCGTGGGCGATTGCGTTTGACAGGGGAAGCGTCGACGCGCGAGGGTGCGGCTGCGGATTGCGGTGGCTCGCGAAGACGAGGAAGCGTACCGCTGCGGACATGACAAAAGGCTGAACGTGCTTTCCTGCCTGCGGTCCCCGTCCGGGCAATCATCCGACGAGTTCCGCGACGCGCTGCTTCAATGGCGGTATCGGCAGGCGGTCACGCTCGGCTTGCGTCCCCGGGCGGCGAAATCATCGGATCCCTAGGGCCTGTTCACGCTAATAACGGGCTTGCGCTGGCCACCAGAAGGGCCGAGCGCAAGGAATGCGACGAAGCGAATACTCGACGTATTCGCGAGGAGCATGACGCCGCGATCGGCCCTTCT
>Ga0157367_1000395_pt1 | contig 21936 bp, 19 predicted proteins | sample AttbisABBM2_FD_113142 | JGI IMG/M metagenome (GOLD analysis project Ga0157367, IMG submission 113142) | Fungus gardens microbial communities from leaf cutter ant in Botucatu, State of São Paulo, Brazil - Atta bisphaerica ABBM2 | ecosystem: Host-associated > Fungi > Mycelium > Unclassified ... | reverse complement strand
TCGAGAAGGGCGGCCGCGTCGGCAAGCGCCTCGACTTCATGATGCAGGAACTGAATCGCGAAGCGAACACGCTCGGCTCGAAGGTGGCGGCCAAGGAACTGGCCGACGCGTCGATGGCGCTGAAGCTGCTGATCGAGCAGATGCGCGAGCAAGTGCAAAACCTGGAGTAACGCAACATGACCCAACCCACCCACGACGGCCACGCCGCGCATTCGCTGCACGGCGGCGTCTATCCCGGCAACCTGTTCATGGTCGTCGCGCCGTCGGGCGCCGGCAAGTCCACTCTCGTGAACGCGCTGCTGTCGAAGGACAGCGACATCTGCCTGTCGATCTCGTACACGACGCGCAAGCCGCGCCCCGGCGAGCAGGACGGCCAGCACTATCATTTCACGACGGTCGACGATTTCCGTACGCGCCACGCCGCGCACGAATTCCTCGAGAGCGCGGAAGTGCACGGCAACTACTACGGCACGTCGCGCGTGTGGATCGAAGAGCAGATGATGAACGGCCACGACGTGCTGCTCGAAATCGACTGGCAGGGTGCGCAGCAGGTGAAGAAGCAGTTCCGCAACGCGGTCGGCATCTTCATCCTGCCGCCGTCGCTCGACGCGCTCGAGGAGCGCCTGAAGAAGCGCGGCCAGGACGAGCCGAACGTGATCACGCGCCGCTTGCTCGCGGCGGGCAGCGAGATGGCGCACGCGTCCGAAGCGGAGTACGTCGTGATCAACGAGAATTTCGATCGCGCGCTCGCCGAGCTCGAATGCATCGTCGCCGCGACACGCCTGCGCTTTGCTTCGCAGTACGCGCGACACGCGGAGCTGTTCATCGAGCTCGGCATCCACCTGCCGCATGTGGAATGACGGCGACGGACAAGGGACATAAGGTAGAATAAGCACTATATTCAGAAGGAATTACCCACCATGGCTCGCATTACTGTCGAAGACTGCCTGAAGCAGATCCCGAACCGCTTCGAACTGGCGCTTGCCGCCACCTATCGCGCGCGTCAGCTCGCGCAAGGCCACACGCCGAAGATCGAAAGCCGCGACAAGCCGACCGTCGTCGCGCTGCGCGAGATCGCGGCTGGCCAGGTTGGCGTCGAGATGCTGAAGAAGGTGCCGGTCTAACCGCACCGCTTCACGCCAGCCATGTAGTCCACGCGCGCAACGATTGCTGACCGAGGAGGCGAATATGAGCACCACCCCATCGTCCGCCTCCGCGGATCCGACCACCGAAGCCACGGCACAATCGCCTGCGCGCCAGTACATCGACGCGGTCCTCGAACAGTCCTTCCGGCATCTGTTCGGGCCGACCGCCACCCCGGAGCAACCGCGCAAGCACGGCGTCGTTTCGATCGCGAATCTGACTGCCGCGCTGGCCGAGTATCTCGCCCCGGAGGAAATCAAAGAGGTCAAGGCGGCGTTCCACTTCAGCGACGAAGCCCACCTCGGTCAATATCGCCAGAGCGGCGAACCCTACATCACCCATCCTGTCGCCGTCGCGGAAATCTGCGCCGGCTGGAAGCTCGACGCGCAGGCGGTCATGGCCGCGCTGCTGCACGACGTGATGGAGGACCAGGGCGTCACCAAGAGCGAGCTGGCCGAACGGTTCGGGCCGAAGGTCGCCGAGCTGGTCGACGGGCTGTCCAAGCTCGACAAGATGGAATTCCGCAGCCGCGAGGAAGCGCAGGCGGAGAACTTCCGCAAGATGCTGCTCGCGATGGCGCGCGACGTGCGGGTCATCCTCGTCAAGCTCGCCGATCGCCTGCACAACATGCGCACGCTCGGCGCGGTGCCGATGGAAAAGCGCCGCCGCGTCGCGCGCGAGACGCTCGACATCTATGCGCCGATCGCGCACCGCCTCGGTCTGAACAATACGTATCGCGAGCTGCAGGACATGAGCTTCGCGAACTTCAATCCGCATCGCTACGCGACGCTCGAGAAGGCGGTGAAGGCCGCGCGCGGCAACCGCCGCGAGGTGATCGGCAAGATCCTCGAAGCCGCGCAGCGCGCGATGGCGGACGCGAAGATCGACGCCGAGATCACCGGGCGCGAGAAGACCATCTACAGCGTGTACCGGAAGATGCGCGACAAGCAGCTGTCGTTCTCGCAGGTGCTCGACGTGTACGGCTTTCGCGTTGTCGTCGAGAATCCGCTCGACTGCTACACGTGCATCGGCGCGCTGCATGCGCTCTACAAGCCCGTTCCGGGCAAGTTCAAGGACTACATCGCGATCCCGAAGATCAACGGCTACCAGTCGCTGCATACGACGCTGGTCGGCCCGTTCGGCGCGCCGATCGAGTTCCAGGTGCGCACGCGCAAGATGCACGAGATCGCCGAGGCGGGCGTGGCCGCGCACTGGCTGTACAAGAACGGCAGCAGCGCGGATCTCAGCGACGTGCAGAAGCGCGCGCACCAGTGGCTGAAGTCGCTGCTCGACATCCAGAGCGAGGCCGGCGATTCGAGCGAATTCCTCGAGCACGTGAAGATCGACCTGTTCCCGGATGCGGTGTACGTGTTCACCCCGAAGTCGAAGATCATGGCGCTGCCGCGCGGCGCCACGGCGCTCGACTTCGCGTATTCGATCCACAGCGATCTCGGCAATCAGTGCGTCGCCGTGAAGATCAACAACGAGCTGCTGCCGCTGCGCACCGAGCTGAAGAGCGGCGACATCGTCGAAGTGATCACCGCGCCGTATTCGAAGCCGAACCCCGCGTGGCTCGGCTTCGTGCGCACCGGCAAGGCCCGTTCGGCGATCCGTCACTACCTGAAGACGATGCGCCTGAACGAGTCGGTGCAGCTCGGCGAGCGGCTCGTCGACCAGAGCCTGAAGGGCTACGGTCTCGCGCTCGCCGACGTCACGCCGGAAGTGTGGGAAAAGCTCGTGCAGTGGACGGGCAACAAGAGCCGCCAGGAAATCTTCGCGGATATCGGCCTCGGCCGCCGCGTCGCCGCGGTGATGGCCAAGCGCATCGAGGTGCTGATGAGCGGCCGCGATGCGGACGACGACCTGCCGAAGGCGGAGCGCCATGCCGCGCATCATGCGCCGCCGGTCGTGATCACCGGCACGGAAGGGATGTCGGTGCAGTTGTCCGCGTGCTGCCGGCCGATTCCGGGCGACGCGATCATGGGTTATATCGGCATCGGCCTCGGGATGGCGATTCATACGACCGATTGCCGCGTCGCGCAGCGCATCCATCGCCGCGATCCGGGCCGCTGGATCGATGTCGAGTGGGCGCCGCAGCCGGGCCGCCTGTTCGACGTCGCGGTGAAGGCGCTCGTGAAGAACACGAAGGGGATTTTCGCGCGGGTTGCGGCGGACATCACGTCGGCCGACGCGAACATCGTCCACATCGCGATGGACGAGGATCTCACGCACGAATCGACGGTGCTGCGCTTCGTGATCCAGGTCAGCGACCGCGTCCACCTCGCGAACGTGATGCGGCGCGTGCGGACCAATCCGGACGTGATGCGGATCATGCGCGAGCGTTCGACCGACGACGGCACGCATGCGCGTCACGACGGCGGGATGCGGATCGAGCGCGAGCGGCAGGATTACTGACGCGCGGGCGTCTGATGCGTGCGATACGACGGCGGCCTCGGGCCGCCGTTTTCATTGGGGCGTACCGGGTGAAGGCCGTGTCGGCAATTCGTGCGAAGGGAAGGGGAAAAGAAAAAGGGCCTTCCCGGAGGAAAGCCCTTCTGAAGTGGCGCGGCTGGCAGGATTCGAACCCACGACCCCTTGGTTCGTAGCCAAGTACTCTATCCAACTGAGCTACAGCCGCACGCAAAGCGATACTACTTCAAACTGCCAGGACCTTCTGCGATGGGAAGGCCCCTTAAAGATGGCGCGGCTGGCAGGATTCGAACCCACGACCCCTTGGTTCGTAGCCAAGTACTCTATCCAACTGAGCTACAGCCGCACGCAAAACGGTACTACTTTGAACTGAAAGGGCCTTCGGTTTGGAAGGCCCTCGAAAAAAGTGGCGCGGCTGGCAGGATTCGAACCCACGACCCCTTGGTTCGTAGCCAAGTACTCTATCCAACTGAGCTACAGCCGCACGCAGAAGAGGGATTATAGCAGGGTTATATAAAAAGGGAAGCCTTATTCGCAAAATGCTGGAGGCGGGCTTGCGCGGCCACGCATCGTGTACCCTTGAAGCATCCGCAATCCACGTTGAATGTGCATCATGAACAAGGCGTTTGTCAAAGAGTCGGACGGCGACGACGACGATCTCGACCAGGCCCACACGGCGATCCCGGCGGGCTCGAAGAACTACATCACGCCCGTGGGGCACAAGCGCCTCAAGGACGAACTGCTGAGCCTGATCGATACCGAACGGCCCGAGGTCGTGCGGCTCGTGTCGTGGGCGGCGTCGAACGGCGATCGTTCCGAGAACGGCGACTATATCTACGGCAAGCGGCGGCTGCGCGAGATCGACCGGCGCATCCGCTTCCTGACGAAGCGGCTCGACATCGCCGAAGTGGTCGACGCGAGCCGGCAGGAGAATACCGACCAGGTGTTCTTCGGCGCCACCATCGACTATGCGACGCCGGATGGCGAGGAACATACGATCACGATCGTCGGCATCGACGAGGTCGATCTCGACCGCGGGCATGTGAGCTGGATCTCGCCGGTGGCGCGCGCGCTGCTCAAGGCGAAGATCGGCGACACCGTCACGCTGATGACGCCCGCCGGCCCGCAGCCGATCGACGTGCTCGACGTGCGCTATCCGGAGCCGGGGGCGGCCTGAGCGTGTTGGCGGCGCGGTTGCCGCGTCACGAAAAAAGCGCCCCGCGTGGGGCGCTTCGTCGTGCCGCCGGCGACCGCGCGGCGCCGTTCAGAACCGGTGGCGCAGGCCGGCCGTCACCGCGACCTGCTTGTTGTTCGACGACGCCGTGCCGAGGCCGTTGATGTTCGCGCGCAGGTGCAGGCCGTCCGTGTTGACCTTCTGGTATTCGCCCTGCAGGTAGACGTCGGTGCGCTTCGACAGCGCGTATGCCGCCTGCAGGTTGAACTGGTGCCAGTTCGGGCTCTGGCCGACGATGCGGCCGTCGGTGTACGTGTACGACCCGGCCAGCGAGAGCGCCGGCGTCAGCGCGTAGCGGCCGTTCAATTCGTAGTTGTTGAAGCGCACGCCACCCGCGAGCCCGACGCCGCCCGTCACGCCCGATTGGCCGGCGCTGATCGCGACGCTATCGGTGAGGCGGGTCTGCGTGAACACGAAGCCAGCCGTTGCCGGACCAAACGTGTAGTTCAGGCCGGCGCCCCAGGTGCGCTGCCGTGCGGCGGCAAACGTCCAGTCTCCGGCAACCGCGCCGGGATCGCTGACCGTCTGCGCCAGTCCGTTCACGTTGTTGTTCAACTGTAGGTACGCGGCCGCGACGTTGAAGCCCATGAAGTTGTACGACACGCCGACGCTGTACGCGCGGTTGTTGGCAAAGCTGGTCGAATTCGAGAAGCCGTACAACGCGCCGAACTTCAGGCCGTTGTAGTTCGCACTCTGGTATTTGACCGAGTTATTGATCCGGAACGAATTGTTGAGGTTGTCGTTGTCGAACGGATGCGCGAATTGCGTGCCGCCGAATTGCGTGCCGGTCAGCGACAACGGGCCGAGATAGTCGACGACGCTGTCATATTGGCGGCCCAGCGTGAGCGAGCCGAACTGGTTGTGGGCGAGCCCGACGAATGCCTGGCGGCCGAATTCGCGGCCGTTCTGTTTCAGCGTGCCGTTATTGATGCCGAAGCCGTTTTCCAGCGTGAAGATCGCTTTCAGGCCGCCGCCGAGGTCTTCGGTGCCGCGCAGGCCCCACCGGCTGCCGTTGACCGAGCCGGTCGACTGCTGCCAGGCGCTGTGGCCGCCCTGGTTGTTGGTGTACGTGATGCCGGCGTCCAGCAGGCCATATAGCGTCACGCTGCTTTGTGCGTGCGCCGCGGTCGCGAACACGCTCGACAATGCCGCGACGATCAGAGTCCTTTTCATTGATCTGTCTCCAAACCGGATGAAGGGAAGCGAACCTGTTGCGGGCTCCGGTGCGGCGCGCGACATCGGCGCTACTGCACGGGCGGGCTTGTTGCTCTCGTCTCAAAATTCAATTTCAGTGTAAGAAGCGGCTCCGAATGGCGAGGAAGCCACTTTAAGCAATACTGTATTTTGGAATGCGCAATGATTTTCGGTCGGCCCGGGAGCCTTGCGGATCAAGGCTTTGCGGCGCTGCGGCAGATTGCGGGCAAGGGGTGGTGCGGGTGTCAGGCGTTGCGCAGTCGCGACAGCGGCCAGTCGGCCACGCCCATTGCGTCAGCGTCATTATTGTCGCTTCGGCAATAGAGGTTTGTGCGTAGCATGGATAATGAAAGGATGTTATCTCGCTATACTGCGATCTCTGCTTTCCGAAGCAGACTTTTTCGTTGACGGAAAAGATCTCCAAACCTTTGTCGGCGCGACTTCCCAGTCGCGCTTTTTTTTTGCCCGTCGGGCCCGCTTCTATTGTTCGTACCAGCGGCGGCGCTTGCGCCTGCCGGGTGGCGGCGCGTCCCGGTTTTCCTCGGCCGGGGGCGGGGTATAGGTCCAGTCTTCCATCACGTAGTGGCGCGCATCGAGCGGCGACGCGAGCAGGTTCTGCCAGTGGTCGCCATGCCAGGTCGTATCGAATTCGGCGTCGCAGGGCTTTTCGCGGGCGGCGTCGGCAAGTGCGCGGGACTTGCGGCGAACGCGGCCGAGCCGGCTAGCGAAGCGCTTGATTCCGTCCAGCCACATGACTTTCTCCGTCGCGTCGATGTGACGTTCAGCATCGCAACGTCCGCCGTTTTCTGCAACCCGGAAAAATACCGAGCATTTTGCCGATGCGATTCGACCCCGGTAGGTTTTTCGCGGCGCGGATTATGGCCATGTCGAACCCGGTAATAGTGACAGGTTTTTGTGTGGAATCGATTTATCGAAATCGATCGGGTACCGATTCCACCGGCATTAGCGTAATTTTTATAATACGTTCGCTAAAAATCCTCTTGACGCAATGGGATTGTCCAATTTATAAAGTCACCACTCCGTCCTCGGGCGGCGTGTGTAGCTGGTGTCAGAGGCGACGCTTCGAGATTTCGGGAAACGGCTATAACAGTAGCTTTTTTGAACAAAATAGAGTGGGGAACGAAGGTATGGATACCGGTATCGTGAAATGGTTTAACGATGCTAAAGGTTTCGGCTTTATCACGTCGGACAACGGCGGCGAGGATTTGTTTGCGCATTTTTCCGAAATCAAGATGGACGGCTTCAAAACGCTGAAGGAAAATCAGCGTGTTTCGTTCGACGTGAAAGTCGGGCCGAAAGGCAAGCAGGCAGCGAATATCCAGGCGATCTGACGCGCCACGTATTGCCGATCACGTCCGAGCCCCCGCGATGCGGGGGCTTTTTGCATTATTGCGGCCCGGAATTGTCGCGCGGCCGCTTCGGGCTGGCCGCGGACCGGCCTGCCGGTGCATACTCACGGGAGCACCGATTCCCAGTTCCTTCATGTCCGATTCCCGCTCGCCCGATCCCGCCTGCGAACAACCGCTCGTTTTTGTCGACCTCGAAACCACGGGGGGCTCGTCCGCCGAACACCGGATCACCGAAATCGGCGTGGTCGAGATCGGCCCGTCCGGCGTGTCGACGTGGGCCTCGCTCGTCAATCCCGGGCAGTCGATCCCGCCGTTCATCCAGCAACTGACAGGCATTTCGGATGCAATGGTGCGCGATGCGCCATCCTTTGCGTCGCTTGCGCCCGCGCTGTTCGAGCGGCTCGACGGCAAGCTGTTCGTTGCGCACAACGCAAGTTTCGACCGCGGTTTCCTGCGCGCCGAGTTCGAGCGGGTGGGGTTTGCGTTCAATCCCGATGTGCTGTGTACCGTGCGCTTGTCGCGTGCGTTGTTTCCGCGCGAATCGCGGCATGGCCTCGACGCGCTGGTCGAACGGCACAGCCTCGTGCCGTCAGCGCGGCACCGGGCGCTCGCGGATGCCGACCTGATCTGGCAGTTCTGGCGGCAATTGCACGAGATCGTGCCGCTCGAGCGGCTGCGCGAGCAGATCGCGCGCACGACGCGCCACTTCCGCCTTGCGGGCGGCCTGACCGAGGCATGGCTCGATACCGCGCCGGCCGGGTGCGGCGCGTATGCGTTGTTCGGCGAAGCGGACGAGCCGCTCTATGTCGCGCGCAGCGTGCGCGTGCGGCAGCGGCTTCGCGCGTTGTTGACCGGCGAGCGGCGCTCGGCGAAGGAAATGCGGCTGGCGCAGCAGGTGCGTCGTGTCGAGTGGCGGGAAACCGGCAACGAACTCGGCGCGATGCTCGCCGAGGCGCAGTGGATCGCGCGCCTGCGCCCGACGTTCAATCGCCGTCCGGCGGCGGAGGCGCGCGCAGGCGCGGCGGCACCCTGGCCATTCGACGGCGCGGTGGCGTTCGAGGCGCACGGCGAGCGCCAGATGTTCCATGTGATCGATGGCTGGCGCTATCTCGGCGCCGCGGCGTCGCTCGAAGCGGCCGCGCGGCTGGCCGCCGGCGATACGGCCGGGCCGTTCGAACCCTTCACCCATCGGCTGCTCCAGACGCACCTGGCGCGCGGCCTGCAACTGATCCCGCTCGCCGCGCTCGCGACGACGGCGGAGTAGACGCTGCGGGTCAGCCGATCGCGCTTGCGCCGCCCGCCGCACAGACGTGCGACAGCGCGGTATTGAGCGCCTGCGCCTGGTTCGCGTCGTAGCGCGTCAATGTCTTCCAGTTGGCGATGCTGCGCGCGAGCCGTGACTGGCAGTCGGGCGCATTTCGCAACTGACCGACCTGCGCGAGCCCCGCGAGCATCGCCTGCGTGAGTCGGTCCAGCTTCGGCCGCGTGCCGGTCGCGAGATCGGGCGGCGTGCCTTCGGGTGGCCGCGTCGCCCGCCACGTCGCAAATAGCGCGTTCTGCACGTCCTTGCTGGCCGCGATCTGATCGGCGAAGAACGTCCTGGCGAAGGCCGGATCGACGCCGGCTTGTGCCGCCCGCTTCTCGACCGACGCGAGCAGTTCCGCTTCGCGTGGACGATCCTCGATCGGCTTGCCGTTCGCCCATTTCCAGCGGGCGACCGGCTCGGCGAGCGCGAGGCGTTGCGACGCGAGCGCGACGAGGTTGGTCAGGGCCGTGTCGTCGCCGTCGGCGGCGGCGATGCGTGGCGAGGAGACGAGGGCGAGGCCGAGTGCTGCCGCGGCGAGGCCGGCGCGAATAGCATGCTTCATCGGAACGATCGGGGGCCGGGCGGGCCGGAAGTGGAAAACCAGAAGAATAGACGAAGACAGTCGCGCGGCGTGGCGTCGCGACCCAGGAATCAGCGGACGAGCTGACCCGGCACCGTCAGGCCGTTGCGACCCGGGTGCAATGCGAACTGCGGCAGATGCGCAGCAATGAACCGCACGATGTCGACTGGCGTCACGCAGCGGTTAAAGCGCGGAATGGCCGTTCACTTCGGCGCGTACAGCTTGTGCTGCTCGTCGAAGAATGCCCGCACGTGATCGGGCAGCTCGGCGAGGAATTCCACGCCAACGGGTTCCGGATCCGGGCTCATCACTTGCTCCGGGGGCGGCACGCGGGTCGGTTTTTCGTCCATGATCGTTTCTCCAACAGGTTCAATGATTATCGACCTCGTGCTCAGATTTATGCCAGAAACGAATCGTTAGATTTTGTCTCTGTTGTATTAACGGCACATGCGCGGCCATTCCGATCATACGGTCAGCGGAATCGGCAGCGCGCGCCTGCTTGCTATACTTGCGCGCACTTTTTCCTGGACCGCGATGAAACGAACGACGCGATGGATCGGCCTCGTCTGGCTGGCGCTGGTACTGAACGTACTGTCGCCCGTCGTCGGCTGCGCGCGTCTTGCATCGAGCGGGTCGGGAGCACTCACGCTCGAATTGTGCAGTGCAGCGGGCGCGCGTCATGTCGTGCTCGCGCAGGCAGGCGACGATCGCAGCGCGGCGTCGGTCGATCACGCAGGCGTACCGCATTGCGTGTACTGTCCCGGCTTCGCCGCGAACCTCGCGCTTGGCGCGAGCCTGCCCGCAATGCCGGATTTCGTGCGGACCTTCACGGTTCGCACGCCCGCACCGTCTTTTCCCGTCTTCGTGCGCAAGGGCATCCGCCTTGCCCAGCCGCGCGCCCCGCCTGAAACCGTCTCGATCTGATTTCGCGCGCGCCTGACGGCGCGCTGTCCGCACGCGGCGCCGGCCGCGCGCCGCGCCGGTTCGTGCGCGCTGCGTAGCCCGGCGCCCGGCGGCGTTCGATCACGTTTTCAGGAAACGATTCATGTCATTCACCCTTGCCGCGCGGCCGTCGCGCGGCCGGATCGCGCTGGCATGCGCGGCCGCTTTCGCATGGCCCGCCGCGTATGCGGCGCAACCGGACGGCGCGCGTGCCGAGCCGGTATCGGAATCCGTCGCGGAGACCAGCCGGGCAGCCGCCGCGGCGCCCGCTGCCACGCGTCCGGCGGCGGTTGCGCCTGCCGGCGGCGATACGCTCGCCGCCGTCAGCGTGACCGCGCAACGGCGGCCGGTCGACCCCGATACGCCGGCCGTCGTCGAGTCGATCACGCGCGAGCGGATCGACGCGCACACCAACGTCAACACCGAGGACGCACTGAAGTACGCGCCGAACCTGATGGTGCGCAAGCGCTACATCGGCGATCGCAACGCGGTATTCGCGGGCCGCGATTTCAACGAATTGCAGAGCGCGCGCGGGCTCGTCTATGCCGACGGCGTGCTGCTGTCGAACCTGCTCGGCTCGAGCTACGCGTATCCGCCGCGCTGGTCGCTGATTCCGCCCGACGACATCGCGCGGGTCGACGTGCTGTACGGCCCCTTTTCCGCGCTGTATCCGGGCAATGCGATCGGCTCGACCGTGCTGCTGACCACGCGGCGGCCCGAGCAGCTCGAGGCGTCGCTGTCGACGCAGTTCTTCACGCAACGCTATCGCGACGGCTACGGATTCGCCGACAGCTTCGGCGGCAATCACCAGACCGCGCGGATCGCGAACCGCGTCGGCCGCTTCTGGTTCGCGCTGTCGCTCGACCGGCTCGAGAACAACGGGCAGCCGATGCAGTACGCAAGCCCGAACGCCGCGTACAACCCGAAGCTTGGCCGCGCGGTGCCGGTGACGGGCGCGGCGACCGACGTCGGGCCGAACGGCAAGCCACGCACGATCGTCGGCGCCCAGTCGCTCGAACGCACCGAGCAGATCAACGGGACGGTGCGGATGGGCTACGCATTCACCGATCACGTCGACGCGACGCTCACGCTGGGCCACTGGGAAAACCATTACCGGCAGCACGGCGAGACGTTCCTGCGCGACGCGGCGGGCAACCCCGTGTACGGCGGCAACGTGTCGATCGGCGGGCAGAACATGACCGTGGCGCCGAGCGCGTTCGCGCCGCAGCGCGGCGACCAGGAGAACTGGCTGTACGCGCTCGGGCTGAACGCGCGTCTTGACTCGGGCTGGCGGCTGTCGGGCGTCGTGTCGGCGTACGACGTGTCGCGCGACGTGCTGCGTGCGGCGTCGACCGCGCAGGGCGGCGCGGGCACGCAGTTCCAGGGCGACGGCACCGGCTGGCGCACGCTCGACCTGAAGGCGGAAGCGCCGGAAGTGAAGGGGCATGCGTTCACCTTCGGCTATCACTACGACAACTATTTCCTGCGCAACGTCACGTACAACACGGCGGACTGGCTGAACGGGCCGACGACGTCGCTCGCGAGCATCTATCGCGGCGACACGCGCACGCAGGCGCTGTTCGCGCAGGACGCGTGGCGCTTCGCGCCCGGCTGGCTCGCGACGCTCGGGCTGCGCTACGAGCGCTGGGATGCATACGGCGGCGCGCTCGGCAACGCGAGCGGCACGCTCGGTTATGCGGGCCGCAGTGCGAATGCGCTGTCACCGAAGGTCGCGCTGCAGTGGGACGCCACCGACGTCTGGCGTTTCCGGCTGTCGTTCGCGACGGGCACGCGCTTTCCGACGGTCGGCGAACTGTTCCAGGGCACGATCTCGAACAACGCCATCGTCAACAACAACCCGAACCTGCGTCCGGAAAAGGCGATCGACTGGGATTTCACCGCCGAGCGCGACGTGGGCGTCGGTGTCGTGCGCGCGAGCGTGTTCCAGAGCGACCTGCGCGACTCGATCTACAGCCAGACGACGGTGTCGGGCGCGTCGACGGTCACGAACATCTCGAACGTCGATCGCGTCCGCGTGCGCGGCGTCGAGCTCGCGTTCAGCGGGCAGAACGTCGGGCTCAGGGGCCTCGACGTCGATGCGAACGTGTCCGCGAGCAATGCGCAGATCCTGTCCGACGCGGCGAACCCCGCGTATGTCGGCTCGCGTTTCCCGCGGATTCCGCGCATGCGCGCGAACCTGCTCGCGTCGTACTGCTTCGACGAGCACTGGCTCGCGAGCGTCGGCGTCCGCTACTCGGGGCGCCAGTTCAACACGCTCGACAACAGCGACGTGAATCCCGACGTCTATGGCGGCACCAGTTCGTACACGGTCGTCGACCTGAAGGCGCGCTACCGCTTCGACCGGCACTGGGTTGCATCGGTCGGCATCGACAACCTGACGGACCGCCGCTACTACGTGTTCCACCCGTATCCGGGTCGCACTTTCTATGGAGAACTGAAATGGTCGCTGTGAAATCATTCGCGGCAGGCTGCGCGCTGTGGCTCGCGGGGCTGTCCGCTGCCGGCGCGCACGACGCGGCGAAGCCCGCCGATCCGCACGCCGCGCACATGGGCATGCAGGCGGCGGCCGCGGCGCAGAAGCAGCCGCTCGCCACCGGCGCCGCGTTCGATGCGCGGCATCGGTTGTGGGCCGCGTGGGTCGAAGGCGAGCATGTGGTCGTCGCGCATTCCGACGACGCGGGCCGCACGCTGTCTGCCGCGGTGACCGTCAACGCGATGCCGGAACCGATCTACACCAGCGCGGAAAACCGTCCGAAGGTCGCGGCGAGCCCGGACGGCCGCGCGATCTACGTGTCGTGGTCGATGCCGCTCGACGCGCCTTATACGGGGATGGTGCGCTTCTCGCGCTCGCTGGACGGCGGCGCGACGTGGAGCGTGCCGATCACCGTGCACCGCGACAGGCAGATGATCACGCACCGCTTCGACATGATGGCGGTCGACCCCGCGGGGCGGATCTATCTGGCGTGGATCGACAAGCGCGACCTGACCGCCGCGAAGGCGGCCGGGCAGGCGTACGACGGCGCGGCGATCTACTACGCGGTGTCGCGCGACGGCGGCGCATCGTTCGAGCCGGAGCGCAAGGTGACCGACCACACCTGCGAATGCTGCCGGATCGCGATGGCAATCGACCCGGCCGGGCGCGTGGAGGCTGCGTGGCGCAACGTGTTCCCGGGCCAGATTCGCGATCACGCGCTTGCGGTGCTGCCGGCCTCGGCCGATGCACCGGTTGCGCCGCTGCGCACGACGTTCTCGAACTGGCACGTCGAGGCGTGCCCCGACCATGGTCCGGCGCTCGCGATCACGTCGGACGGCACGCGGCATCTTGCGTGGTTCGGCGTGGTCGACGGCCGTGCCGACGTGTTCTATTCGCGGGTCGCCGCGGACGGCCGGCCGCTCGGCGCCGCATGGGCGTTCGGCGCGAATCCGGCCGCGCCGGGCGAGCAGGCTTCGCATGCGGCGATGGTCGCGCGCGGCGATGTCGTGTGGCTCGCGTGGAAGGCGTTCGACGGCGACACGATGCAGATCAAGCTGCGCCGCTCGGACGATCGCGGCGCGCACTGGTCGGAGCCGCGCGTGATCGCGTCGACGTCGGGGGCGAGCGACAATCCGCAACTGCTCGACGATGCGGGGCGCGTCTACTTGTCATGGCGCACGCGCAACGACGGCTACCGGCTGATTGCGGTGGAGGGCGGGCAATGAAGCGCCTGATCGTGCTGGCGAGCCTGGTGCTCGCGTGCGGGCCGGCGCTGGCCGGCGCGCTGCAGCCGCTGCGCGCGGCCGATGTCGGCCGGTTGTTCGAGCGTGCGCACGAGCGGCCGTTGGCGGTCGAAATCTGGTCGCTCGACTGCGGGTACTGTCGCGAGAATGCCGCGCATCTCGTCGAATGGCAGCGCCGTCACCCGGAGGTGCGCATCGCGATGGTGGCCATGGATGCGTACGACGAGAACGGCGCGGCGATCGGACAGGCGCTCGCGCAGATGAACCTGCCGCCGCATGTCGCGCAGTATGCGAACGCCGAGGCGATGCCGGAACGCCTGCGCACGGCGCTCGATGCGGGATGGCGGGGAGAACTGCCGCGCACCGTATGGATCGGCCGCGACGGCGTGCGCGACGCGCGCAGTGGATTGCTGACGCCCGCCGTGCTCGATGGCTGGCTGCGCGCGGCGCCGCGTCGTTGAGAGGATGGGGCGGCGCACGGCGATCGGGCCGTGCGCCGGTGACTGCGAAAGCGCGCCCGATGGCGCGCACGAAGGCTTGCGAAGCGGAGCGACAGGCGCGTCAGGTGGCTCGCTTGAACAGGCGGATCACGAACAGCAGGATCACCGCGCCGATGACCGCGACGATCACGGAGCCGAAGAAGCCGCTGCCGATGCTGATGCCGAGCAGCCCCGCGAGCCAGCCGCCGATGATCGCGCCGACGATCCCGACGATGATGTCGACGATGAGCCCGAAGCCGCCGCCCTTGACGAGCACGCCGGCAAGCCAGCCGGCAATCGCGCCGATGATGAGCCACATAATCAAGCCATGAGTCATGGTTGTCCTCTCCTTGTAACGAATCGATAAGACCGGACGCCGTGCGGTGTGCCGGCCAGCGCGGTACGTCGACTACGCAGCGTCGCCCACGCAATGTAGCGCGATAGGCGGGTCAGGATCGTTAAGTAATGTTATGTACTCCGATCGGGATTTTCCAGGGGATTTGTCCGCGCAGCGCGCGAGTCGAATCTTGTGGAGGAGGACGTTGACCGCAGCGAGTGCTGCGATGCGATGAGTGCGTTTATCGCTTTCCGACGCGGAAAACGATAAAGGCCTGACAAGCGATTGCTTGTCAGGCCTTTTTATCTTGGTGCCGGAGATAGGAGTCGAACCTACGACCTTCGCATTACGAATGCGCTGCTCTACCAACTGAGCTACACCGGCAGCAGAGAAATGAAATTATATGGTGGAATCTTCGATCTTGGCAATAGGTTTTGCGAAAAATTTTTCAGCTTTTTTTCGGCTGCTTCGCAAAACCCCTGCTTCGACAGGTCTTCCGATTTCATTTCACCGCGATGCGACCCCTTAGGGCTGCATCGCGAGGCGCGATTGTACGTGCGTCTCGCGACGCCGTCCAGTGTTGCAGTGCAATCAATTGCCTTCGGTGTGATAGCGCGTCACGCGCTCGACTTCGTTCTTCGAGCCGAGGAACACGGGCACGCGCTGGTGCAGGCCGGTCGGCTGCACTTCCATGATGCGCTGCGTGCCGGTCGTCGCCGCGCCGCCCGCCTGTTCGACGATGAACGACATCGGGTTCGCCTCGTACATCAGGCGCAGCTTGCCCGGGCGATCCGGCGTGCGCTTGTCGGCCGGGTACATGAAGACGCCGCCGCGGTTCAGGATGCGGTGCACGTCGGCGACCATCGACGCAATCCAGCGCATGTTGAAGTTGTCGCCGCGCGGGCCGTCCTTGCCGGCGTTCAGCTCGTCGATGTAGCGCTTGACCGGGTCGTACCAGTGACGCGCGTTCGACGCGTTGATCGCGTATTCGCGCGTCTCTTCGGGAATCCGCATGTTGCTCTGCGTGAGCACCCACGAGCCGACTTCGCGGTCGAGCGTGAAGCAGTTCACGCCGTTGCCGGTCGTCAGCACGAACACCGTCTGCGGGCCGTACACCGCATAGCCGGCCGCGACCTGCTCCGTGCCCGGCTGCAGGAACGACTCCTCGGTTGCCTGCTTGCCGTCCGGGCAGCGCAGCACCGAGAAGATCGTGCCGATCGACACGTTCACGTCGATGTTCGACGAGCCGTCGAGCGGATCGAACACCAGCAGGTATTCGCCGCGCGGGTAGTTCGACGGGATCGGGAAGAACGTTTCCATTTCCTCGGACGCCATCGCGGCGAGGTTGCCGCCCCATTCGTTCGCGTCGAGCAGGATTTCGTTCGACAGGATGTCGAGCTTCTTCTGCACCTCGCCCTGGACGTTTTCGCTGCCGGCGGTGCCGAGCGCGTCGCCGAGCGCGCCCTTCGACACGTTGTAGCTGATCGCCTTGCAGGCGCGGGCGACCACTTCGATCAGGAGGCGCAGGTCGTAGGGGAGGTTGTTGGTCGCACGCTGCTGTTCGATCAGGAACTTGGACAGCGTGGTGCGGCGGGCAATGGACATGACAGACTCCGAGAGGCCAAATAATCCTTGAATTGCCTCGATTTTACCCGTCGTGCCTCACGCAACGACCGCTTTTTTCGTCCGGTTACACGGCCGGGCGGCCCGATCCCGCCGCGCCGGCCGGCCGGGGGCGCAAAAAAAAGCCGGCGCCGCATCGCGCGGCGCCGGCTTTGCCATGCGCGGCGAACGAGCCGCGGGCGACGCCGTCAGGCGAGCGCCTTCTCGACGATCTCGCGTACGTCGCGCGACTTCGCGCCGGCGGCAACCTGTTCGAGCGCCGTTTTCATCCGGTCGCGCAGCGCCGGCGTGAAGCGGCGCCACAGTTCGAGCGAACGCGCGAGGCGCGCGGCAACTTGCGGGTTGATCGCGTCGAGCGCGAGCACCTGTTCGGCCCAGAACGCGTAACCGGAGCCGTCCGCCGAGTGGAACTGCGCGGGGTTCGCCGCGCAGAAGCTGAAGATCAGCGAGCGCGCCCGGTTCGGGTTCTTCAGGTTGAACGCCGGATGCGCGAGCAGCTTGCGTACCTTGGCGAGCGTCGGCTGCGCGGGTGTGCCGCGCTGCGCAGCCTGCATCGCGAACCATTTGTCGATCACGAGCGCTTCCTTCTCGAAGCGCCCGTAGAAATCGGCCAGCGCACGCTCGGCCGGCGCGTTCGCGCCCGCCGCGGCGGCCGACAACAGCGCGCCGAGCGCGGCCGCGCGATCGGTCATGTTGTTCGCCGCGTCGTATTGCGCGTTCGCGAGACGCACCGCGTCGGCCGGATCCTCAAGCTCGGCGAGGTACGCGAGCGCGAGGTTCTTCAATGCGCGGCGGCCCGACGCTTCGGGCGTCGGCTCGTACGTGCCCGGCGTCTGGTGCTGCTCGTACGCGGCGAGCCACTCGGCGCGCAGCGCGGTCGCGAGCTGGCGGCGCACGAACTGGCGCGCGCGGTGGACGGCGGCCGGATCGGACTCGGCCATCTGGTCGGCGAGGTAGGTCTCCGACGGCAGCGTCAGCGCGAGTTCGCGGAACGCCGGCGACAGCGTGTCGTCGGTCAGCACGCGGCGGAACGCGGCGACGAAGTTCTCGCCGAGCGTGAGCGGCTCGTTCGCGGCTGCGCGCGACGCGAGCGTCAGCAGCGCGCGCGTCGCGAGGCGCTGGCCCGCTTCCCAGCGGTTGAACGGATCGCTGTCATGCGCGAGCAGGAACGCGAGGTCGTCGTCGCTGTAGTCGTACTCGACGATCACCGGCGCCGAGAAGTTGCGCAGCAGCGACGGCAGCGGCTGTTCCGGCACGTCGACGAACGTGAAGGCCTGTTCGACGTCGGTGAACTCGAGCACGCGCGTCGTGCCCGATGCGGCCGCGTCGCCGTCGAGGCGCAGCGGCAAATCGCGGCCGTCGCGGCCGATCAGGCCGAGCGCGAACGGAATCAGCAGCGGCCCCTGCTGCGTTTCGCGCGCGGCGGGCGAGGCGTCGCCGTAGCCCTGCGCGAGCGTGACCGTGTAGCGTCGCGCGGCCGCGTCGTATGCGGTCTTCACCGTCACGCGCGGCGTGCCGGCCTGGCTGTACCAGCGCTCGAACTGCGCGAGGTCGCGGCCGTTCGCGTCGGCCATCGCGTGACGGAAATCGTCGCAGGTCACCGCGTGGCCGTCGTGACGCTGGAAGTACAGGTCCATCCCCTTGCGGAAGCCGTCGCGGCCGAACAGCGTCTGGTACATCCGCACGACTTCCGAGCCTTTCTCGTAGACGGTCATCGTGTAGAAGTTGTTGATCTCGACGTAGCTTTCCGGACGCACGGGGTGCGCCATCGGGCCCGCGTCCTCGGCGAACTGCAGCTGGCGCAGCACGCGCACGTCCTCGATGCGCTTGACCGCGCGGGCCGCCGATTCGACGTCGTCGCCCGCGGCCATGTCGGCCGAGAACTCCTGGTCGCGGAACACCGTCAGGCCTTCCTTCAGGCTCAGCTGGAACCAGTCGCGGCAGGTCACGCGGTTGCCCGTCCAGTTGTGGAAGTACTCGTGGCCGACCACCGATTCGATGTTCGCGAAATCGGTGTCGGTCGCCGTTTCGGGGTTCGCCAGCACGTACTTCGTATTGAAGATGTTGAGCCCCTTGTTCTCCATCGCACCCATGTTGAAGTCCCCGACCGCGACGATCATGAAGCGGTCGAGATCGAGCTCGAGGCCGAAGCGCTTTTCGTCCCAGCGGATCGAGTGGATCAGCGAGTCCATCGCGTGGCGGGTCTTGTCGAGGTCGTGCGCCTCGACCCATACCTGCAGCAGCTTGTCCTTGCCGGAACCGGTCGTGATCGTCTCCTCGATCGCGACCAGCGTGCCCGCGACGAGCGCGAACAGGTAGCTCGGCTTGCGGAACGGGTCTTCCCATTTCGCGAAGTGGCGGCCGTCGGGCAGGTCGCCCGAGTCGACGAGGTTGCCGTTCGACAGCAGCACCGGGTATGCGGCCTTGTCGGCGCGCAGCGTCACCGTATACGACGCCATCACGTCGGGCCGGTCGAGGAAGTAGGTGATGCGGCGGAAGCCTTCGGCCTCGCACTGCGTGAAGAAATTGCCGCTCGACACGTACAGGCCGGACAGCGTCGTGTTCTGGTCGGGCGCGCAGGCGCTGTCGATCGTCAGCTCGAACGCGTCGGGCACGTTCTCGACCGTCAGCCCGTGCTCGTGCGCGCGGGCCGTGCAGGGCGCGCCGTCCAGCCGCGCGCCGACGAATTCCAGGGCCTCGCCCATCAGCTCCAGATGCGGGGCCGGGGCGGCGTCGGGGTTGCGGCGCACGCGCATCGTATTCCTGACGATCGTGCGGGCCGGTGCCAGGTCGAACTCGAGGGCAACGGAATCGATGAGGAAGGCCGGCGGCGTGTAGTCGGCGCGGCGGATCACGGCGGAATTGGCGTTGTCGGACATGGTCGTCGAGGTCGGGGGAATCGGGGGCGGGCGCGCGGCGCGGCCCGGTGAACCGGCCCATTGTACAAAGGCTTGAGTTTGCGTGCCGTGCGAACTTTTTACCGCGCCGGACAGTCCGCGTATTATCGGCATCCCGTCCGCGTCGCGCGATGCGGCCAGCGGGTGACGGATTGACGAGGATGATCATGAAACGCGAATGGATTCAACGCGGTGCGGGATGGGCGGCGGCGCTGTGCGTGGCGCTGCTGGCGGGCTGCACCAGCTACGTGACGACCCAGGTCACGGCCTTCTCCGACTGGAGCGGCAGCGATGCGACACGCACGTATGCGTTCGCGCGCAGCGACGCGCAGAAGAACAGCATCGAGCAGTCGACCTACGAGCCGATCGTCGCGAACGAGCTGTCCGCGTACGCGTTCCGGCAGGCGCCGCAGGCGAGCGCCCGCTACCTGGTCGGGCTGACGTACGGCGTCGGCAGCGACCTGGTGACGGTGCCGCAGCCGGTCTATTACGACCCGTGGTTCCCGGGGCCGTACTGGCGCCGCGGGCCGTGGGGCCCGTGGGGGCCCTGGGGCCCGATGCCGACCGGCTACGTGAACCAGACTTACCAGGTGTTCGACTACATGCTCGGGATCCGGATCACCGAGCGCGCGACGGGCAAGGAGGTCTATAACGTCACCGCGCGCACGACCGGCGACAACGGTGCGCTGCTGTATGCGATGCCGTTCCTCGCACGCAGCGCGCTCGCCGATTTCCCGCTCGGCAACGGCGCGGTCAGGACAGTGCGCCTGGCGGTCGACAAGCGGGGCGGGCCGGCCGCGCCGGCGTCGAACGAACGCGTGGTGCCGGCCGCGCCCGCGTCCGGCGCGGCGGCGGCCAAGTAACGCGCGCTGCGGCGGATGCCGGCACGCCGGTTCGCCGGGCTCCGCCTGCCGCCGCCTGCCGCCACCGCGGCGCCGGTCACATTCCGGCGCCGAACAGCGCGAGCGCGCCGAGCACGATGAACAGCACCGCCGCGATCCCGTGCACGACCGTGGTCGGCAGGCGGTGCGCGAAACGGTCGCCGAGCAGGATCGCCGGCACGTTCGCGAGCATCATCCCGAACGTCGTCCCGGCGACCACGCCGATGTAGTCCTGGAAGCGCGCGGCGAGCGCGACGGTCGCGAGCTGGGTCTTGTCCCCCATCTCGGCGAGGAAGAACGCGACGAAGGTCGCGCCGAACACGCCGAGCCGCGTGCGGTTCGCGTTGGCTTCGTCGGCGTCGAGCTTGTCCGGCACCAGGATCCACAGCCCCATCCCGATGAACGAGAACGCGAGCGCCCAGCGCATGATCGACGGCGTGACGAGCGCGCCGAGCCATTCGCCGAGCGCGCCGGCGCACGCGTGGTTGACGAGCGTCGCCACCAGCACGCCGAGGATGATCGGCACGGGCTTGCGGTAACGCGCGGCGAGCACGAGGGAAAGCAGCTGGGTCTTGTCGCCGATTTCTGCGAGAGCGACGGCGCCGGTGGAGATCAGGAAGGCTTGGGTCACGACGGGGGTTCCACGGGCCTGTTGTTGTGCGTGCGAGCGACGATCCACCGCGCGCCGGGCCCTGATGCGGCGCACTGTGAACCATCGGTCTCGCCAGGCCTTCGGTGGCTGCGCCCGCCATGGCCGAACGGCCAAGTCTGTTGACGGACGCCTCCGTCACGATGCGCGCCGGTGGCGCGAGGCATCGAGCGGAGCGGCTACTCCCCAATGAGGAGCGGATTCTAGCACGGCGCATGGGGCGCGGAAAGCGGCCGGGGGCCGCTTCGCGGCGAGCGGAGGCCGCAAAGGGCGCGGCCGGGCAGCCCGGAAATGCGGCATGACCGCGGCACGGGCAAAACAAACGGACGCCATGCGCCCTTCCAAAACACCCGACCCGTGCGGCACGCGACGCGTGACGCGCGCAGGCAGGCGTACCGTCAGGCCGCGCGGCGCACGGCGCCGCGTTCGTGCACGCAGCGGCCGGCCGCATAGGTCCGGTACACGGCCCGGTCGTCGCCGAGCAGCGCGAACGCGAACAGCAGTTCCTCGAGCGATTCCGCGCGCTTCGTGCGGCGCGCGAGCAGCGGCGTCGCCTGCGGATCGAGCACGACGAAATCGGCCTCGGTGCGCGGCGCGAGCGTGCCGACCGTATCCGCGAGATCGAGCGCCTGCGCGGCGCCCGTGGTCGCGAGCCAGAACATCCGCGTGGCGCTCAGGTGGTGGCCCGACAGCCGGGCCACCTTGTGCGCCTCGTTCATCGTCTGCAGCATCGAGAACGACGTGCCGCCGCCGACGTCGGTCGCGAGCGCGACCGGCACGCCGTATTCGCCCGCCTTGTCGAAATCGAACAGCCCGCTGCCGAGGAAGAAGTTCGACGTCGGGCAGTGCGCGACCACGGTGCCCGTCTCGGCCATCCGGCGGCGGTCCTCGTCGTCGAGATGGATGCAGTGGCCGTACACCGCGCGGCGGCGCAGCAGCCCGTAGTGATCGTAGATGTCGAGGTAGCTGCGGTGGCCGGGGAACAGCTCGGCCGCCCACTTCACTTCGTCGACGTTCTCCGCGACGTGGCTCTGCACGAACACGTCCGGATGGCGGCGCGCGAGTTCGCTGCAAGCCTCGAGCTGCGCGTCGGTCGAGGTCGGCGCGAAGCGCGGCGTGAGCGCGTACATCTG
>Ga0157367_1000393_pt1 | contig 21988 bp, 15 predicted proteins | sample AttbisABBM2_FD_113142 | JGI IMG/M metagenome (GOLD analysis project Ga0157367, IMG submission 113142) | Fungus gardens microbial communities from leaf cutter ant in Botucatu, State of São Paulo, Brazil - Atta bisphaerica ABBM2 | ecosystem: Host-associated > Fungi > Mycelium > Unclassified ... | reverse complement strand
GGCGAATCGGATCTCGAGGAATTCGGCATCACCAACGGCGAGCGCTGGGGCGTGAAGCGCCTGCTGATGCTCGCCGACGGGATGCTCGCGGTCGTGCTGCGCCCGGCCGCGATGCGCCGCAAGGTGAAGCAGTACGTCGCCGCGCAGCCCGTGCAGGACGCGGCCGAACGCACGCAGCTGCGTGTCGAGCAGGTGTCGTCGTACATGCCGGTCGGGCACCTGTACTACGCGCTGTGGCATGCGTTCATCGTCTACCACGCGGGCCTGTTCGCGCTGCATGCGTTCGGCTATGCGCTCGCCGTGCCGGCTGTCGTCGAACGCGCGATGCAGGCCGTCGATTTCCTTGCGGTGGTGTGGCTCGGGCCGAACTTCGTGCGCAGCTTCTGCATCAATTTCGTCAGCTCGAACATGCACTACTTCGGCGACATCGACTCGCGCAACGTGATTCAGCAGACGCAGGTGCTCAACGCGTGGTGGATGCTGCCGTTCCAGTTGTTCTGCTTCAACTTCGGCAGCACGCACGCGATTCACCATTTCGTGGTGCGCGACCCTTTCTATATCCGCCAGCTCACCGCGAAAACCGCGCATGCGGCGCTGCGCGAAGCCGGCGTGCGCTTCAACGACATCGGCACGTTCGCGCGCGCGAATCGCTGGGGGCCGTATCGCGCGCGACACGGTGCACAGGCCGACTTGTAACAGAAACCGTAACGAGCGGTAATCCTTTCCTGTTCACGCAATACCTGAAGCATGCCGCGCGATGCACCGGCACCGCACGGCATCGCGCATTTCCCCGCCCATTCGTCTGCGCTTACGTGCAGTTACGCGATACACATCTCGTTACCTGTGCAAAAACCCCGCTCGGTTAAAGTCGGGCTCCAATTGATTTAAATCATCAGATTTAAGTGTTGATTGGTCTTATTAATAACAACATTGCTCTCTCCAACAGCCCGGCGCGCGGCGAATGTGTGCGACGGCGGAGAGTTGGCGGCGTCCAAAGCCGCCACGCGTTCGGCTCTGCCGGTGCCCCGGCAGGCCCGTCGAACGTCGCTTGTTGAATCCCTTGATTGCAGCTCCGGACACCCCAAGGCGCGGCCTCGACGCGCGCATCGGTTCGTTGCGGCGTTGTGTCGGGGGGGTGCCGCCGGTTGCCGCGCAACCGCCAATCGAATCTCTGAACAGGAACCAATCCGATGCGAAGAATCGCCCCGCTAGCCCTTTCCCTGATCCTCCCCGCGATGCTTGCCGCCTGTGGCGGCGACGACGGCGGCAGCCAATCCGCAAGCGCCTTGAAGTGGAACAGCGGCGGCTGGAGCCGTAACGGCTCGGGCACGACGTCGGGCACGACCTCCGGCTCCACGTCCGGCACGACCTCGGGTACCACCTCGGGCACGACGTCGGGTACGACCACCGGCACCACCACCGGTACGACCTCGGGTACGACCTCCGGCACCACCACCGGCACGACCGCGACGAACGGCCCCGGCTTCCCGGTGGCTGGCCCGTGGATGACGTACTACGGCGAAGCGTCGGGCCTCGACCTGAACCGCGCCGCGACGACCTACCGCATCATGGACATCGACCTCGATCCGGGCACCGGCAACTTCACGGCCGCCCAGGTCAAGACGCTGAAGAACAACGGCCAGAACAAGGTGCTGAGCTACCTGAACCTCGGTTCGTGCGAACACTGGCGCGACTACTGGAACACCGCCCCGAGCGGCTTCGTGTCGTGCGGCGCGAACAAGGCCGCGCAGGCCGGTTCGTACCAGGGCTACTCGGACGAGACGTGGATGAACCTCGGCAACGCCGACTACCAGAACCTGATCGTCAACTACGTCGCGCCGCGCCTCGTCGCGCAGGGCGCCGACGGCTTCTACCTCGACAACCTCGAGATGGTCGAGCACGGCACGTCGACGTCGAACGGCCCGTGCGATGCCGCATGCAGCCAGGGCGGCCTCGACCTCGTGCGCAAGCTGCGCGAGAAGTACCCGAACCTGCTGATCGTGATGCAGAACGCGACGAGCAACGTGACGCGCCTCGGCACGACCGGCGGCGTCAAGTACGCGAGCCTGCTCGACGGTATCGCGCACGAAGAGGTGTACAAGCCGAGCTACGACCAGGGCGCGGAGCAGGAACTGCTGAACTGGAAGGGCATGAACCTCGCGCCGGGCGGCAAGCCGTTCTGGATCGCGACGGTCGACTACGTCGGCTCGTGCTCGAACACCGCCGACGCGTCGAGCGCGTACAACTCGGCCCGCTCGCACGGCTTCTCGCCGTACGTGTCGGACGCGAGCGCCGGCCAGGGCACGGTCTGCTACTGGGGCCTCTGATCCCCCGCCGCGCGTCGCGCGCCCCGTGCGCGTGACGCGCCGGAGGCCGGGCGCATCGCCCGCCTCCCGTGCCAGGCCTTCACGCGGCGCCCGCCCGGGCGCCGCTCGTCCGCCGGGCACCCCCTGCCGCCCGGCCCCGACGCCTGACCCTGCGCGCCGTGATGCGACATGCTTCGTGTCGCGGCCGCGCCATCGCCGTCGGTGCCATCCCGGTTGCCACGCAACCCGAAGAACCTGACCAGGAACACCCCGATGCGCAACATTGCCCCGTTGGCCCTTTCCCTGCTCGTCCCCGTGATGCTCGCCGCCTGTGGCGGCGACGGCGGCGGCGGCCAGTCCGCGACGACGCTGAACAGCAAGACCGGTACGACGACGTCGACCACCGGCACGGCCGCCACGCCCGCGGGCACGACGTCCACCCCGACGTCGACCACGCCGGCCACGTCGCCGGCCAACCCCACCACGAACACGACCGCGACGAGCGGCCCCGGCTTCCCGGTGGCCGCCCCGTGGATGACGTACTACGGCCCCGCGTCGAGCCTCGACCTGAACCGCGCCGCGACCACCTATCGCGTGATGGACATCGACCTCGATCCGGGCACCGGCAACTTCACGGCCGCGAACGTCGCGACGCTGAAGAACAACGGCCAGAACAAGGTGCTGAGCTACCTGAACCTCGGTTCGTGCGAACACTGGCGCAGCTACTGGAGCAGCGTGCCGAGCGGCTTCGTGTCCTGCAGCGCGAACACCGCCGCGCAGGCCGGTGCGTACCAGGGCTATTCGGACGAGACGTGGATGAACGTCGGCAACGCCGACTACCAGAACCTGATCCTGAACTACGTCGTGCCGCGCCTCGTCGCGCAGGGCGCCGACGGCTTCTATCTCGACAACCTCGAGATCGTCGAGCACGGCACGTCGACCACCAACGGCCCGTGCGACGCCGCATGCAGCCAGGGCGGCCTCGACCTCGTGCGCAAGATCCGCGAGAAGTACCCGAACCTGCTGATCGTGATGCAGAACGCAACGAGCGACGTGACGCGCCTCGGCACGACCGGCGGCGTGAAATACGCGAGCCTGCTCGACGGCGTCGCGCACGAAGAGGTGTACAAGCCGAGCTACGACCAGGGCGTCGAGCAGGAACTGCTGAACTGGAAGGGCATGAACCTTGCGCCGGGCGGCCGCCCGTTCTGGATCGCGACGGTCGACTACGTCGGCTCGTGCACGAACACCGCCGACGCATCGAGCGCGTACAGCTCGGCCCGCTCGCACGGCTTCTCGCCGTACGTGTCGGACGCGAGCGCCGGCCAGGGCACGGTCTGCTACTGGGGGCTCTGATCCCCGTCATGCGTCGCGCGCGAGCAGCGCGACGCACGTGACGGCCGGCGGCCGGGCATCCTGCCCGCCGCCGCCGTGACGCCACGCAACGCAACGCGACGCGACGCGGCGCCCCTCCGGGCGCCGCGCGCACGTTACGAACGCGCGCGCTTGTCGCCGCTCCCGACGACCGGCGCCAGCAGCTGGCGCACCAGCCCCTGCGCGACGCTCGTCGCCGCATCGCGGCTCCAGCCCGTGCGGCTCGCGGTGCCGCTCCACACCACCGCGCCGGTGCGCAGGTCGATGATCTGCAGCGCGATGCCGATCGCCGGCTCGCCATCGACCCCGACCTTGTAGCGCCACTCGTTCACCGCGCCCGTCAGCCCGTAGCGCAGATGGTTGTCGGCCGCCCACTTCTTCGCCTTGCCCATGTCCGTTCCGGTCCAGTCGACGAACATCCCGTCGTCGCCCGGCGTACGGTACTCGCGCACGTCCGTGTAGCCCTGCGCGCGCAGGAAGCCCGCGACGATCGACGCGGCGCGCTGCCCGGCGTTCGCGGTCTCGGTGTTGTTCTCGATCGGCAGCACGGCCCAGCCGGTGTTCGCCATCCGCAGGTCGCTGTAGCCGCCGCTCGCCTCGAACGGCGAAACGGGCCCGCTGTCGACCTGCGCGCAGCCGGCGAGCAGCGCGCTCGCCGCGGCCAGCGCCACGCACCAGCGGCGGGCGGTCCATCCGTGCCGCGCCGGCTTGCCAGCCACCTGCGGCGATGCGCTCTGTTTCATTTCGCTCTCCTTGATTACCGGGTCAATACATCCAGCGATAGCGAATCCCGACTTCGGTCACGGGCGTCGAATGGTTCGACGACGCGCTGGCATGGGTGATGTAGAGGCCGAGCTGGTCGCCGCCGAACACGCTGCCGACGACGCCCGCCGTCACGCGCTCGCCCCACTTCGCGTGCGAGTCGTACAGCGGGCCGACCTCCAGGAACGGCCGCCAGCGACGCGAATAGCCGTCGAGCAGCCCGTTGCCGAAACCGCCGAGCAGCGCGATCTGCGTGAACGTGCGCGGCACGAACAGCGGCGCGGTCAGCGGCGTGCCGTTCGGCGTCATCTGCTGCAGCAGCGAGCCCGGCGTGCCGTTCGCGGTGTACTCGCCGTGCGTGACGGCAACCCGCACCGTGAAATCCGGATACGTGATGCGCAGCTTGTAGCCGCCGTCCGCGGTGATCAGCGTGCCGTGCCCGAGGTACGAGCGGTCCTGTCCGTAGAAGCGCGCATATTCGACGCGCGCCCGCGTGAAGATGTGCAGGTCCGGCTGGAACGACACCGCGGCGGCCACGTTGTCCTTCATGCCGCCCACCTGCAGCTGCGCGGATTCCGTCGCTTCCTGGTTGCGCCCGACCGACCACGTGAAGCTCAGCGGCCGCCCCTCGAACAGCGCGCCTTCGGCGCGCACCGTCGTGAACGCGCGCAATGCGTCGCGGCGGCCGAGCACCAGCGCCTCGCGGCTGAAGGCGCCGTAATGGCGCAGCACCGCCTCGAAGTTGCGATCCTTGCCGGGCACGCCGGGCAGCGAATCGTTGCCGTGCTGCGCGCGGTCGACGTAGCGGAACGCGAACGCGATGGTCGGCGTGATGCGCACGCCCGCGCCGATGCTGGTCTCGTAGAACAGCAGCGGCCCCGTGTGCACGTAGCGGAAGCCCGGCGCGACCGCCTGCGCGGTCGGCATCACCGCGTCGACGTAGGTCGCGTGCATCGCGTCGCTGTCGGGCAGCAGGTTCTGCGCCTGCGCGGCGTCCTGCTGCGCGGCTTCGATGCGGCCCGCGCGCTGCTCGGCGGCGATCTTCGTCGCGCTCGGCATCGGGTCGGCCGGATCGTCGAGCATCTGCGTCAGCTTCGCCGGGTTGTCGTCCGCGAGCGCGAGCGCCGCGTTCGCATACGACGGCTGCGACAGGCGCTCGGTGTAGTGCCATGCGAGCCAATCGCGCTCGAAGTCGTACGCGTCGTGCGACTGGCTCCACGCGAGCATCGCCTCGCGCGCGACCGCCGACGTGTGCTCATTGCGGCGCGTCAGCCCTTGCGCGGCGGCCGGCGGCAGCATCGACAGGTCGCCGAGATCGGTCGCCGCCTTCGACGCCGGCGCGGCGTTCGCCTGCGCGTCCCGGCGCAGCAGCTCGATCAGCAGCCGCTTCGATGCATCGCCGCCCGCGAAGCGGTCGGTGAGCGCGATGAAGCGCACGCGCGCCATGTCGTATTCGTCGGGCGTCATCTGCTGCGGCCGGCGCTGGTCGATGCGTTCGCGGTGCAGCTTCTTCCATGCGGTGCGGCGGATCTGCCACGCCTCTTCGGTCTGTCCGTCGAGTTCGAGCGCGTCGGCCACCGTCAGCCGCCACAGCACGTCGTCCCGATGCGAAGGCAGGTTCAGGCGCAGGAAGTGCAACGCGGCGCGCGCGTCGCCGAGCCGCAGGTAGGCGGCCGCATACGCGGCCGTGAGCGGCGTGTCGCCGGTCGCGCGCGAGCGGTACGTGCGCAACGCGGTGCGCAGCGCCGCATCGGTGCCCGAATCGTTCAGCAGCCAGATCAGCGCGACCTGCGCCTTCGCGTTGTCGGGCTCGATGCGCAGCACCGCGCGCACGTCGTCGACCGCCCGCGCGGGCTCGCCGACGAGCCGCCAGTATTGCGAGCGCGCCATCAGGTATTCGGGGTCGCGCTCGGCAGCGGCCGCCTGCGCGGGCGTCAGCGCATTCAGCAGCGTCGCGATGCGCTCGTACGCGCGGGCGCGCGAGTAGTAGTACACCGCGCGCCGCAGGTCGCGCAGCTCGCCCGTGCGGCGGTACGCGTATTCGGCGACGCGGCCCGCGTCGAGCGGCTGCGCGTCGAGCGCATCGATCATCTGCTCGAGGTCGCTCGGCGTCTCGTGGTCGCTCTTCAGCAGGTGCCGCGAGCCTTCGACGACGACGTCGGGCCTGCCGGCAAGCTTGCCGAGCGTCGCATACAGCCGCCAGTATGCGTCGGCGTTCTGCGCCGCCTGCGCCGCCGGCTTCGCCTTCTCCAGCGCGGCCAGCCCCTCCGCGTAGCGGTGCTGGCCGTAGAGCGCGACCGCGATCTTCGTCGCATACGCCTGGTTCGGGCCGTAGTCGTGCTCGAGCGTCTGCCACGTGCGCAGCGCCAGCGCGTCGTCGCCGGTGCGCTCCGCGAGCGCCGCGGTGCGCTCCAGCACCGGCTGGCGCAGCGCGCCGTGCGCCTGCATCGCGAGGAAGCGGAGCGCCGCGCCCGGCGCAGCGCGCCCTTCCTGGATCGCGACATACGCGTCGATCCATTCGAGCTGCTTGCGGCGATCGACCTGCCCGCCGCCCCGCGCGAGTTCGTGCTGCATCGCGTCGAGCAGCGCACGATCGTCGCGCAGCGCGGGCGCGAGCCGCAGCACCTGCTGCCACGACGCTTCGTCGTTGCGCGTCTTCGCGAGCCACAGGTACGCGTCGAGCGCGACGCGCGGCCGGTTGTTCCAGGTCGCGACCTGCGCGAGCCGCTCGTGCCACGCGACCGACTCCGGATCGCGCGCAAGCGCACGGCGCGCGACGTCCTCCGCCTCGCGCAGCTTGCTGTTCTGCAGGTAGACCTTGAACGCGAGTTCCTCGTCGGACGGCGCGGCCGCCGCGCCGGGCGCATTGCCGGCCGCCGGCAGCGCGGCATCGTCGGCTGCGTCGTCCGGCTCCTTCGGCGCTTTCGCCGCCGGTGCCGCCTGCGCAACCCGCACGACATGCGGCCGGTCGCTCCAGCGCCATACCGCGAGCATGATGCGCGGCGCATCGGCCGCGTCGCGCGGCGCCGCCGCCGGCTTCGCGTCCGCGTGCTTCGACCCGCTGCGCAGGTTCATCAACTGGTTCGTGTAATCGGACGCGAGATCGGGGCGGCCCGCCGACATCGACAGCGAGATCAGGAAGCGCAGCGTGCGCGCGTCGGTCGCGAGTTCGCCCACGTGCTCGCGCGCGGCGAGCATCGCCTCGCCGAGCAGGTTGCCGCCCTGCAGCGCACGCAGCCCCGCGAAGAAGAACGTGCGCCGCTCCGTCTTCGACGTCGCGTGCGCGAGCGCCGCGAACGACGCGCTCGCCGCCTCGCGGTAATGCCCGCTCGCGAGCTGCGTGGCCGATTCCTTGCCGAGCCAGTACGTCGCGCGCGCCGGCTCGCGCGCCGCGAGGCGATGGTAGTAGCGCGCGGCGAGCCCGCCGTCGTTCAGCGCGATCGCCTTGACCGCGAGCACCTGCATCTGCGCCGGCGACAGCGGCGCGTCGAGCGCGTTGTTCAGCAGCGTATCGAGCCGCGCGATGCGCGCGATGCGCTCCGGCGCGCCTTCCGGCAACGCATACAGCCGCTGTTCGGCCAGGCCGATGTCGGACAGCAGCGCGCGCAGCCTGACATCGGCGTCGGGCGACGTGCGCAGTTGCGCGATGAGCCGTTCCGCGTCGTCATAGCGGCCTTCGCCGACGTATTCGCGCGCGAGATGCTCGACGGCGCCTGCGTTGTTCGGGTCGGCGCGCAGCCATGCGCGCAGATAGGCGACGGTGAGGGAATCGGTCTCATGGCTGTCGAGCAGCGCGCGTTCGAGCGTGCCGCGCGGAAACACGGCGGCGAGCGACAGCGCGACGGCCGCGCCGAAGCCGGCGATGCCGAGAGGCGAAACGAGTCGTTTGCGGTCAGATTGCACGGTCGGCTTCCACGTGGACGAATTGCACAGGACCGGCCGCGTGCGCGCCCGACCACCCTTGCGCGTCGCGCGGCACCTGCGCGCCCTGCGCCGAGCGCGAACCGTCGCGGCGTTCCGCGCGCGCCGGCGCGCGCACGCGCTCGGCGAGCGCGCCGACGCCGACGACGTCGAGCGCCGGGCCCGTCACGTACGGAATCACGCCGGCCGCGCGGATTCGCGCGGCGGTATCGCGCGCGCACACGTCGTCGGCCGGCGGGCAGTAGTCGATCGACACGACCGGCAGGCCATACGCCTTCGCGGCGTCCACCTGCAGCATCAGCCATGCGCGATCGGCCGGCGTCACTTCGGTGTAGCGCTGCTGCGCCTGGTTCCAGCCGCGATAGAGCGACTCGAACGCGACCGCATACACGCTCGCATGCACGCGCGGCAACAGCTCGAAGCCGCGGTTGAGCATCAGCCGCGCAGACGGGAAGCGCGCCTTGATCGCGTCGATCACCGCGACGATGCCCGCCTGCTGGCGCGCGCGCTCGGCGTCGGTCTTCGCGACGATCTGATAGGAATCCAGCGTATCGAGGAAGAAGCCGCGAAAGCCGCGCGCCCACAGCGGTGCGATCACATGTTCGACATAGAACGCGGGCCATTTCGGCGCGGCCTGGTCGACCACCGCCGAACCCCACGCGCGATTCTCGCCGTGCAGCCACGCTTTCGGGATGTCCTTGTAATACGCGCGCGCGGTGGTCACCTCGCCGACGCTCACATACGCGAGCCACGCGGTGTGCGGCGTGTCGGCCGCGCGCGGGTCGAAATCGCTGTCGGGTTCGACGACGACGCTGTCGAACGTCGACAGCGCGGCAACCGGCACGTGCGCGCCGTAGAAGAACGCGAAGGCCGGCTGCGGCGCGACGGCTGCAACCGCGCTCGCGCGTGGCTCGCCCGCGCGCGCCTGGCCCGCGTCGTCCGCGGCACGCGGCGCCGCGATCGCGGTGGCGGAATCGGCCGGAAGCGGAACCGTGTCGAGAGAGGCAGCCTGCGCCGACGCCGACAGCGGCGCGAGGCACGCGACGAGCGCGCGCACGCCGACCAGGCGACGCCGAATCCCCCCCAACATGGCCATGCCCCCCGGGCCCAACGGCTGTTGGCTCTGCACAGCAAACCCCCGTGTTGTCTTTCTTGCGTCGCGGCGTGCCATCCCTGGTTTCGTGTCACGACTGCACACGAACGCGCCGCGCTATCGAATCGGTCGCGCGTGACTGCGTGAATGCGCGATGCCTTGGATGAAGAAATAGACCAAGACATTTCGAAGTTCAAGGCGATGAACCCTGCAGGACGGCGAAACGTCGGGCGGTATTTTCCCGTAGTGCCGGCACGTGCGCGGCGCGCCGTTGCACATCTGTTACGCGCCGCTGCAACCTTGCCCGCGCAACCGATGACGGCCGCCGCAGGCGATTCGTCGCAGGGCCGTTGCACACGCATGCGGTGGATGCCGCCCCACATGCGCGCGCGAGAACGCGCCGGGCGCCCACGCGCCGAATCCGGTTCCGATGTATCAGCGATGAAACAAAACCCGCGCGATTCGGCGCACGCCAACCCGCTGCGCGCCGTGTGGCCGCCCTGCGCAAGGAGGCCCGATCATTGGTACGTTACTTGCGTCACGGCGAGGGGCAGCATCGACGGCGCATCCGTGCCCGGCGCCTCGACAACGCGGAGCATCGATCATGATTTCCGGAATCTCTGGCCTTCCGGGCCGCAGAGCCGTCGCCGCGTGCGGCGTCGCGCTCGCGCTCGCCGTCGGCCCGGCCTGCGCCGTCGCGCAATCCACCCAGTCGCCGCCGAACGGCGACAAGAACGCGGCGCCGCCGCTCGTCTTCAAGATCAAGCGCCAGGCCCAGCGCGGCCCGGCCCAGCCGCCGTCCTACCCGACGCAGCCGCAGCAGGAAGTCCGCAAGCTCCGGTAACGAACCGGATCGCATAACTCACTACATTGCCATCGCATACGAGCCACGTTTCCGATCGCCCGGTCGAGGGGAACATCATGCATCCGAACCCGGCTTCCCGCTTGTGCCAGTCATGCGCGGCCGCCACCCGCCGCCTCGTGCGCGCACGCGCGGCCGCCTCGCGCGCCGCTGCCGCACTGGCGCTCGCGATGCTCGTCGCACTTGGCGCGCTGCCGTTGCGCGCCGTCGCCGAAACGCCCGTATCCATTGCAATGAAGCTGCTCGTCGTATCCGCCAACGGCACCGAGCCGAGCTTCGCCGCGATCACGTCGGTGCTCAAGCAGGTCGGCGTGCCGTACGACACGCTGATCGCCACCCAGACGCCGCTCACCGCCGGCATGCTGTCCGACGGCCTCGGCAACGGCCGCTACCAGGGCGTGCTGCTGAGCACCGGCAACCTCGGCTACCTCAACCCGGCGACCGGCAACTACGAGAGCGCGTTCAGCGCCGCGCAATGGCAGGCGCTGTGGAACTACGAACAATCGTTCCGCGTGCGGCAGGCGACGCTGTATACGTATCCGTCGGGTTTCCCCGACAACTACGGCCTGACGCTGATCACCTACGCGAACACCACCGCCACGCCGCTGCAGGCATCGCTGACGGCGGCCGGCAAGGGCATCTTCAATTACGTGAACGGCGCGAACCCGATCACGATCACCAACGCGTGGACCTACCTCGCGACGCCGGCCGGCAGCAACGTCGTGCCGCTGCTGTCGACGTCGAACGGCTATGCGATCGCGTCGATCTACACGTCGGCCGACGGCCGCCAGAACCTGACGATCACCGCCGACGAGAATCCCGACCTGCGCCACACGCTGCAGCTCGCGTACGGCGTGATCAACTGGGTGTCGAAGGGCGTGTTCCTCGGCCAGCGCCATGTCTACATGAGCCCGCAGCCCGACGACATCCTGATCGACGACGACATCTGGGATACGCGCTCGCTGAGCGACACCACGGGCCTCACGTACCGGATGACGGGCACCGACTTCCTGAATGCCGCCGCGTGGCAGGGCAACCTGAACCGGAACGTGCCGAACGCCGCGAACGTCAAGATCGAATGGCCGTTCGTCGGCCAGGGCGCGACGGGCATCTACCTGCTCGATACGCTGACGCCGGTCGTCGCGCTCAACCAGGGCGCGTTCCGCTGGATCAGCCACACGTACACGCATGCGAACCTCGACGCGATCAGCTCGGCCGCCGCGACCACCGAGCTGCAGAAGAACGTGCAGATCGCGCGGCAGCTCGGCCTGCGGCTGTTCACGGCGGACAGCATGGTGCAGCCGGACGTGTCGGGGCTCGGCAACCCGAACTTCCTGAGCGCCGCGAACACGTTCGGGATCCGCTACCTGGTCTCCGACACGTCGCAGCCGGCCTGGAACAACCCGAGCCCGAACACCGGCTTCACCAGCCAGTACCAGCCGTCGATGCTGATCATCCCGCGCCACCCGACCAACCTGTACTACAACGTGACCACGCCGGCGCAGTGGGTGTCGGAATACAACCACTTCTATGCGCCGGGCGGCCTCTTCCCGACCTGGGACCATCCGCTCAGCTACAGCGAGATCCTCGACAAGGAATCGGAGATCTGGCTGCGCTACATGCTGAAGTACGACATCGATCCGATCATGTTCCACCAGCCGAATCTCGCGCAGTACGGATTACTGAGCACGTCGACGCTGCTCGGCGACCTGATGGGCGCGACGCTGAACAAGTACAACGCGCTGTTCGCGCTGCCGGTGCTCAGCCTCGCGGAGCACGACATCGGCGCCGCAATGGCCGCGCGGATGGCGTACAACGCATCCGGCGCCGGCGGCACACTGCTGCTCGGCGCGACCGGCAACAGCATCCGGCTCGCGACGACGAAGGCCGTCACCGTGCCCGTCACGGGCATCAGCTACGGCACGAGCGTCGAGACCTACGGCGGCCAGCCGATTTCCAGCATCGCGCTGCCCGCGGGCGGCACGCTCACCGTTCCCGGCCCGGCATGGTGACACGCAGATGAACTCCAGGGCGCGGCCGCCGCCCCCGCGGCGGCCGCAACATACGACAACAATCGGGATGCGCGAGGTTTTCGATGGCCATTGATTCCAAATCGACGCGATTCGATGCGGGGATCGACGCGCAAGGCGACACGCCACCCCGCGCCCAGCATCCGAGCCTGCGCGCACGCATCCTGCATCGCACGTCGGCCGCGCGCTTCGCGTCGCTGCTGCCGCGCGACCACACCGCCACCTACGTCGCGCTCGAGACGCTCGTGCTGTCGGTGCTCGTCTTCGCGCTGTGCCGCGTGCTCTCCCCGGCCGATCCGCTTCTGCTCGGCAAGGCATTTCCGTGGATGTGGCTGCTGCCGCTGTTCGTCGCGCTGCGCTACGGCACCGTCGCCGGCCTGGGCGGCGCACTTCTGCTGGTCGGCGCATGGGGCGTGTTCTATGCGCGCCTGCCGCTCGCCGACGTGTTTCCGCGCGACTTCTTCGTCGGCGGCTTCATCACGATGCTGGTCGCCGGCCAGTTCAGCGACACGTGGGCGACGCGGCTGTCGCAGGCGCGCACGTCGAACGCGTACCTGAGCGAGCGCCTGTCGGTGCTGACCAACAACCAGTTCCTGCTGCGGCTGTCGCACGACCAGCTCGAACAGGATCTGCTCGTGCGGCCCGCGACGCTGCGCGACGCGCTCGCGCGGCTGCGCGACATGATGCTGGAAGACAGCGTGTCGACGCCGGACGCGCCGCTGCCCGGCGCGCAGCGCTTCCTCGAAACCGTCACGCAGGCGTGCCAGATCGAAGCCGCGCAGATCCACGCGGTGCGCGACGGCCAGCTGGTCGCCGCGCCGGTCGCCGGCATCGGCACGCCGTTCGAGTTCGACGCGTACGATCCGCTCGTGATCGCCGCGCTCGACGAGCTGTCGCTCGCGCATCTCCAGTCGCTCGACGCACGCGACCGCGCGCGGACCCGCTACGTCGCATGCGCGCCGCTGATCGGCGCCGGCGAAGACGTGGTCGGCATGCTCGTCGTATCGCAGCTGCCGTTCCTCGCGCTGACCACCGACAACCTGCAGCTGCTGATCGTGATGAGCAGCTACTACGCGAACGGCGTGCGGCACGCGGCGCTCACGCACGACCTGCTGCAGGCGTTCCCCGACTGCCCGTACGACTTCGCGCTCGAATACGCGCGGCTTGCCGACCTGCGGCGCACGAACGGTGTCGCGTCGTCGGTGGTGATGCTGCAGTTCGACGCGAGCCGGCAGGCGCAGGCGATCTTCGAGCACGTCGAGCGCGCGAACCTCGACTTCCACGTGCAGTGGGCCTTGCATGCCGGCGGCAAGTGCGCGCTGGTCTTCATCATGCCGCTGTGCGACGAAGTGGCGGTCGAGGCGCAGCTGCAACGCATCGAGACCGACGTGCGCGACCAGTACGGCATCGGCTTCGCGGAAGCGCGCATCGTCGCGCGCTGGTCGCCCCTCGACGGCACGCCGTCCGACGGCGCGCTGCGCCAACTGCTGGCCGCCTGCGATGAAACCCGTTGAATCCGCCCGCCCATCGCGCCATGCCCGCGCCCGTGGCGGCCACTTCGCGCCGCCCGGGTCGCCCGGGCTGTCTCAGCGGCCGTCGGGCTGGCCCGGCGCGCGCGCGCTGCACGCGACGCGCGGCGCCGGCCGCAACGCCGCCGACGCGATCGCGCGCCTCGCGAGCCGCCTGCGCGCGTTCGCGTTCCCGCGCCTCGACGAAGGCGTGCTGATCGTGCTCGTGCGCGAGCCGCAGTTCACGCCGCACCTGCTCGCGACACTGTCCTACGCGCAGGAGCACCAGGTCAAGGAAGGTCTGCTGAACCGGCGCACCGCGGTCGGCCACCGCGTGACCGCGCTCGTCGCGATGCGCACGATGCCGGTGCGCGCCGCGAGCCCGATCCTGCACGCGCTGCTGAACGATCCGGCCGACGACGTGCGCCTGCTCGCGTACGGGATGCTCGACAAGAGCGAGAAGCGCGTCACGCAGCAGATCGTCGTCGAGCGCGCGAAACTCGCGCGGCGCATCAGCGACGACGAGCGCTACCGCATCGACAAGACGCTCGCCGAGCTGCACGGCGAGCTGGTCTACGCGCGCCTCGTCGAAGGCGACGTGTATCGCAACGCGCTCGAACAGGCCGACGCGCATGCGTTGCGCGCGCTCCACCATCAGCCGCAGGACGGTGCGCTGTGGCGGCTGCGCGGCCGCCTCGCGTTCGAGACCGGCCGCCTCGACGACGCCGAGGCGATGCTCGTGAAAGCGATCGCGTGCGGCTTTCCGCGCATGCGGGTGCTGCCCTATCTCGCCGAGATCGCCTACCGCCGGCGCGACTACGCGGCCGTGCGGCGCTACCTCGGCGATCTGCCGCCGGTGCCGCCGCACCTTCTCGCGCCGATCGCCGACTACTGGAAAACGTGACGAGGACGTTCATCATGATGCGCGACCCAGGTCTCGCTGCGCACTCCGGCCGCCGGCCGGCCACCGTCACCGACGCGCTCGGCAACGTGCTGCCGCGCGCGTTGACCGCGGACATCGGGCTGCTGCTCGAGGGCACCTATCCGTACGTGAGCGGCGGCGTGTCGTCGTGGGTGCACGACATCGTCCGCGCGTTCCCCGAGTACACGTTCGGCCTGTGCTTTCTCGGCAGCAAGCCGGACGACTATCCGAAGATGGCCTACCCGCTGCCGACCAACGTCGTCCACCTCGAGAACCACTACCTGTACGACGCCGGCCCGCCGCCCGCGCAGGTGCAGGGCGTGCGCGGCAACCGCGACGCGTTCGAGCGGATCGCGGCGCTGCACGAGCAGCTGCGCCGGCCCGCCGATGCGCCGCTCGACAACAAGCTTGTGCGCCGCGTCGTCGACGACCTGACCGAGGAGCACCGTCTCGACGAGGCGCAGTTCCTATACAGCCAGGAGGCATGGACGTTCCTGACCGACCAGTATCGCGCGCACTGCAGCGACCCGTCGTTCTCCGACTACTTCTGGTCCGTGCGCCTGATGCACCGGCCGCTGTGGCAGCTCGCGGGGATCGCCGAGCGGCTGATCCCGATGCGCATGTATCACGCGGTGTCGACCGGCTACGCGGGCTTTCTCGGCGCGCTGCTGCGGCACCGCCAGGGGCGGCCGCTGCTGATCTCCGAGCACGGGATCTACACGAAGGAACGCAAGATCGAGCTGTTCCAGAGCCAGTGGATCCGCGACAACCGCAACCTGATCGAATACGACGCGTCGCATATCGGCTACTTCCACGAGATGTGGGCGCGCTTCTTCGAGTCGCTCGGCCGGATGACCTACGCAGCCGCCGACGACATCGTCGCGCTGTACGAAGGCAACCGGCGCCGTCAGATCGTCGACGGCGCGCCGCCGTCGAAGACGCGCACGATCCCGAACGGCGTCGACCTGCGGCGCCTCGCGCCGCTGCGCTGGCAGCGGCCCGCCGACGCGCCGAAGGTGCTGTGCCTGATCGGGCGCGTCGTGCCGATCAAGGACGTGAAGACCTTCATCCGCGCGATGCTGACCGTCGTGCGGACGATGCCGGACGCCGAGGCCTGGATCGCCGGCCCGGAAAACGAGGATCCCGCCTACGCGGCCGAATGCCGCGAACTGATCGACCGCCTCGGCCTCGCCGGCAAGGTGACGCTGCTCGGCATGCAGCGCATCGACGAGCTGCTGCCGAAGATCGGCGTGCTGGTGCTCAGCTCGATCTCGGAAGCGCTGCCGCTCGTGATCCTCGAAGCGTTCGCCGCGGGCGTGCCGGTCGTGACGACCGACGTCGGCGCGTGCGCCGAGCTGATCCACGGCGCCGATGCCGACGACGCCGCGCTCGGCAGCGCGGGCCGGATCGTGCCGATCGCCGATCCGGTCGCGCTCGCCCGCGAGGCCGTCGCGCTGCTGGCCGACGGCCATGCATGGCATGCCGCGCAGGCGGCCGGCATCGCGCGCGTCGAGCGCTTCTATTCGCAGGAGCGCATGGTCGGCGCGTACCGCGCGCTGTATGCGACGCTGGCCGGCGCGCCGGACCGGCACATGCCGGACCCGGGGCGCGTGGTCAGCACCGCGTCGTGTCCGTACGCGGCGCGCGGCTAGGCGCCACGGCAACCGGCCCTCGACGAAGGAGCGATCGATGTCCGCCATCGGAATCAAGCTGCGCCGGCTCGCGCGGCACAATTCGCTGCTCGGCATCATGCGCGCGTATGCGTATGCGGGGCTGGTCGGCGCCGGGCCGTGGATCTGGTCGATCGTCGGCATCCTGCTCGTCGGGCTGCTCGGCGCGTCGCCGCTGCTGCCGAACGCGATCGTGTCGGACTTCCAGGTGTCCGCGACCTACCTGATCGCGGCGAGCCTGATCGTCACCGGCCCGATGCAGCTCACGCTCACCCGCTTCACGAGCGACCGCCTGTTCGACAAGCAGCTCGACGCGATCGTGCCGAACTTCACCGGCGCGCTGCTCGCGGTCACGGCCGGCGCGATCGTGCTCGGCCTGCTCGCCGCCGGCTTCGTGTTCGATGCGCAACGCGGGCTGTATCGCGCGCTGATGGTCACCGGCTTCGTGCTGTTGTGCGACATCTGGATCGCGAGCGTCTTCCTCGCGGGGCTCAAGCAATACAGCGGGATCCTGCGCGCGTTCTTCGTCGGCTACGCGGTCACGACCGTCGCGGCCGTCGCGCTCAAGCACTTCGGCCTCGAGGGGCTGCTGTACGGCTTCGTGCTCGGCCAGACGCTGCTGCTGCTGTTGCTGCTGACCCGTGTCTACGGCGGCTTCCCGGCGACGCGCGTGATCTCGTTCGACCTGTTTCGGCGCGTGCACCGCTATCCGACGCTGATACTGATCGGGCTGCTGTACAACGTCGGCATCTGGATCGACAAGATCATGTTCTGGTATTCGCCGGGCACCGGGCAGGCGGTGGTCGGGCCGCTGCACGCGTCGGTGATCTACGACATTCCGATCTTCCTCGCGTACCTCGCGATCACGCCGGGGATGGCGGTGTTCCTGCTGCGCGTCGAGACCGAGTTCGCGCGGCACTACGGCGCGTTCAACACCGCGATCCGCGAAGGCGGCTCGCTGCAGCAGATCGAATACGCGCACGACGCGATGGCGCAGTCGCTGCGCAGCGCGCTGTTCGACATCGTCAAGGTGCAGACGCTGACCGTGCTCGTCGTGCTCGCGACCGGCCCGCTGCTGCTCGACGCGATGGGCATCTCGCGGCTCTACATGCCGCTGCTGTCGGTGCAGGTGATCGCGACCAGCCTGCAGATGGTGTTCCTCGCGATCATGAACAGCTTCATCTATCTCGACCGGCGGCGCCCGGCGCTCGTGCTGATCGCGGCGTTCTGCGTGCTGAACGGGTGCCTGACCGCGGCGACGCTCGCCGCCGGCCCGGTGTTCTACGGCTACGGCTTCGCGATTTCGCTGCTCGTGGTGGTGCTCGTCGGGCTCGGCTGGCTGGACCGCAAGCTCGACACGCTCGAATACGAGATCTTCATGCTGCAGTGAGCGGCGCGCCGTTCGCGCGCCATGCGTCGTGCATCACGCATCACGCATCGATCGGCGGCATCGGCCCCTGCCCGCGAATCCACGCCCAGTTCGCGCGTTCGGCCATTTCCTTGTCGCCGCGGCTGTCGCCATACGCGAACAGCTTCTGCGGCGGGTGCTGGCCCCACCATGCGCCCAGCCGCACGACCTTCTGCGGCCCCCAGCAATTCTCGCCGTCCAGCCGGCCGGCGAACGCGCCGCGCTCGAATGCCAGCCGCGTGGCGAGCACCGCGTCGAAGCCGGCCGCCTTCGCCCACTTTTCCAGGTACAGCGACGGCGACGCGCTCACCAGCACCAGCTCATGGCCCAGCGCGCGATGCGCGCGAACCCGCTCGAGCATCTCCGGGCGCACGAGCCGCGGCAGGTCCGCGTCGACGAAACGGCGCGCGAGCGCGTCGAGCGCGTCCTCGCGGATCGGCCCGAACGCGAACCACGCGAACTTCGCCTTCGCGTCGCCGCGCGAGATCCACCCCGCCTTCATCGCGACGATCCACGGCAGCGCGCGCAGCCCCGCCCATGCGAAGCGCGGCGTGCCGATCGCATGGCGGACGAAATGGCGGAAGCTGTCGGACGTGGTGATGGTGCCGTCGAAATCGAATGCGGCGACGATGCGGTCGGTCATGGAGAATCGGTCGGAATGCAATGGAATGCCCGGGAAGATAGCAGACTCGCGGCGGCGCGCCCATGCGCGGCGCGACGGCTGGCGAGCCGACGCCCGCCCATCGCCCGCTCCGCTCAGCCCTGCAGGCGCGCGGCGGCCGCGGCGGGCAGCACCACGTTCATCAGGTGATCGGCGCGCGACAGCAGGTCGGTCACGCGCTCGTCGAGCCTGCGCAGTTGCGCCGGCTGCATGCGGATCTGCTGCACCGCCTGCCCGACGATGTTGCGGCGGTCGAACAGCATGCGCTCGAGCCCCGCGTCGTCGGGCGCGCGCACCACGTCGGCGACCGCGCTCAACGCCGCGAGCACCACGACGAGGCTTTCTTCCGCGTGCCGGAGCTTTGCGGCCAGTTCCCCGGTCCGGCCCGGGAAGAAGCCGAGCGACTGCTTGAGCGCGCCGAGCGCCGCGCGGTAGTCGAGCTGCCCGGACGACGGCCGGAGCCAGCGTTCGAGCATGCCGGCCCTGCGCGTGGCCTGCGCGAGCAGGCCCGCCATCAGGTCGGCCGCGCCGAGCTCGTTGAATTCGCGCGTCGTCGCCGCGACGGCCTCGACGAGATTGCCGGCGCTTTCGAGCGCGCCGTCGCCGATCGTCGCCACGCTCGCGAGCCTGAGCGGCACCAGTTGCCGGATATGCCGCTCGATGCGCGGCGCGTAGTCGGGATAGAGATTCGGGAAAGCGCGCTGCGCGGCGTCGAAGCACTGTTCGAGCAGCGGATGGTTCGCTTCGCCGAACAGCGCCTTGCCGGCCGCGGCGGCCGGCAGCGCGCGCGTGTCCCGCGCGGGGGCGGGACCGAAATCGAGCGCCTTCGGCTCGGGCCGGTCGGCCGGCGGCGCGCCGAACACGAGACGGCCCGGCACGCGCGCGGGCGCGCCGTCGTCGAAGTCGAGCGCCTTCGGCTCGTCAGGCGGGCCGGTCATCGCCGCGTCCTGTACGGCGCACCGGGCCGCGGCCCGTCAGACCACGCCGCCATAGGCCCGGACGAAATCGCCGAGGCCGCGGTTGTAGCCCGCGCCGACCGCCTTGAACATGAAGTGGCCGTCGCGCCGGTAGAAGCTGCCGACCTGCACCGACGTCTCCATCGAGAAATCCTCTTCGAGCGCGTACTGCGCGATCGCCGCGCCCGTCACCTCGTCGGCGATCCGGATGTAGCTGTTGCGAACCTGCCCGAAGTTCTGGCGCCGCACGTCGGCCTGGTCGATCGTGACGACCACCGAGATTTCCTCGATGTCCGTCGCGAGCTTCGTCGCGTCGATGAAGATCACCTCGTCGTCGCCGCCGCCGCTGCCGGTGCGGTTGTCGCCGCTATGAACGACGCCCAGGCACGTCGACGACGGCATCCCGCGCTTCGGGAAATCGTGGCCGGGCTGGATGAAGGTGTCGCCGCGGTCCATCGTGCGCACTTCGCTGTTGTAGAACACGAAGTGCTGATCCGAGATCAGCTTCGGATTGTTCTGCGCGTCGTACTTGCAGAGGAACACCGACACGTCGAGATCGAAATCCGTGCCCGTATCCGTCGCGTTCGCATCCCAGCCGAGGCCGATGCGGAATTTCTGCGTGCCGGGCGCCTCCTTCGACAGGTTGACGCGGCCGCCCTTCGACAAATTGATCATCTGAACCTCTCCTGCTGCAACCCGCCGGTCGCCGGCGGCCAAGCCGGGCTGCGTCCGGCAGCCCGTCGTCGCGATATCCGCGCAGCGGCGTTACTTGCCGGCCGCCTCGGCCCGCTCTTCCTTGCGCTGCGCGACGATCGACGACCACACCGCCGCGCCGATCATCGCCGCGCCGATCAGGCCCGTGATGACCTCCGGCACCTCGAGCTTGACGCCGAGGAACATGATGGCCGCCAGCGCGCCGATCGCCCAGAACGCGCCGTGCTCGAGATAGCGGTATTGCGCGAGCGTGCCCTTCTTCAGCAGCACGAGCGTCATCTCCCGGATGTAGGCCGCGCCGACGCCCAGGCCGAGCGCGATCAGGAAGATGTTGTTCGACAGGGCGAACGCGCCGATCACACCGTCGAAGCTGAACGACGAATCGAGCACTTCGAGATACATGAAGCCCGCGACGCCTTCACGCACCACGCGCGTGCCGGTGTCCTCGCCGCCGATCAGGTCGCCGATGCCGTGCGCGATCACGAAGCTGATCACGCCGAACGCGCCCGCGAGCAGGAAGCTCACCTGCTCGGCCGACGGCACGTACAGCGACGCGATGATGACGATCGCGAGCGTGAGCGCGACCTCGAGCGCCGTGATCCGGCCAAGATGGCTCATCGGGCCTTCGAGGAAGCCGATCCAGTGCTCGTCCTTCCCGGTGTCGAGCATGAACTTGAAGAACACCATCAGCAGGAACGCGCCGCCGAACGCGGACACCTGGTGATGCGCGGAGGTGAGGATCGCCGCGTACTTTTCCGGTGCGTCGATCGCGAGCGTGAGCGCCTCCCACATGCCGATGTGGCCGATCACCGCGACGATCAGCAGCGGGAACACGAGCCGCATGCCGAACACCGCGACCGGCAGGCCGAACACCATGAAGCGGTTGCGCCACTTCTCCGACCAGTTCTTGAGCACCGACGCGTTGACCACCGCGTTGTCGAGCGACAGCGAAATCTCGAGCACGCACAGGACGGCGACGATCAGCATGTCCTTGAAGCCGCCGAGCAGGTACGCCGCAACGAGCGCGAGTGCCGTCAGTGACAGCGGAATCTTGAAGTCTTTCAGCATGATGGGATGTGACTCGGTTTGAAAAAAAAGAGGCTGTGCGGGCCCGCGCTCACTTCGCGCGCACCCAGTCGCAGAATTCCTGCGTGATCAGCTGTTCGTAGATCTGCTCGTCGGTCACGTCGAGCGATTCGAGATGCAGGAAGCCGACGTTCGGCATCGCGCCGGCCGTTTCGGCGAGGAAGTCGAATTCGCGCGGATCGCCGACGCCGACCAGCGACCAGTACAGCGGGTAGTGCTGCGACTCCGTCAGCAGCTGGCGCACGCGCTTGCGATCGTGCTTCGGGTTCTGGCCGTCGGTGACGAACAGCACCCAGGCCGGCAGGTGGCCGTTGGCCGGGGCCGGTGCGCTCGCGGGGGCAGGCGCGTCGCCCGCGCTGCCGAACAGCCGGCTCAGGAAGCCGCGTTTCGCTTCGCGCTTCGGCTCCTGCGCGCGGAAGAAGAAGTCGACGATGTCGTTCATCACCGGCGCGTACTGCGTGCCGCCCCACTTCGTGATGTTGCCGTTCAGCACGTAGTCGGTGATGTAGGCGCCGTAGTTGTCCGGCGTCGCGGTCGGCAGCCGGTCGTAGCCCTCGGTGAAGGTCCACGTGTCGACTTCGCCGTTGTCGTCGAACTTCAGCGCGATGCCGAGGATCCGGTCGTGGGTTTCCTGGATCACGCCCGACTGGTAGAGCGCCGTCGCCGAGCCGGAGATGCCGAGCGCCGCGCCGACGCGCACGACGGGCGGCTTCAG